>Ga0209317_1000323_pt1 | contig 59397 bp, 47 predicted proteins | sample RifGroB2_FD_183994 | JGI IMG/M metagenome (GOLD analysis project Ga0209317, IMG submission 183994) | Soil microbial communities from Rifle, Colorado, USA - Groundwater B2 (SPAdes) (version 2) | ecosystem: Environmental > Terrestrial > Soil > Unclassified | place: Rifle, Colorado | collected...
TCGGAACCATGGTTACCAAGGAGGATAAAGAAATGGAAGCAGTGCTCGTCTCCGGTATCGCCTATGCCAAGGATGAAGTGAAGATAGCAGTGATGCAGGTGCCCGACAAGCCGGGTATCGCGGCCCAGATCCTCTCGCCGCTCTCCGAAGCCAACATCTCCGTCGACATGATCGTGCAGAACGTGAGCGAGGCGGGATTCACCGATTTCACCTTCACGGTGCCGATGGCAGACTTCAAGAAGGCGCTCGCCATCACCAAAGAGACCGCCGAGGCCATTTCCGCCAAAGAGGTGCTCTCCGACGAGAACGTCAGCAAGGTCTCCATCGTCGGCCTTGGCATGAGAAGCCACGCCGGTGTCGCCACCACCATGTTTAAGACTCTGGCCTCCGAGGGGATCAACATCCAGATGATCTCCACCTCCGAGATCAAGATCTCCGTGATCGTCGATGCGAAGTACACCGAGCTCGCCGTCAGGGTCCTGCACGACGCCTTCGGACTGTCGGGGAAGTAAGGCAAAAGGTTCTACGTTCTATGTTCTAAGTTCTAAATCAACAACCCAGGGACCGCACTTTTGACGTAGAACGTAGAACGTAGAACGTAGAACGTAGAACGTAGAACGTAGAACGTAGAACCGGTTCCAACGACTTTAGTGTTGAAAGGGTGGGGACATGAGCCTGGTAAAACTTTACGATACGACGCTTAGGGACGGAACGCAGGCGGAAGATGTCTCTTTCCTGGTCGAGGACAAGATCCGCATCGCCCGCCGGCTTGACGAATGCGGCATCCAGTACATCGAGGGGGGCTGGCCCGGGAGCAATCCCAAGGACATCGCCTTCTTCAAGGAGATCAAGAAGGAAAAACTCTCCCAGGCGAAGATCGCCGCTTTCGGCTCGACCCGGCGCGCCAAGATTACCCCCGACAAGGACCAGAACATCCGCACCCTGGTGCAGTCGGAGGCCGACGCGGTCACCATCTTCGGCAAGAGCTGGGACTTCCAGGTCCACGAGGCGCTGCGGATACCGCTCGAGGAGAACCTGGAGCTGATCTACGACTCACTGGAATACCTGAAGGCGCGCATGCCCGAGGTCTTCTACGACGCCGAGCACTTTTTCGACGGCTACAAGGCCAACCCCGAGTACGCCATGAAGTCGCTCAAGGCGGCCGAGCAGGCGGGCGTCGACTGCATCATCCTGTGCGACACCAACGGCGGCACCATGCCCTACGAGATCGCGCGCATCCTGGCCCAGGTGAAAAGCGTCATCGCCACCCCGCTGGGCATCCACACGCACAACGACAGCGAATGCGCCGTCGCCAACACCATGATGGCGGTCGAGCAGGGGATCGTGCAGGTGCAGGGGACCATCAACGGCTTCGGAGAGCGCTGCGGCAACGCGAACCTCTGCTCCATCATCCCGGCGCTCAAGGTGAAACTGGGGCTCGACTGCATCAGCGACGAGCAGTTGCGGCACCTGAGGGACCTCTCCCGCTTCGTCTACGAGCTGGCGAACCTCGCACCGAACAAGCACCAGCCCTACGTCGGGGACTCCGCCTTCGCCCACAAGGGCGGGGTGCACGTCTCCGCGATCCAGCGCCACCCGGAGACCTACGAGCACATGAGGCCGGAGCTGGTGGGAAACAGCACCCGGGTGCTGATCTCCGACCTCTCGGGGCGCGCCAACATCCTCGCCAAGGCGACCGAGTTCCAGATCAACCTGGACAGCAAGGACCCGGTAACCCTGGAGATCCTGGACGAGATAAAGGGGATGGAGAACCGGGGCTACCAGTTCGAGGGGGCGGAGGCCTCCTTCGAACTGCTCATGAAGCGCGCGCTCGGCACGCACCGCAAGTTCTTCTCCGTGATCGGGTTCAGGGTGATCGACGAGAAGCGGCACGAGGACGAGCAGCCCATCTCCGAGGCGACCATCAAGGTGAAGGTGGGTGGCAAGATCGAACACACCGCCGCGGAGGGTACCGGCCCGGTGAACGCGCTGGACAACGCCCTCAGGAAGGCGCTGGAGAAGTTCTATCCCAAGTTGAAGGACGTGAAGCTGCACGATTACAAGGTCCGGGTGCTCCCCGCCGGCCAGGGGACCGCCTCCTCGATCCGCGTGCTCATCGAGTCCGGTGACAAGGAAGGGCGCTGGGGCACGGTCGGGGTTTCCTCGAACGTCATAGAAGCGTCGTACCAGGCGCTGATCGATTCCATCGAATTCAAGCTGCACAAGGAAGAGGAGGCGGGGTCACCCAAGAGGTGATGCCACGCGGCAGCCGACTCGCCATCTGGTGCATCGCCCTGCTGCTCTCACTGTCTCTTTACTTCAAGGGCCGCGCTGCCACCGAAACAGGTGGGGGCGCGGCCCTTTTTCGTGGGGACCGGGGGCTCGTCACGGTCCGTCTGAAAGGCGACTTCCCACGCCCCGGCCTGTATCGATTTCCTGACGGCGTCTCCGTGCTGACCGCCATTAAAATGACGCTGCCGGATGCGCCGCCCCCCGGTCCCTGGCAGGCGCAGGGGAAGCCCCGGTTGCGCTCCGGAGACGTCGTGACGCTGCAGTTCACCGGGCGCCGCTCTCCGCACATTTCCCTTCAAATCATGGGTGTTAAGGAGCGTATGCTGCTGAAGATCCCCTTGGACCCGGACCTTTTGAGCGCCGAGGAGTGGGGCTTACTGCCGGGGATCGGGCCGGTGCTCTCGGCGCGGATCGTCTCCGACCGTCACAAAAATGGCGCTTTCGGCTCTCTTGAGGCCCTGTTGCGGGTGCCGGGGATCGGCCCGGGAAAGCTCGCCGCCATCAGGGGCTATTTCTAATCTCTCCTAACGCCCTTTTTTTGCGTCGCTTATCGGCGCCGCTCTCCTTATCAACATTACAACCTTTTTATAATTCGATTGTTGGCATGCTAGGTGTATTGTCCTCGGCACATGAAAGTCTTTAATAACTCGTATGTGGGGAGGTAATTTTTATGAAATGTCCGAAATGCAAAGGGAGAATGTTCGCCGAGAAATACTACGACTTCGTCAGGTCTTTTGACGCCTGGAAGTGCACCTGCTGCGGGGAGGTCCTCGATCCGACCATCCTGGCCAACAGGGCGAGGAACTTTAACAGCCTGCTCGGCTGATTACATTTCATTGATGCCAAAGAAACGGGGACTGCTCAGGCGTCCCCTTTTTTTTGTCCTTTTCCCGCCGACCACCCGACCTTCCGGACCGTTTTAGCGGCGCTTGCCAGCTTTTTACTTGACAGTTGGCGATTAGTTGTTTATAAAGAGATAAATTCGGTCCTAAAGGGGTTCTTATGATGGAGTTGACCCGCAAGGGCGAGTACGCGATTCGTGGCATCATCTACCTGGCCCAGCAGCCGCCGGGGCGGGTTTCGCTGATCAGCGAGATCGCCGCAGCGGCCGAGGTGCCGCAGACCTTTCTGGCCAAGATCTTCCAGAGCTTCGCCAAGCTCGGACTGGTCACCTCGTCGCGCGGTACCGGCGGCGGATTCGTCCTGGCCCGCCCGGCCTCATCCATAACGCTGCGCGAGGTGGTGGAGGCGGTCGAGGGGCCCATCGTCCCGAACCGCTGCCTGCTCGGCAGACCCTGCGACCGGGACGGCACCTGCCGGGTGCACGGCATCTGGAAACAGGTGCAGACCGGGGTGGTGAACATCCTGGACAGCGTCACCATCGACACCCTGGCAAAGCGGCACAACAGAGACGGCTAAAAAAATTTGTCGGCAAATCGGACGAATAAGGTCCGGTTGGTCGTGGACCCTTCGGCGCAAAACCCATTTTCATTATCAGGTCCCTTCGCAAGCCACACCGCAATCTACGTTCCAAAGGAGCCCATCGATGGATGTACTGACCCTGAGCCGGCTGCAATTCGCGGTCACCAGCATGTTCCACTTCATCTTCGTCCCACTCACCCTCGGCCTCTCCGTCCTGGTCGCGGCCATGGAGACCCGCTACGTCGTGAGCGGCAACGAACTCTACCTGCGCATGACCAAGTTCTGGGGCAAGCTCTTCCTGATCAACTTCGCGCTCGGCGTGGTGACCGGCATCACGCTCGAGTTCCAGTTCGGCATGAACTGGGCCGAGTATTCCCGCTACGTAGGCGACATCTTCGGAGCCCCGCTTGCCATCGAGTCGACCGTCGCCTTCTTCCTGGAGTCGGTCTTCATCGGTGTCTGGGCCTTCGGCTGGAGCAAGGTCTCCAAGCGGGTGCACCTTTTGTCCATCTGGATGGTGGCGCTGGCCACCAACCTCTCCGGGCTCTGGATCCTGCTTGCCAACGGCTGGATGCAGCACCCGGTGGGGTACGTGCTGAGAAACGGCCGCGCCGAGATGGTCGATTTCCTGGCCCTGCTCACCAACCCCTTCGGCCTTTTGAAGTTCGGGCACCAGATCGCCTCCGGCTACACGGTGGCCGGCTTCTTCGTGATGGGGATCTCCGCCTGGCACCTGCTCAGGGCGCGCAACCGCCCCTTCTTCAGGGCCTCCTTCGGCATGGCGGCCGTCTTCGCGCTTGTCGCCTCGATCCTGGTCGCCGTGGTGGGCGACTTCCACGCGGCCGACGTGGCGAAGACTCAGCCGGCCAAGTTCGCCGCCATGGAAGCGGTCTGGGACACTTGCAGCAACGCGCCGCTGCACCTGCTCGCCTTCCCGGACGAGAAGAATTCCTGCAACCTGGTGTCGGAGTTCCCGGTGCCGAGCCTTCTGAGCCTGCTCGCCTTCCGCGACAGCAACGCGGAGATCAAGGGGCTCAACTCCTTTGCCAAAAAGGACCGTCCCCCGGTGCTCCCCGTGTTTCTCAGCTTCCGCCTCATGGTGGGGCTTGGCACCTACTTCATCCTGGCGGCGGCGCTGGCCGTATTGCTCTCCCGAAACGCCCTCCTGGAGAGGTACCCCCTGTTCCTGCGCCTTCTGGTCTACAGCATACCGCTCCCCTACATCGCCAACCAGCTCGGCTGGATCGTCTCGGAGGTGGGGAGGCAGCCCTGGATCGTCTACGGTGTCATGAGGACCTCCGACGCCATCTCCAAGGCGATCAGCATGCCCCAGGTGCTGGGATCGCTGCTCGGGTTCACGCTGCTCTACGGCCTGCTCGGCTTCGTCGACATCTACCTTTTGACCAAATTCGCCCGCAAGGGACCTGAAGAGATGGTGCCGGCAGGCGCTGTCGTGGACGAAAGGGAAGAACTCACCTTAGCCGCCGCCGGCGCAGTAACCGAATAGGGGGAACAAAATGGATCTGCATATCGTCTGGTTCGTGCTCTGGGGAGTTTTGTGGGGCGTTTATTTCATGCTGGACGGCTTCGTGCTGGGCGCCGGCATGCTGCACCGCGTGCTCGGCAAAACTGACGACGACCGTCGCGTCATCATCAACACCTTCGGCCCGGTCTGGGACGGCAACGAGGTCTGGCTGGTGACGGCCGGGGGCGCCACCTTCGCCGCTTTCCCGACCACCTACGCGCTGATGTTCAGCTATCTCTACACGCCGCTTCTGCTGCTGCTGTTCGGCCTTATCGTGCGCGGGGTCTCCTTCGAGTTTCGCGGCAAGGAAGAGGGGCGCCGCTGGAGGGGGTGCTGGGACTGGGCCATCGTCGGGTCGAGCTTCGTGCCGGCGCTTCTGTTCGGGGTCGCCTTCGGCAACATCTTTTCCGGGCTCCCCATGGACGGGCAGGGGTACCACGGCTCCCTGGTCTACCTCCTGAACCCCTACGGCGTCATCAGCGGGCTCCTTTTCGTACTGCTTTTCCTGGAGCACGGTGCGCTCTATCTCGCCGTCAAGACCACCGGAGCGCTGAGCCGCTCGGCCGACGCGGCGGCCAGGCTCCTCTGGATCCCGCTTTTGCTGGTCGCCGTGGTCTTTCTGGGCCTCACCAACTTCGCCACCAAGCTCTACGACAACTACCTGGCCGCCCCGGTCTTAGCCGTCGTGCCGCTCACGGCCGTCGCGGCCCTGCTGGCGCTGCGCGTCTTCCTGGCCCGGGACCGGCCGCTGGCCGCCTTCGCGGCCTCCTGCGTCACCATATTGGGCGTGGTGTTCACCGGGGTGATCGGGCTCTTCCCGAACCTGATCCCCTCCAGCCTCGACCCGCTTTACAGCCTGAGCATCTACAACAGCTCCTCCTCCGCGTATACCTTGCGCATCATGACGCTGGTCGCTTTCATTTTCGTGCCGATCGTGATAGGGTACAAAATCTGGGTGTACCGGATCTTCAGAGGCAAGGTGACTGCAGAGGCCGTTGTGCTGGACCACGAGGCGTACTGAAAAACCGGGGCTGGGGGCTGGGGGCTGGGTGCTGGCAGATGCCTTTAAAGGTCTTTAGCCCCTAACCCCTAGCCCCCAGTCCCGGTTCTCTCCCCACTTCTGTGTTGACAAGTTCACTCCCCCTTTGTTATTTTACCTCTTTGTTGCGTGCCGTAATCAGCAGCGCCGGTAGCAAAAGCGCCCATCGGGATGCAGCTTTCCAGCGGATGCCCCGAATAACCCATCATGTGATTTCCCGCCCGACCAAGCATGCACGAGGCAATGCGGCAGACAGCCCTGCCATATAATAGCGAAACAAAAGAGAGGACTTTCCATGCAGATCAGTGTCGAATCGCTTAGCAGCATCAAGAAGAAGATCACCTTCGAGGTCCCGGCGCAGCAGGTACAGGCCGAGGTCGACAAGGCTTATGCAGAGATAAGGAAGCATGCCGCCATCAAAGGTTTCCGCAAGGGGAAGGTGCCGATGGGGCTGATCGAGAAGCATTACGCCGAGAAGATGGCCGATGACGTGCTGAAGGGCCTGGTCAACGAAACCTACTTCAAGGCGATCACCGAGCAGGGGCTCGATCCGGTCTCCTATCCGGTGATCGAGAGCGATCCCCTGAAGCCCGGCGAGCCGTTCAAGTACAGCGCGACCGTCGACGTGTTCCCGGAAGTGGCCGTGAAGGACTACCTGGGACTGGAGCTTGTCAAGGAACAGATCGGTGAGGACGATGCGCCGGTGGCCGCCAGGCTCAGGGAGATGCAGGAGAGCATGGCGCAGCTGGTGCCGGCCGCCGAGGGGCATGCGGCCGCCATGGGCGACTTCGTGGTCTTCGACTTCACCGGGACGCTGGACGGCGTTCCCTTCGAGGGGGGCGCGGCCGAGGACTTCCAGCTCGAGCTGGGGAGCGGCCGCTTCATCCCGGGCTTCGAGGACCAGCTGGTCGGCATGACCGCCGGCTCGAACGGCAGCGTCAAGGTGAGCTTCCCCGAGGGGTACGGCAACGCCGAGCTCGCCGGCAAGCCGGCCGACTTTGCCGTCACCGTGAAGGAAATAAAGGTCAAGGAACTCCCCGAACTTGACGATGAGTTTGCTAAACAGTTCGGCGAGTTCGAAACGCTGGCCGAATTGAAGCAGAAGCTCTCCGAGCTGCAGCAGGCCCAGGAGGAGCGCCGCATCGACAACGAGCTGCGCGAGCGGCTGATCAAGTCGGTGATCGAGAAGAACGACCTTGAGGTCCCCGAGGTGCTGGTCGACCGTCAGGTCGGCATGATGATGGAGAACTCCAAGCAGAGGCTCGCCTCCCAGAGGCTCTCCCTGGAGATGATGGGTCTCACCGAGGAAGGGTACAAGGTCCAGTTCAGGGACGTGGCGAGGGAGCAGGTCAAGGGCTCGCTGCTTTTGGACGCGGTCGCCCAGAAGGAATCGATCGAGGTGACCGACGAGGATATCGCCAGGCAGGTGGCCGAGATCGCCGCCGGGACCAAGCAGGACCCGGAGAAGGTGGCCAGCCTGTACCAGACCAACGCGCGGGCCAAAGAGAACCTGATCGCCCAGATGCGGGAGGACAAGGCCGTGCAGTTCCTGCTGGAGCGCGCGCAGGTCACCGTCGTCCCCAAGGAAGAAATCAAAAACTAGGAGCTTCCCATGCTTGTACCGATAGTAGTGGAGCAGACCGGACGGGGCGAGCGGTCGTACGACATCTACTCGCGCCTTTTGAAGGACAGGATCATCTTCCTGGGCGGCCCCATCGACGACAACGTCTCGAACCTTGTGATCGCTCAGCTCCTCTTCCTCGAGGCCGAGGATCCGGATAAGGACATACATCTGTACATCAACTCGCCCGGCGGTGTGGTCACCGCCGGCATGGCGATCTACGACACCATGCGCTACATCAAGGCGCCGGTCTCCACCATCTGCATCGGGCAGGCCGCCTCGATGGGGGCGTTCCTGCTGTCCGGGGGGGAGAAGGGGAAGCGCTTCTCGCTCACCAATGCCAGGATCATGATCCACCAGCCGATCGGCGGGTTCCAGGGGCAGGCGACGGACATCCATATCCACGCCAAGGAGATCCTCCGGATGAAGGCGCAGTTGAACGAGCTTCTGGCCGAGCACACCGGCCAGACCGTGGAAAAGGTCGAGAACGACACGGAGCGCGACTACTTTATGTCGGGCGAAGAAGCGAAGAGCTATGGTATCATAGACGCGATAGTGGCCAGAAACGTGGTTATGGGAGGTGCCAAGTGAGCAGAAGAGACGACCGTTCGGACACCCTGATCTGTTCCTTTTGCGGGAAGAGCCAGGAAGAGGTGAAAAAACTGATTGCGGGGCCTACGGTCTACATCTGCGACGAGTGCATCGAACTTTGCAACGACATCATCGCCGAGGAGTCCAAGCTGGAGGATGCCTCGGGCCCCGACGTGAAGAAGCTCCCCAAGCCGCAGGAGATCAAAGAGGTCCTGGACGAGTACGTGATCGGGCAGGGGAGGGCCAAGAAGGTGCTGGCCGTCGCCGTGTACAACCACTACAAGCGGGTCGAGGCGATGACCAAGCCCGGCGAAGTGGAGATGCAAAAGAGCAACATCCTGCTCCTGGGGCCCACCGGCAGCGGTAAGACGCTCCTGGCCCAGACGCTGGCCCGCATCCTGAAGGTTCCCTTCGCCATGGCCGACGCCACCAACCTCACCGAGGCGGGCTACGTCGGCGAGGACGTGGAGAACATCATCCTGACGCTCTTGCAGGCGGCGGACTACGACGTGGAGAAGGCCCAGAAGGGGATCATCTACATCGACGAGATCGACAAGATCGCCCGCAAGTCCGACTCCCCCTCCATCACCCGGGACGTCTCGGGCGAGGGGGTGCAGCAGGCCCTTCTGAAGATCATCGAGGGGACCGTGGCGAGCGTCCCCCCCAAGGGCGGCCGCAAGCACCCGCAGCAGGAGTTCCTGAAGGTGGACACCACCAACATCCTCTTCATCTGCGGCGGCGCCTTCCCGGGGCTGGACAACATCATCCAGCAGCGCATCGGCATCAAGACGCTCGGCTTCGGCGCCGACGTCAAGAAGAAGGTGGAGAAGAAGGCCGGGGAGCTCCTGGCCGGCGTCACCCCTGAGGACCTCCTGAAGTTCGGGTTCATCCCCGAGTTCGTGGGCCGTCTCCCCATGCTCGCCTCGCTGGCCGAGCTGGACGAGGAGGCCATGGTGCAGATCCTCAAGGAGCCCAAGAATGCGCTGATCAAGCAGTACCAGAAGCTCTTCGACATGGAGCACGTCAAGCTGAAGTTCACCGACGGCTCCCTGGTCGCCATCGCCCGCGAGGCGCTGAAAAGGAAGACCGGCGCGCGCGGCCTGCGCTCCATCCTGGAGAACGCCATGCTGGACATCATGTACGAGATCCCTTCCCAGAGCATGGTGAAGGAGGTCGTGATCGGCGAAGAGGTGATCTACAGCAAGGAAAAGCCGATCGTAGTCTACGAGAGCGTGGCGGAATCCGCCTGACCCATGGGACCGAAATGAACACAGACATGAAGAGCACGCAGCAGCCGGCCAAGAGACGCAAAAGGAGGGGGAATCCGGAAAGATTCCCTCTCTTTCCTTTACGGGACATCGTGATCTTCCCGCACATGGTGATCCCGCTGTTCGTGGGGCGCGAGAAGTCCGTGCTGGCCCTGGAAGCGGCCATGGCGGAAAGCGACAAGCTGATCCTGCTTGCCACCCAGAAGAACGCCAAAACGGAGGATCCCGGCCCCGACGACATCTACACGGTCGGCACCGTCTGCCAGATCATCCAGCTTCTGAAGCTCCCCGACGGCACCGTCAAGGTGCTGGTCGAGGGGAAGCGGCGCGGCTCCATCGTCTCCTTCCGGGACAACAGCGACTACTTCGAGGTCGACGTGGAGCCCCTCCCCGAGGGGGGCGTCGAGGGGAGCGAGGTTGAGGCGCTCAAGCGCGGCGTGGTGGCGAGCTTCGAGAGCTACCTGGGGCTGAACAGTTCGGTCCCCGCCGAGGTGCTGCAGTCGGTGACCGGCATGGCCGACCCGTCGCGCCTGGCCGACACGGTGGCGCCGCACCTGAACCTGAAAATCGCCCAGAAGCAGGAGCTCCTGGCCATCGTGCCGCCGGCCAAGCGCATGGAGCGGCTGCTCGCGCTGATGGGGGCCGAGATCGAGATCCTGCAGATCGAGAAGAAGATCCACGCCCGGGTCAAGAAGCAGATGGAGAAGACCCAGAAGGATTACTACCTGAACGAGCAGATCAGGGCGATCCAGAAGGAGCTCGGGGGAAAAGACGAGTTCAAGCAGGAGCTGCGCAGCCTGGAGGCCAAGGTGGAGCACGTGAAGCTCTCCGCCGAGGCGAAGGAGAAGGCGCTCTCCGAGATCAAGAAGCTCAAGCTCATGTCCCCCATGTCCGCCGAGGCCGCCGTGGTCAGGAACTACGTGGACTGGCTGCTGGCGCTCCCCTGGGGGGTCTGCGCGCAGGAGAGCCGCGACATAGCGGCCGCCCGGGCGCGCCTGGACGCGGACCACTACGGCCTGGAGAAGGTGAAGCTCAGGATCCTCGAATACCTCGGGGTGAACGCCCTGGTCCCGGGGATGAAGGGGCCCATCCTCTGTCTGGTGGGTCCCCCCGGGGTCGGCAAGACCTCGCTGGCCCGCTCCGTCGCCCGGGCGACCGGGCGCGCCTTCGTGAAGATCTCGCTGGGCGGGGTGCGTGACGAGGCCGAGATCCGGGGGCACCGGCGCACCTACGTGGGCGCCATGCCGGGCAAGATCATCCAGTCACTGAAGAAGTGCGGCTCGTCGAACCCGGTCTTCCTTTTGGACGAGATCGACAAGATGACCACCGACTTCCGGGGCGATCCGGCCTCGGCCCTTTTGGAGGTGCTCGACCCGGAGCAAAACGGCTCGTTCAACGACCATTTCCTCGACCTGGACTACGATCTCTCCAAGGTGATGTTCATCACCACGGCCAACTCGAGCCACGCCATTCCCCGGCCGCTTCTGGACCGGATGGAGCTGGTCCGGCTCGAGGGGTACACGGAGCACGAGAAGCTCGCCATAGCCAGGGAGTACCTTGTCCCCAAGCAGGCGGCCGGCAACGGCCTCTCCGGCAAGGGGGTGACCCTGACCGACGCGGCCCTTCTGGAGATCATCCGCCGCTACACCAGGGAGGCCGGGGTGCGCAACCTGGAGCGGGAGATCGGCTCGGTCTGCCGCAAGATCGCCTTCGCGCTGGTCGAGGGGGGGAGGCTGCGCCGCACCGTGCAGCCCAAGCTCGTCGCGGGCTACCTGGGCCCGCCCCGTTTCAAGTACGGGGAGGCGCCCCACGAGGATGCGGTCGGCCTGGTGACCGGCCTCGCCTGGACCGAGGTGGGGGGGGAGCTCCTCAACATCGAGGTGGTGTCGCTGCCGGGCAAGGGGAAGCTCACCGTGACCGGGAAGCTGGGCGAGGTGATGCAGGAGTCGGCCCAGGCGGCCATGACCTACGTCCGCTCCCGGGGGGAGCTCCTGGGCTTCAGCAAGGACTTCTACCAGCATCTCGACATCCACATCCACGTGCCCGAGGGGGCGATCCCCAAGGACGGCCCTTCGGCAGGCATCACCATGGCCTGCGCGCTCACCTCGGCGCTCACCAGGCGTGCCGTGCGCCGCGACATCGCCATGACCGGCGAGATCACGCTGCGCGGCGCCGTGCTCCCGATCGGCGGGCTCAAGGAGAAGCTGTTGGCGGCCGGTCGCGGCGGCATCCGGACCGTGCTGGTCCCCAAGGAGAACGAGAAGGATCTCGCCGAGATCCCCAAGGAGATCACGGCGGGGCTCACCATTCACGCCGTGTCGCACATGGACGAGGTGCTCGGCTACGCGCTTTTGGGGACCGCAGCACTCCCCGCCGGCGCCCTGTTCGGCGAGGCGGCACAGCCGGTCGTCGACAATTTTGTGACGCCCCACTAGAAAAAGGGTTGACAGTCCCGTGGGGGGTCTGTTATAAAGTTGCTTCACTTTGCGATGCAGTCCAGGAGGCTTCAGATGAACAAGGCAGAACTGGTAAGCGCTATAGCCGAAGAGGCACAATTAACGAAGGTTGATGCTGAGAAGGCCCTGAAAGGGATTGTGGACGCGCTGACGGACTGCCTGACCGCCGGAGACAAGGTCACCCTGGTCGGCTTCGGTACCTTCAGTGTTTCCGAGCGCGGAGCACGCAGCGGGCAGAACCCGCAGACCGGGATGAAGATCGAGATCCCGGCCTCCGTCGCCCCGAAGTTCAAGGCGGGCAACACGCTGAAGGCCCTGGTTAACGAGTAGAAAGTCCGCAGTCGCGGATGCCGGTTGCACATGCGGGGTTGTAGCTCAGTCGGTTAGAGTGCTAGCCTGTCACGCTAGAAGTCGCGGGTTCGAGCCCCGTCAACCCCGCCATTTTACATAATGGGTGAATAGCTCAGCTGGGAGAGCGCCAGCCTTACAAGCTGGATGTCGGGGGTTCGATCCCCTCTTCACCCACCATTAGTAAATACGCAAACCGCATCCGGACGATGATTTTGCAGTGAAACTTTGCAGTGAAACTTTGCAGTGAAACTTTGCAGTGAAACTTTGCAGTAGACGGCACGCAGGCGAAGGCTGCCGGAAGTACCATGTTTGGGGTTGTAGCTCAGTCGGTTAGAGTGCTAGCCTGTCACGCTAGAAGTCGCGGGTTCGAGCCCCGTCAACCCCGCCATTAAAGGAAAGGCCGCTTGCAGAAGCGGCCTTTCCTTTTTTTTGTGCGTCCGGCAGGGCGCGTGGCGCGCACGCGCCATCGAATCAGCTACCCAGATCCTTCCCAAGACCCCTTCGAAGTACCCAAGTGATTTTAAGCTAAGTTCTTTTTAATTCACTGGTCGATTGAAGACAGAATGACTTGGAAAGTCCTTATCGGCACCCCTCGGGGGACGTAGTTGAGATTTGGAGAGTTGACGAGGAATAAACCTGGACACTGGACCCAATTAAGAAAATCGAAATTTCAACTACGTCCCCAGGGGATACGCAGATCTCCTTCTAACTTTCACCAATTTGCTGCCAAGGGACCCGCAATGTCAGGGGTTATTTCTCAGCAGTTATCCTTCCAGTTTCTTGATCCGCTCCTTCAACTCCACCATCTTCAGCTCCCGGTTGACAAAGAGCTTGTTCATCTTTTCCAGATCCGCGTTCTTCTTCTCCAGTTCAGCGGTCCTCTGTTTCACCCGCTCTTCCAGCTCTGCATTGAGTAACTGGAGTTCCTCCTCGGCCCGCTTGCGCTCAGTGATGTCGCGCGCCAGCGCCAGATTATAGCCTTGACCGTCGAACTCCAGATAGTTGGCGCTGACCTCGACAGGGAAAATCCGCCCGTCACGTGCCTTATGGCGTGATTCAAAGGTGAGCGAACGACTGCTTTTCAGCTCGGCCCAATGCTCGGGCCATCGCTCCACGGGGGAGTCCAGATCTACATCGGCCACGCCGAGGGCGAGCAACTCATCGCGTCCATATCCCAGCACCCGGCATGACTCCTCGTTTACATAGTGAAGCCGCGCCTGTTCGTCGATCAGAAAGGCGGCCTCGCGCACGTTGTCCAGGGCGAAACTGAGGAGCGCGATACTCCGTTCGGACTCCCTGTGGGCCTTACGGTTGCGCAGTGCCTGTATGCCGAAGGCGAGATCGCCCGACAACTCCTCCAGGAGCCAGATTTCGCCCGGGGTAAAGGCATTGGGCTCGGTGGAATAGATAGCGAGCGCGCCAAACACCTCTGCCCCTTTGTTCTTCAGCGGCAGGCAGATGCACGAACGGTAGCCGCGCTGTAAGGCGTTCTCCCGCCAGGGAGCTGTCAGGGGGTCCGTTGCGAAATCCTGGGTTAAGGCTATCTTGCCGGTCCGGATGGCGGTGCCTCCGGGACCCCTGCCCCGCTCCGTGTCGGCCCAGGTGATGTGGGCGTTTTCGAGATACCCTTCATCCAGTCCGCCCCAGGCGGCCATGCGCAAGGTTTTGGATTCATCGTGCTCGGGATAACCCACCCACGCCAAGCGATAGCCGGCTCCATCGCAAATGATCCGGCAAACCTCGTTCAGGAGCGTCTGCTCGTCCTCGGCCTTCATCAGGGCCAGGTTGCAGTTGCTGATGGCCCTGAGTTCGCGGTTGGCCCGGGAAAGTTCGGCGGTCCGCTCTGCAACCTCCTGCTCCAGCCGTTCGGTCAGCTCCCGCAGCCGCAGGTGGGTCTGAATCCGGGCCAGAACCTCCTCCGGCTGGAGCGGCTTGGTGATGTAGTCCACGGCGCCGGCCCTGAAGCCGTCCACCTTGTCGCGCTCGTCTTCCAGGATGCTGATGAATATGACCGGAATATCACGTGTCCTCTCGTCCGCCTTAAGTCGGCGGCAGACCTCGAATCCGTTCATTCCCGGCATCCGGATGTCGAGCAGGATGAGATCGGGACGTTTTGATTGCACGATTTCCAGGGCCAATTCGCCGTCGGAGGCGGGCTGAACGGTATAGCCGTGCTCCCTCAGAAGATTCGTCAGAAGTTGCAGGTTGGCGCCGGTATCATCTACAACCATTATCTTGTTGGCCTTTCCGCCGGATGGTGTCGTATTCATTCTTTCTCCTCCAGGATGGGCCCGGATTGTACGGTTCGAACCAGCTTCAGTATCCGGCCGTATTGGTACTCCACTGCATGGGCCGTCAGCGCCTCGGCCAGAGCCGGATCATCTGTGCGAATAGCTTCTATTGAGCCGTTTACAGCGTCAATATCCCCCTGGCTGAGCGCCTGCTCCAGCCTGTTCAGCAGCTCTTGCGGCAACCCGGCCAGAGCGGCCGCATCCAACTTCGCCGCGACCGCGGCGGGAGGCGCCTCTTCCTCGTAGACAAAGCGCACACCGAGATGTTTCGTCAGGGCATCGAGGATGTCGTCAAATTCATACGGCTTGCGGATCAGATCGTCACACCCCGACGTCAGTATCTCGCGCCGTTCATCCTCCATGGCATGGGCGGTGACGGCGACGACTCGCGTTTGTGCGCAGGCGTCAGCCGACTTGATGCGACGGGTCGCTTCCAGGCCGTCCATGACCGGCATCCGGATGTCCATGAAGATCAGATCGGGACGCCACTCCCGGCATGCGGCAACCGCCTCCTCTCCGTTCTCCGCCTCCCGCATCGCAAAGCCGAGCGGCTCAAGGAAGTTGCGCAGCAGCAGGCGGTTTTCCGGCTGATCCTCGGCAATGAGGAGACGATATTTCACTTGCCCTTCCGCCAGACCAACGGCTTGGCCGCGTTGTGTCACGGCAGGTTGTTTACCGGCAGGCGGCAGAGCGGCCGGGATCTCGAAATAAAACACCGAGCCTTTGCCCGGCTCGCTATCGACATCGATTACTCCCCCCATCAGCTCGACATACTGTTTGGAGATGGCAAGCCCCAGCCCGGTGCCGGTTCCCGCAAGGGGTTGGTTGGCCAGTTGCACGAAAGGGAGAAATATCCGCTTCCTGTCCGCTTCGGCTATGCCGGGGCCGCAGTCGGCGATTTCGAATCGCAAGCGCGGATGATCGGGCTGTCCGGTTTCGATTGCCGAAGCCCTGAGGCTGACCCCTCCTCCGGAGCTATATTTGATGGCGTTGCCGATCAAATTGATCAGCACCTGCCTGAGCTTGCCGCCGTCGATGGCGACAAAGCGCGGCAGATCGGCCGACTGTCCGGCGGAAAAAGACACATCCTTTTCCGCCGCCCGGACGTTCATCATGGATTGCATTTCCTTCAACAACTGGATCGAGAGGCGCTTCTTCGAGCTCGACCCGGCCGGATTCTATCTTCGAGAGGTCGAGCACATTATTGATCAGATTCAGCAGATGCGAGCCGCTACGGGTAATGATGTCCAGATTCTTCCTTTGCTCGGAGGTGGTTTCCGGATCGCGTCTCATCAGTTGCGAAAAACCTAATACCGCATTCAATGGCGTGCGCAGCTCGTGGCTCATATTGGCCAGAAAGACGCTTTTTGCGCGGTTCGCCTTCTCTGCCTGATCCTTGGCGGCGGTCACCTCCTGCGTCCTTTGCCTTACCATTTCTTCGAGATGATCGCGATGCGCCCGCAACTCCGCCATTTGCGTCTTGATCGTCTCCCCCATCCGGGTCAGTGTCGTGCCGAACGTCCGGAACTCCAGATAGGGAAGTTCCTGCATGGGGCTGTCGTAGATGCCGTCGGCGTATGGTTTGGCGATCCTGTCCAGGGCTTCTATCGGCTTGTTAAGAAACTGCCTGACCAGGAGATTGCTGAGGATTACCAGTACGATGGCGACTATAAGCGTGATCGTCGCAAACGACGCCAATAGCTTGCGCCCGGCCTCGGCAGCAAATCGCCTGGTCACCGTCAGCTTTATTTCCCCCAATAATTCGCCCTGGTGGTGAATCTTGGCGATGCTTACGAGCGTATCGGATTCTTTGCTCTTATTGATGCTATGAATGACCGCGCCTGCGGGATCCCTGATTTCGAGGCTGACGACCAGCTCGTTTTGGGAGAAGGTTTTACAAATGGCGCCGATGGTATTGTCGTCGTACATCCAAAGCGGCACTTCCAGCGCGCCGGCCAGATATTGGCTGTATTCCTTGGCTTTTCTGGTTAAACCGCTTTCTTCCTCGCGAACCGCATTCAGGTAGAGCAGTGCAATCGTGACGACGGAAACCAGCATTACGGCACTCGTCAAGCCAAGCGCGAAGCGCCGGGATATGGAGCGGGGCTTTTTCCCCTTGTTTGTTGAATCGTTCATATTCGACACCTCGATTGGTTTTTGCATTGTCATTTCTTGCGCTGCATTTGCCAATAATCGGCGATAATTCTGTCGTAACTGCCGTCGGCTCTCATTTTTCGCACCTCTTCGCCGAATCGTTTGCAGAGCGCCGCCGTGTTCCGTTTTTTCGAAAACATCAGATAAGTCGGAAGGGTCTCGACGACCGGTTTCAATTCCCTGACGGCTTCCGTCAGCTTCAGTTTATTAAGCACAAACGCGGCCAGCTCGCGGTTGCTGACCCAATAATCGAGGCGGCCTGCCACCAGCATCTTGGCATTGCTTTCCGCAGAATTGGCCGGATTGATATTGGCGAGTGTCCCATTGTCCACCACATCGTCGAACACGTGCCCGTAGCGATACTTGTAAATCACACCGATGCGGTAATCGCGCAGTCTGGTAAAATCGCCGTCGAAGCCGAGCGGGGAATCCGCCTTGACGAACAGCGCCATGGTCTGCCAGATCAGGACATCAGAGGGGAAGTTGGCAAACGTTGCCCGCTCCGGAGTCTTTGCGACCGTAAATATCCCGTCGGCGTCACCGCTATACACCATCTTGTGCGCCCTGGGAAAGGGGTACAATTTGACGCTGACCGGTTGCCCCATCCTCTTGAAGGCCTCTTTGACAATGGCAGCGACGAAGCCTTTCAGTTCCCCATCCTCTTCATATTGATACGGGTAGTATTGGTGCGTGACTATTTGCACGGGCGCCGCATCTACTATCGGAGCAAGCAAAATCAGTAGCCAGAAAGCGATCAGCATGCTTTTCATTGAGTGCCTCATGTAATCTCCTCCCGCGGAATTAGCCCATGTTGCTCCGTACCGTGTGCCCAACCAGCTTTTCCAGCTCCCTGATCCGCTCTTTCAGCTCCACCATTTTCAGTTCCCTCCCGACAAAGAGACGGTTCATCTTGTGCAGCTCCGTATTTTTTTCCTCAAGCTCAATTGTGCGTTCCCTGACACGCAGCTCAAGTGTCTTGTTTAACTGTTCCAGCTCTTCCTGCGTTTTTTGGCGCTTTTCAATTTCCTCCTCCAGCAAAAGCGCCTTTTCCTGGAGATTCTCCTGCGTCATCTGCCGTTCCGCCACCTCTTCTTCAAGCTGGGTCGTTTGGAGGCGCAGCGCTTCCTCGGCACGTTTGCGCTCAGTGATGTCGGCCAGCGAAACGAGGATCCTGGCAAGCGTCCCTTCGTAGCCGGGACAGACGGAGAAATAGACGGTAACGTCATGGGGTTCACCAGCAAGTGTCTTGACCACTGCGTCCCGCTCCATCTCCGTCACGCCGTTCCAGAGACAGACCAGTTCCTGGCGGAAGGTGGCGAATGACTCCGGGGTAAATGTGTTGACCAGGCCGGCGAACAGCTCCTCCTTATTCACGGCCCCGTGCAGCGTCAGCGCGGCCCTGTTCACGTCGATGACCATTGCCAGTTCCGCGCAATACCGTACCGCGTCAGGGTGACAGTCCAAATACTGCTCGATATCGGCGACCCCTTCTTTTTTCAGGCTGTCAAAGAATGTCCGTACCCCGGAAAAATCCTCTTCCCAGATGGAGACCGGCGAGTTCTCGAAAACCATGCGGAAACGCTGCTCGCTTTCCTGCAGATCGCGAGATGCCAGCATGGCGTTGAGACCGTCTGCCAGCCGCATTGCGATCTCATCGAGAAGTCTTTCCTCCTCTTTCGTCCATACACGGGGATAAGAGCACTGATGCATCCCGAACATCCAAGGTTTGCCTATTTTGGGGTAGATAGCCTCGCAAATCTGTGAGCGAATACCGAATGCCTTTGACACTTGTGCAGGCATCAACTCATCCGTTCCGGAATCGAGTTTCACCGGGCCGTTTGCAGCGAGCAACACCCGATACAGCTTGGCGACCTCGTCGTCCATCGGATAGGGTGTTCTCATAGCGAGGTTGCCTGGATACTCAGGCTTGGTTCGCTCTATGAGCGCTTGCCAGAAGGACGCCTCGGGATCACACGGATAGACCAGGTACACCCGGTCGCAATCGAAGATAGTCAGCACGGCATCGAGCACTTCGCTCAGCATCCCTTCCAGATCCGTCGCCGCCTGTATGGCGCGGTTGACCTTGTCCATGTTTTCGAAATACCTGAAATTCTGCGAGCGCTCCTCTTCCATGCGTTTGCGCTCGGTGATGTCGCGACCGATGGCGAGCACGCCGGTCACGTCGCCATGATCATCGTGCTCGGCGATCAAGCGTATCTGATGAACAACCGGTTCCTCACCCGGGACCGGCAGTATTAACTCGAATTCGCAGTTCTCGCCACTGGCGAGGGTGGCATCCAGGGCTTGCGCGTAGGCTTCGTAACTACCATCGGGGTGGATATCCCGGACCTGCGTGCCGATCATATCCACGGCGGCGGCCCCCAGGATCCTTTCGAGCACCGGGTTGACATATACGGTCCGTCCTTCCCGATCGTAACGAACGATGTTGTCCGGCAAACTGTTCGCCAGCGTGCGGTATTCATGCTCGCGCTCGCGCAGTAAACGATCGCTTCGCGTTCTCTCCATTTCGGCGGCGGCACGTGTCGCTACCAGTTGCAGCAGTTGGGTGGCCGTTGCTGTGTCAGGAAGCGGCTTGCTGTCCATGAGGGCGATTAAACCTGCCGGCTGGCCGGAGGAATCCCACAGCGGGATGCCGAGATAACTTTCCACTCCCATTTCTGCCAGCAGCGCATCTTCGGGAAACAATTGCTGAACTCCCTGCGGATACACGCAGAGCCGCCGCCCCATGACATTTTCGCATGGCGTGCCCTTGAGGGCGTAGCGCATGTTCGGTACGATTGCGCCTTTGGCATATAATGCAACCGTCTCCGCAATGGCCGGATTTTCATCTATCCTGTCGATGACGACGTAATCCATATCGAGGTTTTCGCCAAGATACTGCGCAAGAGCATCGAAAAAGTTTTCCGCTCCAGACAGCCAGCCACGCTGAGCGACGAAAAACAGGGCATCTTCCATGCGCTTGCGCCCGGTGATGTCCTGAACGGTTCCGGCCGACCGGATCGGCTTGTCATTCTCATAGAGTGTTTCACACTGTTCATGGACATGTTTAATACGCCCACCTGGCAACAGCAGGCGATGGTCAATGGAGTAGGGGTTCCGGGTGCTGACTGAATTGGTATATGCGGCGTTGACGGCCTCCCGGTCATCGGGATGAACTGCCTGCAGAAAAGTCTCATATGAAGCGCCGAACTCTTTCGGATCAATTTCGAATATGCGATAAATCTCATCCGACCAGAAGAGCCGGCTTGTCAGGAGATCCAATTCCCAACTCCCTATATGGGCAATACGCTGGGCTTCGTTAAAATCTTCGGCCGTCTTTCGCAGCTCCTCTGTCCGTTTCTCCACCCGCTGTTCAAGCTCCTCGTTCGTCTTTCGGAGTTCCAGTTCCAGACGCCTGAACTCGGTAACGTCGCGCATGATAACGACCGCTCCGAGTTTCTGTCCGGACTCGTCAAGTATCACGCTGCCGTTAGCGAGGATGAACCTGATCGGCTGGCCTTTCGCCTTGATCGCCATCCCCGCATCCCTGACGTTCTCCCCCCTGAAAGCACGGGCAAGCGGGATCTCTTCCGTCGGCAACGGGGTGATCCCGTCCGCGCGGAACAGGTCATAGTGCCGCGCCCATTCTTCAGGGGGAAGTTTCAGGGGGTCCAGTCCATGCCACTCCCGCGCCGAACGGTTGAACAGCGTCAGTATCCCGTATTCATCGCAGGCGACCACTCCGTCCGCCATGCTTTCAAGCAAACTACGGCTGAATTCTTTCTCCAGTGACAAGGTCTGTTCCACTTGTTTCAGGGTGTCGATTCCGGATTGATCGTTATTGAGTGCCATAACTGTTTACCTTTGTGATTCTCATGTGAAGACCGGGGGCGGGAGGGGGACGTAGTTCACTTGTTCACTTACTCCAGAGGTGTTGATTGAGCGAGCCTCGGGGAGGGCCAGGGTAGCAGGTCTTCCCCTGCTCTTTTTGAAATTTTATGGCATTCTGATGCGTTGGCGTTTTTTGCCCTTTGACACTCGGAAGCAATCTCAGATATGGCCTTACGACTGCAACCTTCCGCCCTTCGGGAGGACGGTTCACTCAATCTCCAGAACTGCGTCATCGGGGCTACGGCGATGGTGAAGAGTCTTTGGACCACATCTCCAATAAGCTCTGAAGGATGCCGAGTGTTTCACCTCGCCTTACCGCAGCTACGACACCGGCCTTGGAAAGACTAAGTACCTTCGACAGATCAACCCCTCGGTAGCCGAACTTCCTGATGGCGATATAGCATATAGCTGCTCTGGCATCCGAATCCCGCTTTTGCTTGCTTCCACCAGGAATAGCCGTCGCCTCGATACCGAATATCGCTGCTACTCGTTCGATGATTATGTCGAGAGGAGGTGGAGGCGCAGCCTCGGCATGAAACGAATCTGTTTCGTGCCAGATATGTTCAACGAATTCTCCGCTGCCGAGGACCCGCTCATCGTAGGCCTCGTAACCGTTGGTACCGGAATACTTCAGATGCCGTTTCAATCCACCACCGACCAGCTCGTCTCTTTTGCCTAATGCGATGCCATCGGCTACAAAAGCGCGGTATTTTCCTCTGGCTTTCTTGCGGTCCTCATCAAAAAGCAAAAGAACCTCGTCGAGGACCTGCCCCGAAAGAGGGGGCCGACCCATTAGTCCAGCATGCCCGCTCCACTTGAAGGTGTCCAGTTTGCCCAGTGAAGGGACGAGGCCGGCTCGAAAGGGATTCAAGTGGATGTAACGGACGAGCTCCAACAGATACGAGTCCTCCTCACAGACAATGGATTTGAATCGGTTTTGGAAGAGGTGGCCAGATCGGTGATGACGAAGGTTGAAGACGACGGCATACCCGGTAAGCAGCCGCTGCATCATCTCCGACAGTGCCCCTATTGTTGGCCGCAGGAGAAGGTGGGCGTGGCTGGGTAGGAGGCACCATGCAAGACAGTCGGTCCGTGTCTTGAGAAGCAGTTGGGAGAGGCGTTCCACGAAGTCGGACCGGTCGCGGTCGTCGAGAAAGATATCTCGTCTCTCGATCCCCCGGACCATTACATGCTGGAGCACTCCTGCGATATCAAGGCGGGTTGATCTTGGCATTGTGTAATTGTACCGTTTTAAGGCGGTAAGTGAACAAGTGAACTACGTCCCCCTCGGTGGTCTCACACCCACCCTGAAGGCCTCCGAGTCTGGGCCCACCACGAGGACAGCAACCCCAGACAAGGAGCACAAATCCCCGCGAATTTCGGCCAGCTCAATCTCTATCAGAGTCACTCCCAGCAGGTTCATCGTCACCTTCCCACGGTCGAAACTCATCCGGTTGCTCGCATCCGCCTCCAAACCCTCGGCCCTCTTTGGTCGAAGTCCCAATGCTGTAAATTTCATTGGATTACCTCCATTCAGGGTGGCTGGCAAGTCCGGCTTGAGCAGGCTATCCTTCATTGTCTTAGTACTACTGATAGAGCATGGCCATCGACAAGCAGAATCCGCTAAAGATCCCTGTCCCAACGAATCAGATTTGCCCCTACTTCGTCGTACCAGTTAATGATAACCCTATTTATGCACGCGATCCGGCACTTTTGTCTTAGAGTCGGCGCCCCATTTCAAGGAGACGAGCTTGGCTCCTTCCAGGACAAAATTGGGGGCCGCTTTGCCGGTGGGTTGGAGTTGGATGGAGACTTTCACCCTGGTCATGCCGTCGGAGAGGGCAACAGCCGGCTCCTGCCTGACGCCGAGGGGCCTGTGATTCTCCCTTCGCTTTATTGTTGCGAGATCTCCACCTGGATTGCGTTTTCCTTGGTCGTTGCCTTAACGACCAATTTCCTGCTGGCCTTGCCACAGGTCACCGACAGGGCACTCTCTCCGGTTCGCAGCACGGTTATCCTGACCTGCCGTCCCCGATCGGGAGATACCCGCACCATATCCGGGTCCTCCGGTGTCCATGCGGGGTTTGCGCACGCGGGTTTCCCCACTGCATCAAGACCCTCGACTCTGGCTTCAACGGTGATTTCTTTCCCCGCCTGGACACCGATATGGGTCGGCGGCGAGACCCAGCGGTCTCCCATGTACATGCCTCGGGTGATACGCGGGTCCATCTTGAAGGAGACCTTGATGCCGGAGACAGAGTCGGCGGCTGGGCCCGTCGCTTCACGGGAGGCGTGGGCGACGCCGGCAGGAAGAGCCGTCGTAAAGGCCGCAAGAACGAGCAAGTGGGTTATGCTGGTGATAATTCTCATCGTTTTCTCCTTCGCATCTATCCGCTATTGCCCTGCTCATTCCCCGTTTGGGAATTATTGGGGCTAGAGGAACACCTCGATCTTTGACTTCTGTTCCTGTTCTGTCAGCCAAGCCTGAATGGTTTCCTGCTGCTTTTTCGACACAAGACGCTTCTCTATCTCGGGCCGCGCCTCGGCAAGGCTTTTGATTTCTGCGGCGCGCCGCCCCACCAGGCCTACGATGAGGAACTCGGCACCTGCCTGCAGGGGACCGCCGGCCTCGCCGGCTTTCAAGGCGGCCACGGACTTGCGCAACTGTGGCGCCAGGGCCTGCGGCTTAACCCAGCCGGTATCGCCACCCTGCGCGGCTCGCATCCCCAAGGACCACTTCCGGGCCAGTGCCGCGAAATTCGCCCCCTGCCTCAACTCCGCCAGGATCCCTTCAGCCGCCGTCCTCTCCTTGACCGCGATGATCCTGAGACGGACCTCCCCGTCTGTTTTCAGCTCCTTCTTGTGTGCCTCGTAATACTCCTCCACCTGTTCCCCGGTGACACGCACCTCCCGCACCAGCGCCGCCACGACCCGGGCGGCCAGCATCTCGGCGCGAAGCGTGTCGAACAGGGAATTATCGTTGAGGCCCTGCTCCTGCGTCCAGGCTCCGAAGCTCCTCAGATCCTTGAAGCGACCTCGCAAGGCCGTAACGGCATCGTCGAGTTCCTGCTCCGTGACCGTCAGATTCCGCCGACCGGCCTCCTGAAGCATCAGGCGGCGTTTGATCAAAAGCCGCAGAGCCAGGCGGTCCAACTCCTGGCTTTTCGGCTCTTCAACGCCGAGTTCCTGTTGAAACCGGCTTCGTGTCATGGGGTCCGCAAGTACACCCTGCAATTCCGCCCGGGTCACCGGCTCCCCGTTCACGCGGGCTACCGTATCGGTCTGCGCGCCCTTGGCTTGCAGCGAAGCTTTCGGGTCCGCTACTTCCTGACTTGAACCGCCGTGCTGGCCCTTTGCGGGCTCCTCCTTCGCAAGGCAGTCGTCAGGAGCCAAAAGTGAACCGGTAACCGCCATGACCAGGAGAATGCCCGGCAAAGTCCCAAATACGCGGTTTAAAAAGCTCTTCTCAAGATCGTTATGCACATCCCCCCCGGATAAGGCCGGGAGCCGGGTAACTCGTACCCGACTCCCTGGTTGGGCCGGTCCGCCAGGTTGACGGACCGGATGTGAATCAGCTTAGATCCTGGTTCTGGACGCCGAGACCGGGTCGGACACGTTGCCTGCCCCATCCTTGAAACGAACGGTCAGGGTGTTGACCCCGATGATGGGCAGGGTCACGGTCCTGGTCTCTGCAAACGACTCCCAAGGGAAGTAGGTCAGGCCGCCGTTTTTGCTGAACTGCATCTCGGTCACCCCGCTCACCGCGTCGCTTGCGGTCAGCGCCACGGTCGCCGACGAAGCGTTGGTGTTGTCGGGCGAGGTGAAGGCGATGGTGCCGCTCGGCTTGACTGTGTCCAGGGTGATGGTATCCGACTGAAGTGCCGAGACGTTGCCATTGCTCGCCCTGAAGCGAACGGTCATGGTCTTCAGCCCGTCTCCCGCCGTCAGGGTCACCGCACGGGTTGTGACGAACGGTTCATATGGGAAGAAGTGCACGTCGTCCTTGCTGAGCTGCATCTCGGCGGCGGCCGCGCTGCTGAGGGTCAGGGTGGCCGTTCGGGAAGCGGTGAAGGCGCTGTCGCCATTGATGGCGATGGTGCCGACCGGACCGACGATGTTTCGCGTGATCGTGTCGGAGATCGGGCTGGAGATACGCCCGAGGTTGTCCCTGAAGCGGACGGTGATGGTTTTCACCCCGTCTCCCGCTGTCAGGGTCACCACCCTGCTGGGCGCGAAGGCCTCGAAGGGGAAGAAGGTCCCGCCGTCCTTGCTGAACTGCATCTGGGTAATCGTGCTCCCGGACGGGGCCGTGGCGGTGAGGTTCAGGGTGACGGTCCTGGAGTTGGTGCTGGCTGCGCCTCCGTTGATCACCATGAACCCTGTCGGGATAAGGTTCCCGGTTGTCTCGGTGACCGAGTCGAAGTGATCCAGGCCGGGACCGGGTACGCTCGCTACACCGAGGAAGTTGGCCAGCGGTGTGGGGTTGCCAGCGGCGCCCACCGCGGGGACTTGCTGGAAGCAGGTTCCCGTGGAGGCAGGCGTGCAAGGGGTGGTGGAAAGCGCGGCAAGCTGGGTACGGCCTCCCGTGTTCTCCGGGGCGAGGCCGTTCATCGGCACGAAGATCTCCGGACGGTCGAAGGGTGCCTTCTCGAACTTCACCCGCTCATCGGTGAGTGCCAGGAGGAACTTCACCAGGGCGACCTTCGCCTCCTCCTGTGTCGCGTACTCAGGTGTCGCCTGCAGGGTATCAGGCATGGCGCCGTAGCGGGTAACGGCATCCGGAAGTCCGCCGGCGAATTGCGCGTAGTTCGGATCGGCGGCCACGGTGGTTGCCCCGAAACCGAAGACCTGCTCTTCCACGTCGACGATATGCTGATCCCGGTACTCCCTGTTGGTAACGGGGAAGTCGCCGCCACGCATGTAGAAGTCCACCACCTGGCGCAGGGTCAGCATGCTCCCGGTATGGAAGTAGGGGCCGGTAAGCTCCACGTTGCGCAACTGGGGCGCCTTGAACGCGCCCATCCTGCCCACCCGGTTCGGGAAGGGCCAGGTGCCGTGCAGCGTGTCTTCCAGGTTTCCCGCAACCGAAGATTGCAGGTTCGGACAGAGGTCGTCGCGGAATAGTCCGGTATCGGGGTCAAGCCCACCCCATCGGGGTGTAGCCGCCGCGGAAAGACCGCCAAGATCCAACACCGTGGGATCCAGGTTCCCGCTCCATACGGCGCAGTGCAGGTCGGAACCGAAGAGAAGCTCGCCGAACTCGATGGCAGGCCCCCCGTCTGGTTTGGTGGTGGTGTTGGGGACGAAGCCCAGTTCGTCGACCTGCGGATGCAGTTCGCCCGCCGGCAGGTCGCTGACCCAAGGTGACATATAGTCCGGCAGCAGGGGGGCGACCGGAGTCTTGTCGAAACCGGGGTTGATGGACTGGAGCGTGAAACCGGGAGCGCCGGGGAAATCAAGCCCTGCTCCGCTCTCCTCGAAGAGCCCGCCCGCCTGGCCCAGTGCCGGATCGAAATTGGCCATCGGCTGGCCCGGACCGTTCGCCAAACCTGTCGCGACGAATGGGTTGCCGGCAGGCGCGTCACCGGGCTCGAAGCAGGGGCCACCCTCTTCGCACTGCTCACCGTTATTACCCGCGATATTCAATAGGGCCAGGGCTCCCCTGTGCAGCGGCCAGCCGAAGGGGTCGTCGCCGCCCCTGCCGATATCGTCGCTGATCGGACGCAGCCCGATGTTATAGACTCCCTGGTCCCCGAAGGCGAAGGCGCTGGGAGCCGCGATCTTGCTCTCGTCCCACGGGGTGGCCGGATTGTCCACCATGCCCATGTCGCGCGGTTCGACTTCGATCACGTCCTGTGCGGTTTCCCCTATTTCCTCGGCGAGAATCAGGCCTCCAACTATCGAGAACGGGCCGGTGGGCTCGGGAGAGGCCGCAGGAATGGGAAGCTCGTATTCGGCTCCGCCCTTGAGCAGACCGTGGGAGATGTTGACGCTGTGGTCCGTCTGCTCGGGCCCGATGTGGCAGAGCATGCAGCGGGCGGTCCTCAGGAAGGGATTAGAGCCGAACCCCGCAGGATTTCTGGTTGATCCGACCGGCAGCGCCGCCGTGATGTTGGCGCCGGCGAAGATGTCGAACCCGAACAGCTCATCCGGTCCGAAACCGGGGACCATGTTGAGCGTCCCGGTCGGGCTGCCGGTTACCAGCGCGCGCACGGTGCTGGGCGGCAGAGTGCCTTGCTCTCCCGGCTGCGCGACGCCGTTGGCTGCCAGCGGGTTCGCGTCCATGAAACGGTCGAACGGCGTGTCGTCGGGAATCAGGAGCTGCTCGTACATCTGTATCGCCAGCCCGAAGAAGAGGCTGAAGTTCGCCTCCATCTGGGTGAACTGGTTGGTGTTGTTCGCGGCCGCGCTACCGGCGGCGACGCTTAAAACGTAGCCGTCGAAGGGATCGGCTCCCGGGGCGCCGTTGAGATGCTGGCTCGTGTTATTCCAGAGATCGGACCTGAAGGCCAGTTGTATCAACTGCGGGTAGGTGATGCTGAGACCCGGCATGCCGGGATTGGCGATCTGGTTGGAGTAGGGACCCAGCACGCTGTCCGTGGGGCTGACCAGCTGGTTCGCCAGGGGGGTCACACCGGCCTGGAGCAGCTTTTTGCCGATCTTGGGCAGGTTGCGTCCCTCGTAGGACATCTCGAAGTTGCTGAGCGGAGGCCCAACCGCCTGGGAGGCCAGGCTGGAGAATTTGATCCTGACCGGCTGGCCGAACTGCTCCTCCGCCGGGTCCATGCTGGGGCGGATCAGACCGTTGGTGGCGCTCACGAGAGGGCCGCCGACGGAAAGGAAGATATGGGCCGTGGGATCGGAGGAGCCGAAGACGCTGCCGCCATTGAAGTGGAACCGGGCCCGCCCGTCCCAGAAGTTGTCGAAGTTGAAGGCCGCGGCATGCATGGTGGGGGTGTTGCGGGGCTCCACCCTTCTGAAGCCCTGGAAGCCCGGGATCGGGTCGAGAAGAGCGCTGCTCAAATCGGGCACCAGCGGCGCGACGCCGTTGGCGGCAGGGCCGAACGCCCCTGGCCCCACCACGATGTCGACGAACTGGCGAAAGGTTACCCCCATGGAGGACATGACATCGTTGGCGTCGTTCACCACGTTGCCCGGATTCAACAGCGGCTCGCCGGGGATGTCGGAGTTCGCCAGCTTGTGGAAGGGGAAGTCGCCTGCCGTCACATCCTGGTTGGGTTGTTTTACCTGAAAGGTGAGGTCCCCCCCCAGGTGATTGGGGTTGAGCTGGTTCCTGGTCCGGTTGTCGACTCCGCCGTGGAAGTGGCAGGTGCCGCAGGCCTGGACGCCGTCGCTCCCCACCTGCATATCCCAGAACAGGGCCTTGCCCAGCACCTCCGCGGCGGCCCGGGCCGCCAGCTTTTGGGCGGGCGTGCTGCCTGCCAGGAAATCGATCTCGTTTATGGGCGTTTCCAGTGGCAGGGCGACAGGGACGGTAGCCGTGGTGGAGGTACCGTCAAGCTCCTGGAGCTCCCCGTTGACGAAGGCCGGCACCGCCACTACGGTCCCGTTCGGGGGGATCGCCGGATTACCCGTCGGATTATAGACTAAAAGGTAACCGCATCCGTTTAAACCGCCGCAATTGAACGCGTCCACAGATACGGGTGTCCGCGACAGGAGTGCCAGACCGGCCGCCGCAGCGGCTTCGTTCAGGACCGCGGTTGCAGAGGGCACCAATGCGCCTACAGGTGTCCTAAGCAGGTCGGGGGTGCCATTGCCGTCGGTGTCGAGCGAGGCGGCGGTCTGGGCCGGATCGAACAGCGGACCCGGCTGGTCCCAGCTGATCTCGCCGTCCGAGGTGCGCAGGCGCAGCGGCTGGTCGGTGAGGAAGTTAAGCCCCAGCGGATGCATGGTGAGGGGAGGCATGGTCGCGCCGAAACCCGGACGGCGCACGATGTCGGCGGTCACTCTGCCGGTGACGGGATCTACGGTAAAGGCGTAGGGATTCTCCAGGAGCTGCACCGTCTCCTTCCACAACGGAGCCTGTTTCAAGGAACCCGGACCGAGTTCCGTTTCGATTTCCACCGGAAGTTCCGCCGGTACGGTTGGTGTTTTTGCCGTGCCCCCCGGCGCGGCCACGGCGGGCAGCGGCAAGCCCAGAGTCAGGCATAGAATTGCCGCTATGCCTCTTGTGATCAGCCCTTTCTTAAACGTGCTTAATTCCATGGAATTGCCTCCGTTTCATGGTAGTTTCGAGCAGCTCTTTTCAGGACACCTTTTCATCATCGGCTCCCTTTTCCCCCGCCGTAGCCAAACATCGTCAGCATTGCCCAAACGCAAGGCCATCCAAACAAGCATCTCAACCTCATGGCTCCCCTCCTTTATCCCCTGTTGTTAATGTTGTCGCCGTACACCCCGATACCCATTCGTTCGTCCCAAACCATTTGAGACAGGGCAGTCCGCCGCAAAAGCTTCACACATTCAATCTTTTCCAACCAATGCCGTACTATTACATTGAACATGCCATCACCTTTTACGGGCGACATTACTGTGATAGCGGCAGGTTGTGCAGCTGCACAGATGCATTAACACTGTTACAAAATTATATACGGTCATGGCAGCAACTGTGTAAGTGGTTGTTTGTTCAAACATTAAAAAGCTGTATGCTTTCGATATACTGACAATATTTTGGCAATTGGTATAACCACTAGATTCAATTAGTACAATAACTGACTCAATAGGTACAACTACGGATTAAATAAGTAAATACACTGATGCAACAAGTATAAATACGGATTTAATTGAGGTATTGTCAATCCGTCAGAGGCTCATTGAACCACATGGGGGGGTTGAATAACTCTTCGCAGGGGAAAGTGGATGGATCGATTGATGCGGTATTGGGTTTGAGGGGATCTGTCTGCTTGGGGAGGGGTGCATCAAGGGACGATCCGCCCTTCCTACTTTGAGGCGTGGGGCGGACGATGGAGTTGCCGTCGCGGGACAAAGTGCCTTAGTCTCTATGGCAGAGGGAAGGACGTAACAGCCGGGATTAGAGATAGCCCGTTTGAATGGCGTATTTTACAAGGTCTGCGGTGTTCTTCAGTTTCAACTTGTTAAGGATCGAGGCACGATGGCTCTCAACGGTGCGGATGCTGATGACGAGAAGTGCCGCGATGTCCTTGTTAGATTTTCCTTCGGCAATCAATTTCAAAATTCCCTTCTCGCGAAGCGACAGTGGTTGAGGATGCAGATGCGCATATCGATCTTTTAAAAGACCGTGGGTCAGGCGGGGAGAAAGGTAAATCCTACCGTCCCGGATATTTTCAATGGCAGAAAAGAGATCCCGGTCCGCATCCTCTTTCAGGAGATATCCGTCGGCCCCCGTGGAAAGTGCTTGATGTGAGTATTCTCTGTGCATGGTCAGGACAAGTATTTTCACATCGGGAGACTTCGTCTTTATTGCATGGATCGCTTCGATCCCTCGCAGATTCGGCATCGAAATATCGAGAATGACCATATGCGGGGTCACAGTGTCCAACAGCGACAGTAGGTCGTTACCGTCTCCAGCTTCACCAACGACCTCAAGGTCGGAAACCCCTTGAATGATCAGCCTTAACCCCTGTCTGATCAGAGCGTGGTCATCGGCAATCACAATGCGGAAACAACCCATATCAGGCCCCTCCTTTTTCGATGGGAATGCTGAAAATTATACGGGTGCCATTCCCTTCCCTGCTCCATAGCTCCATGCCCCCCCCTATCAGCCTCACCCGCTCGTTCATGGTGGTCAGGCCAAAGCCTCTTTCCGAGGCCCCATTCATCGATGCACACTGCGAATCAAATCCTTTCCCATCGTCATCGATGGAAAAAGTGATCTTGTCGTCGCAACGTCGGATATCTATCGCTACATTTCCAGCCTGGGCATGTTTCTCAATATTGGTGAGGGCCTCCTGGACGACCCTGTAGATGGTGATCCAGTGATTTTCGGGAAAAAGCAGGTCGATTTCCTCGATATTGACGATCAGGTTTGTGTCAGGATTCAAGGCAAGGTTGCCGGTAAGCCAGCGCAGTGCGGATGTGAGGCCCAGGTCCTCGAGAACGGTAGGGCTCAAGTCCAGGGAGAGCCTGCGGACATCTTCGATAACGCAATCCATATACCCCCGCAGTTCCTCGCACTCTTTCCGTATCGCTCGTTGGTCTTCCCGCAGCCACTTCTCAATCATCCTTATCCGGAGTTTCGTGACACTCAACGCCTGGCCCAATTCATCATGGAGTTCCATGGCTATGCGCCTGCGCTCTACTTCCTGGGCCGTCAACAGCCTGGACGAAAGCGTATAAACCTGCAGTTCCGTCTCCTTCAGCGTCTCACATGTCTGCAGGCGCTCGCCCATTTCCGCCCGGATACGCTCGTTCGCGGCCTTCAACTCGGAGGTACGCTTTTCTACCAATTCCGCCAGATGCTCTCGGTGGCATGTCAGCTCTTCCGCTTGCGAGAGTAATTGCTCATGTGCCTTCAGCAAGCCTACCTCGGCGCTCTTTCGCCCTCTTTCCCGGTTCCAGAGGCCCGCTGTTGCAACGACCACTATAGACGTCCAGATAATCAGGACCCAGATGAAGAGGCTCCTTGCCTTTTTCTGGTCTCCGGCTTTCTTAATCTCAATGATATCTTCCAGTTCTCTCGCCTTGCCGAGAATTTCCATGAAGACCTTATCAAATTGATTATCGGCGACCGATCCTATTCCGGACATTTCATGGTTCTGCAGACGCACCATGCCTATGGTATTAAATTCAACAAGCAGGGACCTGATCGCTTGAGCGCGGGCGCGTAGTTCCTGATCTTTGAGCGGCTCCAAAATCTTGGAATGTTCAGCGTCTCCCCCGCTGAGAGTTGCATCAACCAGTTTTATCGCCTGATCCAGATCAGCAATCACCTGCTCGTTTTTCACGTAGGTATCTCTACTGACAGATTCCTCTAACCATAGATGTCCTGTTGCAGTATGGATCTGAACATCCATGATCGCGTCGACAATTCCGGAATCCCTGTGCAGTCTCCCGTTAATCCGATCGGCCCACAGGAGCAGAACAATTGAGAGCAGCCCGATCACGAAGACTATCGTCGACATCCAGTACCATTGCCACGGCTTTCTTGTGCCTGGCAGAAAGCTCGACAGATGGTCTGACAGGTTCCCAGATGTGGCATTCTTCACTGAAGTTACTCCCTCTTTGATGCGCAATCTATTTCAAAAACCCTCATAGGTCAAGGAGATTAGCGGTGTCAGGGGATGTGCCATGGCTTAATTCAACCTGATCAGCGCTCATCTTCCGCTGAAACAAACTCCCTCCCCTGCAAGGGTTGGGGTAGGGGGCAGAGGGGTCGGGGGGCAGAGGGGTCAGCCCTCGACACCGGACAAATGGAGGAGAGGAGGGGACGTCGGATACTAAGCTCAAGGTTCGCCGTTAGTGAGAGACTCGCCATTTATTAAGACCAAGCTGAGACGTGCGCCCGCAAACTTGCCACGGTCCCTTTAGCTTGACTTGTCCGAGCCAAATCGTATATCCTCTCCCCGGTCCAGTCCCGGCCCGCGGCACGGCCGGATCGGACAATTTTTTTGCCGCGCCGCTGCAGCAAACTACCGAAAGCGAGTCCCCCCTTGAAACCCTTGAAACCAATCGTGGTGATCCCGACCTACAACGAAGGGAGCAACCTGGAACGGCTGGCCAGGCAGATACTCTCCCTGGACCCGAACCTCCATCTGCTGGTGGTCGATGACAACTCCCCGGACGGCACCGGGGAGCTGGCGGACCGGCTCGCCGCTGAAACCGGGCGGATCAGCGTGCTGCACCGCGCCGGGAAGCTCGGCCTGGGCTCCGCCTACCGCGAGGGGTTCCGGCGCGCCCTCGATATGGGGGCGGACCTGGTGGTGCAGATGGATGCCGACTTCTCCCACGACCCCTCGATCCTGCCGCTGTTCTTCGAGAAGATGGACGCCTGCGACCTGGTGATCGGCTCCCGCTACCTAAACGGCGTCAGCGTGGTCAACTGGCCGCTGCGCCGGCTCATGCTGAGCTACTTCGCCAGCGTCTACACCCGGGTGATCACCGGGCTCACCATCTCCGACTGCACGAGCGGCTTCAAGTGCTTCCGCGCCGCCACGCTCAAAGCCATCGACCTGGACCGCATCCGCTCGGACGGCTACTCCTTCCAGATCGAGATGAACTACCGCTGCGTCGAGCAGGGCTTGCGGGTGGCCGAGGTCCCCATCATCTTCATCGACCGGCATGCCGGCTCCTCCAAGATGTCCAAGCGCATCGTGCGCGAGGCGGTGCTCATGGTCTGGAAGCTCAAGCTCGGCTCTCTGGCTCGACTGGTGCTGCCCAAGGGGAGGGGATGATGGCGACCTTTTGGACCCTGACCTGCCTGGCCGGCGTCTGGGGTTTCGTGATCTGCACCATAGGGCTCATCCTGAAGGGGTTCCCCGCCCGGGGAGTCTTTGACGCCAGGAGCTCGCTCGGGTGGGGAGCGGCGCTGCTGGTGAGCTTCATCGTCTGGCTGGCCGGCATGGCCAACGCCTGACCGGCCCGGCGCCCGGGCCTTATCCGCCGCACCCCCGTCATCCGTCTCAACCATGCCCCGTCCCCGGGAAATCCGAGCCGTTAAGGCGGCCCCGGCCATCCCCGGAGGCGCCCGCCTGCCGCCGCCGGGTCAAGGCCCGCAACGGTGCCCCCCGCCCGCGCTGCCCGACCCGGGAGCCTGCTCGACCCCGACCCCGAAACCATGCTGCGCCCGCCCGGGCACGGCGAATATTGCCGAAATTCCTGTCTGTTTTACTGTTTTCATTCTCTATTATTTGTGATATTTATAATGGCTTATGTCCATCTTTACCTGCAAGATAGGCTCTTCCGACGGCAAGATCGTGGTGAAGGAGTTCGACGCCGTCAGTTCCGACATGCTCAGGCAGAGTCTGGAGGAGCAGGGTTACGTCGTATTCGAACTGCGCAAGAAGCCGCTGCAGTTTCTCCTGGAAACGGGGCTCGGGCGCAAGAAGGTCGGCAACAAGGAGCTTTTGCTGTTCAACCAGGAACTGCTGGTGCTCCTCAAGGCGGGTCTTCCCATCATCCAGGCGCTGGACACCATCCTCGAGTCGGGGAGCAGCAAGCTGAACGAGATCCTTTCCGCCATCCGGGAGGATGTCAAGGGGGGCATGGCGTTCTCCAGCGCCTTCGAGAAGTACCCGCGGGTCTTCCCGCATCTCTATATCGCCTCCATCCAGGCCGGCGAGAGGACCGGCGACCTGCCGCAGACCATCCGGCGCTACATCGCGTTTCTCAAGAGGACCGAGGGGTTCCGGGGCAAGATCGTCGCGGCGCTTTTCTACCCCGCTATCCTGATCGGCGTGGCGAGCATCGCCATCACCGTGCTGCTCATCTACGTGGTGCCGACCTTCAGCCAGATCTACGCGGACTCCGGCGCGGTGCTGCCGCTGCCGACCCAGATGCTGATCAACTTCACCGGTTTCCTGAAGCGCTACCTGCTCTTGTTCATAGGCCTCATCTTCGTGGCGATGGCGCTGTTCAGGCGCTGGAGCGAAACCCCGGCGGGACGCTACCTGGTGGACGGCCTGAAGATCAAGACCCCCTTCCTGGGCGCCATCCTCACCCGCTACGCGGTCTCCGGCTTCACCCGCACCCTGGGCACCGTGCTGGGGAGCGGCATCCCCATCGTGGAGGCGCTCAAGATGTCGGTGGGAACGCTCAACAACCGGGTGCTGGAGCGCGGCCTGTTGACCGCCGTGGTCCGGGTGGAGGAGGGGAGCAAGCTCTCCACCGCCCTGGAGAGCATCAAGCTGATGCCCCCCCTGGCCCTGCGCATGCTCTCCGTCGGGGAGACCACCGGGTCGCTCGAGGAGATGCTCTCGGACATCTCGGACTATTTCGAGGAGGAGATCGAGAGAAACCTCCAGGTGCTGGCCACGGCCATCGAGCCGGCCATCATGGTCGTCATGGGGGTGGTGATCGGCGTCATCATCGTCACCATGTACCTCCCCATCTTCAAGATCGCTAACACTGTCGGTTAGAGGACTCATCGTGAAACCGTTCAGAAGAAAAAAGCTTGGCGAGATACTGCTGGACCAGGGCGAGCTTACGGCCGACCAGATGGCCTACGCCCTGGACCGGCAGCAGTCGACCAGGGAGCGCTTCGGGGCGATCTGCCTCGGGGACGGCCTGATCAGCGAGACCGCCCTGGCCAAGGCGCTGGCCCAGCAGTTCGGCCTGGAGTACATCGACCTCAAGGGGTTCCGGCCGGACGAGGCGATCTTCAACGCCATCGCGCCGGAGATCGTGCACCGCTACCATTTCATCCCGCTGGAGCTGCGGGGGGACCTGCTGGTGGCGGCCATCTCGGACCCGACGGCGGTACTCAAGCTCGACGAGATGTCGCTGCTCCTTGAGCGCCCACTGCTTTGCAAGGTGGCGGCCGAGTCGGAGATCGCCTTCCACCTGAAGCGCGGCGAGGGGACCAGCAGGGTACTCAAGGAGGTCTCCGAGGACTTCATGCTGCAGCTTGTGACCGAGACCGAGAAGGGGGAGGAGGTCCTCTCGGTGGAGAACGTCTCCGCGGACACGAGCCCGATCATCAAGCTGGTCAACTCCACCATTTTGGACGCGCTCACCCGGCGCGCCTCCGACATCCATATCGAGACCGCCCAGGAGGGGGTCATCATCAAGTACCGCATCGACGGGGTGCTCTACAAGGCGACCGACCCCATCGACGGCCACTTCCAGGGACCGCTCATCTCAAGGCTCAAGGTCATGAGCGAGCTCGACATCTCGGAGCGGCGCATCCCCCAGGACGGCAGGTTCAAGGTGCGCATCGGGACGAAGTCGATCGACTTCCGCGTCTCCATCATGCCGAGCGCCTTCGGCGAGGACGCGGTCATCCGTATCCTCGACAAGGAGAGCATCGCCAGCGACCTGCGCGGCCTCACCCTGGAGACGCTCGGCATGGCGAGCCACGAGATCAAGCGCTTCCGCAAGATGATCAAGGAGCCCTACGGCATGGTGCTGGTCACAGGCCCCACCGGCTCCGGGAAGACCACGACGCTCTACGGGGCGCTCACCGAGATCCACACCGGCGAGGAGAAGATCATCACCATCGAGGACCCGGTCGAGTACGTCCTGAGCGGCATCACCCAGATACCGGTCAACGAGAAGAAGGGGCTCACCTTCGCCCGCGGCCTGCGCTCCATCCTGCGCCACGACCCGGACAAGATCATGGTCGGCGAGATCCGCGACTCGGAGACCGCCCAGATCGCCGTGCAGTCGGCCCTGACCGGCCACCTGGTGTTCACCACGGTCCATGCCAACAACGTCTTCGACGTGATCGGCCGCTTCACCCACATGGGGATCGACCCATACAACTTCGTCGCCTGCCTGAACTGCGTCATGGCGCAGCGCCTGGTCCGCAAGATCTGCCCCGCCTGCAAGCGGCCGGTGGTCCTCTCCGACGAGGAGCTGCGCGAATCGGCCATCGACCCGGAGCGGACCCGCGGCGTCACCCTCTACGAGGCCAGAGGGTGCGACGAATGCAACGGAACCGGCTATCGCGGCCGTTCCGCCATCGTGGAACTCCTCGACCTGAACGACGAGATCCGCGAGCTGATCATCGCCAAGTCCCCGATCGCCGCCCTGAAGAAGGCGGCGCGGGCCGCGGGCACCCTGTTCCTCAGGGAATCGGCGGTGGCCAAGGTGCTGGCCGGCGAGACGACCTTAAAGGAGATCAACCGTGTCACCTTTGTTGAGTAGGGGCCAGATATGCTGATGTCGAGCAAGGGGCTGGGGCTTGAGCTTTCCAACGAGGGGCTGAGTCTTGCCGTGGTCGCGGGGGGGAAGTCGCTCGGGCTTGAGGCGGGGCTGAGCCTCCCCTTTCCGCCCGGCACGCTGCAGCTGTCGCGCCGCGAACCCAACATCACCAACCCCCAGGCCTTCGTCGCGGCGGTGCGTGAGGCGCACCTGCGTCTTTTGAGCCGCGAGCGCTCCGTCTCCGTGTCGCTTCCCGACGCCACCGGCCGGGTCATGCTCCTGGACCTGGAGGCGCGCTTCAAGAACCGGGGGGAGGGGCTGGACATCATCCGCTGGAAGCTGAAGAAGAGCCTCCCCTTCGACATCAGCACGGTGCATCTGGATTACCAGATCCTCGAAGAGAAGGAGAGCGGCGCCGTTTCGCTCCTGGTCTCGCTGATCTCGCGCGCCGTGGTGACCCAGTACGAGGATCTGCTGATCGAGGCGGGGCTGGAGCCCAAGTTCCTGGACTTCACCTCCTTCAACCTGTACCGGCTCTTCTCGCCGCGCCTGGAGATGTCGGAAAACGGCGCCTTCGTCACCTTCTACCGGGGCGCCATGACGGTGCTGATCTTCCACGGGGGGGTGCTCTCCTTTTACCGCACCAAGGAGACGGTGGGAGACGAGCAGAACCTGTACCGCGAGGTGAACAGCTCCTTCCTGGTCTACGAGGACAGGTACCCCGGGCAGGGGGTGGGCGAGGTGTTCTGCATGGCGGGCGCCAAAGACGCGGAGAGCTTCCGCTCCCTGGTCGCCGAGGCGAGCGGCCTGGAGCCGGTGCTGCTGGAGCTGGACCGCGTGGTGACCCCGGCCCCGGGGGTGGGGCTCGACAGGGGCGCGCTGCACGCGCTGGCGGGCTCGGTGGGCGCCGCGGTAAGGAGCCTTTGACGATGAAACTGACCATAAACCTCGCCACCCGGCGCTACATCAACATGCGCCAGCTCAACACCTGGCTGGTCGTCTGCTTCGTGCTCCTGGGCTGCCTGCTGCTGTTCAAGGTGCGCGAGGCCGCCTACAACCAGGCCGAGCTCGGCCGGATCGGGAAGCTGAGCGCCCAAGGACCCGGCAGTCCCGCTCCGGCGGCGAGCGCGGCGCAGCTGAAGGCGCTCGATGCCAGGATCGCCTTCGCCAACACCCTGATCGACAAGAAGTCGACCAACTGGCTGGGCCTTTTGGACCGGCTCGAGGAAGTGGTTCCCGCAGGCGTTGCGCTCAGCGCGATAGAGCCGGCCCAGCGCGACCAGCTGCTCAAGCTGAGCGGCGTCGCACACAGCTTCGCCAACCTGCGCGCCCTGCTGGAAAACATGGAACAGTCACAATTCTTCTCGGAGGTGTACCTTTTGGGCCAGACCGAAACCAAGGTGGGGATGACGCAGCACGGCATCAGCTTCACCGTCACCTGCAAGGTCAACTACCGATGAGCTACCAGATGCTCCGTGACATGATCGGCGCCAGGCCGAAGTCGTTCGCCTTGCTCGCCCTGCTGGCTCTCTTGAACCTCGCCCTGCTGCTGTACCTCTCCCTTTGGCAGAAACCGGAGCTGGCCAAGGCGCAAAGCGACTGGTTCGCCCAGAGGGAGGCGGCGGCAAGCGGGCAAAAGCTCGGCAGCGCGGCCCGCTACCAGGAGGGTCTGCGCGACCTGGGGCTGTTCCAGGAGCGGCTGATCCCGAAGAAGAGCTTCCCGGGCTTTCTGAGCGAGCTGTTCGAGACGGCCAAGAGCAACTCGCTCTCCCTGAAGGGGATCGTCTACAAGCCGGCCCCGGTCAAGGGTGAGGAGGTTCTCTCTTACGGCATCTCCTTCACCGTCTCCGGCAAGTACGCATCGCTTAAGAGCTTCATCGCCGACCTGGCCCGTTACCGGGAGATGGTCACCCTGGATGCCGTCTCGCTGAGCAGCACCAGCCAGACGGAGGAGTCCGTCGATCTCAAGGTCCAGATGACCGCATATCTGAAGATGGAGGGGGCATGAACCGCCAGAAACTGGTCCTCTGTCTGCTGCTGCTCGTTTTCGCGGGCTCCCTGGTCTACAGTTTCCTGCGCTCGCCCAAGCAGCAGCAGGTTGCCACCCTCAAGTACCGCCCGGGAGCGGTAGCGCCGGCTGCGACCAACAAAGGCCAGGCAGCGCCGAGAGCGGCAGCGGCGCCGAGAGCGGCAGGCGAACAGAGCGGCCTGCACCTGGAGCTTTTGAACCGGGAGCTCCCCCGCTTCGTCGGGTTCCGGCGCAACATATTCAGCCCGATCTTCCGGGACGAGCTGAAGCCGCCCCCCTTCAAGCCGCTGCCGCCGCCCCCCAGGCCGATCACGATGCCGCTGCCGGCCCCGCCGCCGGTGATGCCGGTGCAGGCTCCGCCACCGCCGCCGCCTCCCTCCCCGGAGGAGCTGGCGCGGCAGGCGGCGGACAGGGAGCTGGCGAAGTTCACCTTCCTGGGATTTTTGAAGAAAAACGGCGAGAAGACCGTCTTTCTCTCCAAGAACAACGAGATCTTCCTGGCCAAGAAGGGATCCACCCTGGCGCAGCAGTTCCAGATCGCCGACCTGACCGACGACGCCATCACCATCAAGTCGATGGCCGGCGGCAGGGAGCTCGTGATACCGCTGGTCGAGAACAGGGCACTAAGCACGCGCCGCCCCAAGTAACAGCACCCCTCAAGGAGCAACTGCATGCATTGTATAAGACCGATCTCCACCCTGATGCTGGCGACCCTGCTTCTTTCCGGTTGCACCGCCGGTCGCACCGCCTTCAGCAAGGCCCAGAAGCTTGAGAGCGAAGGGAACCTGGACGCGGCACTGGTTAAATATGCAGAGGTCGCCTCGGCCCACCCTGAGGTCGGGGAGTACCGGGTTCGACTGCTGAGCGCCACCGGCACCGCGGCAAAGGCCCATGCCAAGAAGGGCGAGGCCTTCATGGTGCTGAAGAATTACGACGATGCGCTCAGGGAATTCCAAAGCGCATATGCCATCGATCCGACCCAGGTCGCGGCCAATCTGCAGGCGGACCAGGCGCTCAAGCTGAGAAACGCGCAGACCTACCTCCGGGAGGGGGTGCAGTTCGAGAAGGACCGCAAGCCCCGCGAGGCGATGGTCGCCTATCGGCACGCGCTGGAATTCGACCCGGGCGACAAGCAGGCCAAGGAGTCGATGGACCGGCTCATTGCCGGCAAAAGGCAAAAGCTCGACGGCTACGAACTGAACCTGAAATCGACCAAGCCGATCACCCTGAAGTTCAAGGACGCCAAGTTGAAGGAGATTTTCTCCATCTTGTCCCAGCTCTCCGGGATAAACTTCGTCTTCGACGACGCGGTGAAGGATGTAAACATCTCGCTGTTCCTGGAAAACGCCTCCTTCCAGCAGGCGATGGAGATCATCACCGGGATGCAGAAGCTCGGCAAGAAGGTGCTGAACGAGAGCACCATCATCATCTACCCGAAGACCCCGGACAAGGCGAAGCAGTACGAGGAACTCTTCCTGCAGACCTTCTACCTGAACAAGCTGGATGCGAAGAAGGCGGTGAACCTGATCCGCACCATGCTGCAGGTGAAGAAGATCTATGTGAACGAGGAGATGAACGCGCTGGTGATCCGCGACAGCCCCGATGTGATCGAGGTGGCGCGCAAGATCCTGGAGGCGAACGACGTACCGGACGCCGAGGTGCTCCTGGAGGTGGAGGTTTTCGAACTTTCCAAGCAGAACGCGGCGACCTTCGGTCTGCTGCTTTCCAGGTATGCCGTTTCGGCTGCCGCCACGCCGCCTGGCAGTAACAACTTCTTCGCCGATACGCTGGGCGCGGTGGTGTCCACTGCCACTACCGGCACGACGAGCACACCCGTCACCCCTTCCAACCTGCTGAATTTGTTCGCGTACAAAGGTTATAACGGCTACCTCACCGTGCCCAACGCCACCTTCAACTTCGGCAAGACCCTCTCCAACGGCGAGACCCTCTCCAATCCCAAGATCAGGGTGAAGAACAGGGAAAAGGCGAAGTTCAACGTCGGCACCAGGGTGCCGATCACCACCACCTCGTCCCCTTCCGGCGGGGGGGTGAGCGTCAACGTGCAGTACGTGGACGTCGGCGTGAAGGTGAACGCGGAGCCGACCATTCAGCTCAACAACGAGGTCTCCATCAAGCTCGGGCTGGAGGTGAGCTCGATCCTGCAAAGGGATACCATCGGCACCGACCAGGCCACCACGGTGGTCACCATCGGCACCAGGAACCTCGATACGGTGCTCTCGCTGAAGGACGGCGAGACCAGCATCATCGGCGGGTTGATCCAGAAAACCAAGACCGAGAGCAAGAGCAAGATCTTCCTGTTGGGCGACATCCCGTTTCTGGGCTCCCTGTTCACCAACACCAACGATGCGGCCGACAAGACCGAACTGCTGCTTGCCATCACCCCGAGGATCGTGCGCGGCGTGACGGTCCCCGAAGCGGATGTGGCCGCCTTCTGGTCCGGTCGCGAAGATGAGCCCTCTTCCCACAAGCCGTACTCGTCGTTCACGCAGGACGAATTGGCCGTACCGTCCGAGGATGCAGCGGGTGCTGCCGCTCCTGCCGCAGCTCTTCCGGCAGCCAGGCCGCGGGGAGCGGTACCCGTCGCCCAGCCTAGGCCGGCGCTCCCTGCGCTCCCGGCACCTGCCCCCGCACCGGCACCTGTTCCCATGGAAACGCCGAAACCTATGGACGCCGTTGCCATGCCGGCAGCTCCCGCACCGGCTCCTGCGCCTGTCATGGCACCGGTCCCAGTACCGGCACCGGTCCCGGCACCGGTTCCTGCACCGGTTCCTGCACCGGTTCCTGCACCGGTTCCTGCACCGGTTCCTGCACCGGTTCCTGCACCGGTTCCTGCACCGGTTCCTGCACCGGTTCCTGCACCTGCTGCGGCAGCCTCCGCCGCCAAAGCGGCGGCGCCGGTCACCTCCAGCGTTTCGCTCACCCTGAGCATGCCCTCCGCGGTGAAGCTCAACGACCAGTTCGCCGTGCAGGTCAACGCTTCGGGTGCGGAGCGGCTGTACAACGCGGTATTCAGCCTGAGCTACGATGCGGCGAAGCTGGAAGTGGTGACCCAGGTCGAGGGGACCCTGCTGAAGCAAGACGGCTCATCGGCCAGCTTCCAGGCCTTTGCCGACAAGAAGAAGGGACAGCTCTGGGTGGCTCAGTCCCGGGTGAATGCCGCCGAGGGGGCAAACGGCAGCGGCACGCTCGCCACCGTGACTTTCAAGGCGATCGGCAAGGGACCGGCCCCGCTCGGTTTTGCCACCACGACCTTCAGCACCAAGGAGAGGGGGCCCATCCCGGTCACCGCGTTCAAGTCCGTTGTGGAGGTAAAGTAGCCCGCTTCGGGGCTTTCAGATCATGTGCAAAATCTTCGACAACAACCGCGGGCTGAGCCTCATCGAGCTGGTGGTGACCATGGTCATCCTCTCCGTCCTCGCAGGTCTGATCCTCCCTTCCGCCCGGATGACCTCCACGCGGGTCAAGGAGATCGAGTTGAGGCGGAGCCTGCGGGAAATCAGGACCGCCCTGGACGACTACAAGAAGACCTTTGACCGTGCGGTCGAGGAGAAAAAGATCGTCGCGTCCCTGAACCAGTCCGGCTATCCCGAGACCCTGCAGGTGCTGGTGGACGGCTACGACTTCGGCGGACTTACCAACTACAAGAAAAAATTTCTTCGCAGGGTGCCGCATGACCCGTTCCATCCGGTGCAGGGGAACGAGGAGCTCTGGGGCATGCGCTCCTACAGCGATGACGCGGACAGCTCCTCCTGGGGAGGCCAGGACGTCTTCGACGTGTACTCCCTGAGCCCGGGGACCGCCATCGACGGCACGAAATACAAGGACTGGTGATGTTCATGTTGAAGAGGATAGTAAAGTCACGGCGTGGCTTCACGCTGATCGAGCTGATGATCGTCGTTTCCATCATCGGGATACTGGCCGCCATAGCCGCGCCGAATTACCAGTGGGGCATCATACGTGCGCGCGAGGCGGTGCTGCGCGAGGACCTCTACATGATGCGCTCCACCATCGACCAGTACCACGCGGACCAGGGGAAATACCCCGCCACGCTGCAGGAGCTGGTGGACAACAGGAACAACTACCTGAAGGCGCTGCCCAAGGATCCCTTCACCAGGACGGACGACTGGGTGACCGTCGCCGCACCGCCGGTGGACCCGCCGGACGAGGGGGTGTACGACGTGCACAGCGCCTCGCCGCTGATCGGCTCCAACGGCGTGCCGTACAACGAGTGGTAGCCCCGGACGGGGCTTCCTGCAACAGTAAGAACCAACGAGGCGTTTAACCGATGATCCAACTGCACAACGTATGCATGTCGTACCAAGCCGAGTCGCCCGCCCTGACCGACGTCAACCTCAAGATCCCCAAAGGGGATTTTGTTTTTTTGACCGGACCCTCGGGGGCCGGCAAATCGACGCTGCTCAAGCTGCTCTATGCCGACCTGACCCCGACCCGCGGCCAGGTGGTGATCGACGGCGTGAACCTCACCAGGCTGCCGCGCTCCCAGATCCCGTATCTGCGCCGCTCCATCGGCGTGGTGTTCCAGGACTACAAGCTCCTGCCCAACCGCACCGTGCTAGAGAACGTGGCCATCACGCTCGAGGTGCTCGGCTGGGGCAAGCGCGACATCGGCAAGAAGGTGTACCACATACTGAAACAGATGGGGCTTGAGGACAAGATCAACGCGACCCCCCTGCGGCTTTCCGGGGGCGAGCAGCAGCGGGTGGCCCTGGCCCGGGCGCTGGTGAACGATCCGAAGATCCTGATCGCCGACGAGCCGACCGGGAACCTGGACGAGGACAACAAGGAACAGATCCTCTCCATATTCAAGGAGGCGAACATCCGCGGTACCACGGTGGTGGTGGCGACGCACGACAGGCGCGTCATGGTCAACTCGCACCGAAGGGTGATCCATCTGGAAAAGGGGCGGTTGCTGGAGGTGTCCGATGGCCAAAGCTAAAGCAAAACATCAGGTCCGCTCCAAGCTGGCCCGGGAGGGATTCTTCGGGCGCCTGGCCTTCTTTTCCGCCCGTGCCGTCGCCAACCTGCGGCAGAACGTCTTCGTGAGCCTCGTCACGGTGGGGACCATCTCGCTGGCCCTTCTGATCGCCTCCCTGTTCCTGCTGGTCTACGTGAACCTCGAGGGGATGGCGGAGGGGTGGAGCGACAAGGTCCAGGTTACCGCCTACTTCGACCGGGAGCCGACCCCGCTGGCTGTGGCTGCGCTCAAGGGGAGGGTGAACGCGATCCCCGGGACGGCCAAGGTGGTCTTCGTGAGCCAGGCGGAGGCCGAAAAGAGGCTGCGCGGCCGCCTGAAAGGGCAGGAGTCGCTGCTTGAGGGGATCACTGCCGAGGTGCTCCCCGCCTCGCTTGAGATCAGCCTGGACAGGAGGCACCGCGAGAGCGCGGCCGTCGCCTCCTACGTGACGGCGCTCAAGAAGATCCAGGGGATCACCGAGGTGCAGTACGGCGAGGAGTGGGTGAAGCGGTTCAACTCCTTCATGAACCTGTTCCGCCTGATGGGCGCGCTGTTGGGCGGCTTCCTGGCCCTTGCCGTGCTCTTCATCGTCTCCAACACCATAAAGCTCACCATCTACGCCAGGAAGGACGAGCTGGAACTGCTCGGCCTGGTCGGCGCCACCCGCTTCTTCATAAAGGCTCCGTTCCTGATCGAAGGGGTGCTGCAGGGTGCGCTGGGGGCCGTCTTGTCACTGGTCGCCCTTTTGGGCTGTTACTTCGCCTTCCTGAAAAATGCCGGGAACTTCCTCGGTGTGAACCCGGCTGCCGCGGGCCTCTCCTTCCTGCCGGTCACGCACCTGGCCGCCATCCTGGGCGGCGGGGTGCTGCTCGGATTCATCGGCAGCCTCACCTCCTTGAAAAGGTTCATACACGTCTAGCATGCGTCACTATCCCGTCATATTATGCCTCGCCCTGGCCATCGTCCTCCCCTCGCTCTGCGCGGCAGGGGTGAAGGAGGACCTGCAGGGGCTGAAGAAGCAGATCAAGGAGAAGAACCTCCTGATCAAAAAGACCCAGAAGGTGGAAACCAAGGTCTCCGGTGAACTGGCCCAGATCCAGAAATCGCTGGCCGAGAAGCAGTCGAGCCTGGTCCTGCTCGGTCGCGACCTGGCCGGGGTCGAGAAGGGGATCGACAAGACGCTCACGGACATCGAGCGGGAGCGGCTGGAGGCCGACAGGAAGCGCCTGCAGATAAACCGGAGGGTAGCGGCACTTTACAAGGGGGGGGACACGGGGAACCTCAGGGTGTTCTTCTCCTCGGAGTCGTTTCCCCAGATGTCGGAGAACCTGCGTTACATGCGGAGCATCCTGGAAAACGACAGGAGGCTCTTCCAGCAGTACAACCAGAACCTGGAGCGATTGAAGCAGCTCAAGCTGCGCCTGGAGCAGGACGCCACGCGCAAGGAGGGGATCCGGCGCTCGATGGAGGCCAAGAAGCGCGAGATCGAAGAGGACAAGCTGCGCAAGGCGAGCTACCTGGTCAAGGTGCGGCAGGACAAACAGGGGTACCTCGCCTCCCTGAAGGAGCTTCAGGCCAACGCCAGCCGGCTGCAGAGCATGTTCCAAAAGCTCGAGGCGAGGAAGAGAAAGGCGGAGCTTGAAGCGCGAAAGAGAAAGGCGTATAGTTCGACGGTCCCGGGCAAAAAGGGTAGCCAGGCCGCGCTGCCGCCCGCGCCGCTGGTGCCTGACAAGGGGCTCGGCGCCCAGAAGGGGAGGCTTTCGCTCCCGGTGAAGGGGAACATCGTCGACCGGTTCGGCAGGCACAAGCACCCCGAGTTCGACTCCTTCACGGTCAGCAACGGCATCTCCATTGCATCGCCCTCCGGAACCCCGATCCATGCGGTTTTCGACGGCGAGGTGATTTTTGCCGACTATTTTAAAGGGTATGGTAATATGATTATCGTTGACCACGGGGGGGGCTTTTTCAGCCTCTACGCCCACGCCTCGTCGGTCGCCAAGAGGGTCGGGGCAAAGGTCTCCAGAAACGACGTCCTGGCCAGTGTGGGCGATGTCGATTCCGCCAAGGGACCGATGCTTTATTTCGAGATTCGCTACCAGGGCAAGCCGGTTGATCCCGCCCCCTGGTTCAGATAACAGGGCACTTCAAGCACAAAAATAGGGAGGCATAATGTTCAAGGGCAGTAAATTCAAGAAGGCAACCCTGTTCGTCGCCACGGTTTCTCTGCTGACGCTGGGCATCGCCTTCGGCGTACAGCGCAGGTGTGCGGCCCAAAGCGGCGGCAACGACTACGAGTCGATCGAGCTCTTCACCGACGTGCTTTCCATCGTGAAGAAGAGCTACGTTGAAGAGGTGGACACCAAGAAGCTGGTCTACGGTGCGATCAACGGCATGCTCACCTCTCTCGACCCGCACAGCTCGTTCATGCCTCCTGAAACCTACAAGGAGATGAAGATCGATACCAAGGGGGCCTTCGGCGGGCTCGGCATCGAGATCACCATCAAGGACGGCATCCTGACGGTCATCTCCCCGATCGAGGACACCCCGGCGTTCAAGGCGGGCATCAAGGCGGGTGACCAGATCCTCAAGATAGACGACAAGTTCACCAAGGACCTCACCATCACCGAGGCGGTGAAAAGGATGAGGGGGTTGAAGGGGACCAAGGTCACCATCACCATCATGCGCGAGGGTTTCGAGAAGACCAAGGAGTTCGTGCTGGAGCGTGACATCATCCAGGTGAAAAGCGTGAAGTACAAGCTTCTGGACGACGGCTACGGCTACGTGAGGATCTCGCAGTTCCAGGAAAAGACCGACGACGACCTGGTCAAGGCGCTGCAGAGCCTGCAGCCTGACAACAAGACGCTCAAGGGGCTGGTCCTCGACCTGCGCAACGATCCGGGCGGGCTCCTGGACCAGGCGGTCAGGGTGAGCGAGCACTTCACCGAAGAGGGAAAACTGATCGTTTACACCGAGGGGCGCGAGAAGGATTCGCAGATGCGCTTCACCTCCAGAAACGGCACCAAACAGGCCAATTACCCGATCGTGGTGCTGATCAACAGCGGCAGCGCCAGCGCCTCGGAGATCGTCGCCGGCTGCCTGCAGGACCACAAGCGGGCCGTGGTGCTGGGAACCCAGAGCTTCGGCAAGGGGAGCGTGCAGACCATCATACCGCTGCCCGACAACTCCGGCCTCAGGCTCACCACCGCCAGGTACTTCACGCCGAGCGGCCGCTCCATCCAGGCCAAGGGGATCACCCCGGACATCCTGGCGGAGAAGGTGGAAATCGCAGCCACTCCGGAGAAAAAGGACGGCATGCATATCCGGGAGAAGGACCTGGAGAACCACTTCGAGGGCGACAAGGCCGGCTCCTCCGACGACAAGAAGGCGAAGCCCGCACCCTACAAGACCGATGAAGCGATCAAGAGCGACTCCCAGTTGCTGCGCGCCCTCGACCTTTTGAAAGGTTGGGAGATACTGAAGGCCATGGGGAAGGTTTCCTGAGGCGTGGCAAGATAGTCGGAAGCTGAACAAACGGAAGGGGATGACGGGGGTCTCCTTCCGTTTTTCCGTTCAGTCCCCGCAGGCCGAGAGGCTCGATCCGACCGAAGGCAATCGAACGAGGTCATGCATGTTCAAGAAAAGCGCTCTGTCTCCGATGCTGTTAATTTGCGCACTCTGCGTCCTTCCCGTCCCGGCCTTTGCCATCTCGACACTCTCGATATCGTCTCCCGCGGCGGATGGCGTCTTCGTCCTGAGCGGGGCGCTGGAGGATGTCGCCGGCCTGCAGATAGCCATTTCCTACGACTCCAGCACGCTCTCCAATCCGCGCGCGGCGATCGGTAGCCTGGTGAGCGGCATGCTGAACGCGGTGAACCCGGGGAACCCCTTACAGCTGGGGATTGTTGGCGCCAGCAAGGTCATAAAAGGGAGCGGACCGATCGCAACCATCACCTTTGACCGGATCGGCGCGTCTGCGGGGAGCATTACCAGGGTCAGCGCCACCCTGATCGACAGCAGCGGCAAAAAGGTCGCCATGGCGGATCCGGTCATCATGAACCCCGCTGCAACGCCCACCCCCGCGACTGTCGGACAGCAGCCCGCAAGCGACGAGGGCAGTGCCGGCAATTCCGCGGCATCGGGGAGCCCCGTAAGCGCCGGGACCCGGCTTTTTGTGCTCGGGGGAACCTTGATGACTGCCTCAGAGGAAACGGCAGGCGGCGTAAATAATGAGCCCGAGCCTCAGCCGTCCGAGCCGGAGAGAGTGGAGCAGCCGCCGGCGGCACAGGTTGAAGCACCGGAGACCGGCGCGCCTGCACCTGCGGCTGAAGAACCACAGGAACAGGAGCCGTCGCAGGAGCCGTCGCAGGAATCGGCTCCGGAATCGGCTCCGGAATCGGCGCAGGAGCCGCAGGAGGCCGGGCAGCCTTCGCAGTCTTCGCCGGCATCGCAGGCGTCGCAGGCGTCGCAGGCGTCGCAGGCGTCGCAGGGCGTGCTGGAACGGTTCAGGCTGTTCCAGGGCGAGAGAACGGTCGGGAACCTTGTGGCTCTTTTTAACAAGGAGAGCGGGGCAAACTTCAGCCAGTCCCCCGCCATAGCTGTCGCCGACGGCAAGGAAACGGTGAAGGTCAGCATCTGGAACGTGCCCGGCGACAAGGCACCGAAATTCGCCTTCAACTCGGCCCATTTCGTCTCCCTGGCAAAAAGCGCCGACAGGGAATGGGAGGTCGAGGTGAGACCCGACAGGGGTGCAGTAAAGTGCAGTATCAGCATGTTGTCTAACGGCAACTGGCAGGAGTTGCCGCTGACAGTCACGCCGCTGGCAGATCTTTTCGGTAAAGCGGGAGAGGCCAGCGAGGCCGACTTCCTGCTTTTCCTGAAAGAGCGCGGCACGGAGTCGACACCGAAGTTCGATCTGAACGCCGACGGCAAGCGTGACTATGTGGATGACTACATCTTTACGGCAAACTACCTGTTGCAGACGGAGAAAAAGGTGAACCAAAAGGATGGCCTACAGCAAAAGCCTGAATAAGGCGCCGGTCCTTTAGCGATGATACCCCTTACAAAACCCGGGTTTCATGCCTCCTTGACTGCAGAGTCGGGAGGCATCTGCTTTTATGACAGTTCCGATGCATGGCAAGGCATCCCTGCCAGTTGTTCATTCCCATCGATAAACGCTCAAATAGGAGAGGTTCACATGTTTATTTCCGACCAGCGACCTCATCAGCGGGCATAAAAAAAGGATTCCATGCAAGAAGTCCAGGTATATTCAGGCGGCAGGCTGACGCGCGGAGAGGCCGAAGTAGTGGGGGAGTTTCCCCTGGTGCTTCGGGTCAATGACAGGGAAATCGTCACCCTCATCGCGTCGCCCCATGACCTCAGGTTTTTAGTGGCCGGGTTTCTTCGAGTGCAGGGGTTCGTCGAGAGCATCGACGACTTCCTGATGCTCAGTGTCTGCAACGACTACGGTATAGCCAACGTGCGCATCAGGGGGGAGTTGCCCGGTGAACTGAAGCCGATCCTCACCTCCGGGTGCGGCACCGGCATCACCTTTTCACTGCCGGGCTCGGGTACTCTCGCCAAGCTGGCGCCCGTCAGTGAGCCGATCCCGCCGGCCTCAATATTTGCATTGATGGAACGGCTCGCCCACAAGGCGGAAAAATACCGCAGCCACGGCGGCGTCCATTCCGCAGCCGTGGGCGACACGGATGGCAAGCTCCTGCTGTACGCCGAGGATATCGGTCGTCATAACACCTTTGACCGATTGGCCGGTGAGGCTCTGCTCAAAGGGGAGAAGTTGGCCGGCAGCCTCCTGGTCACCTCCGGCCGGGTTTCCGCCGAGATGGCTGCCAAGGCAGCGGCGCTGGGGATTCACGTGATCGCCTCCCGCACCTCTCCGACAGACCTGGCGATCCGGATCTGCCAGGATGCAGGCATCACCCTGGTCGGCTATCTGCGCGGCGCCAGATTCAACGTCTATGCACACGCTAAGGCGTTACTCGTTTAGTGTCCGCAAGTCGTCCTCCCCCCGGTCCTCACCCTCAAGGGGAGAGGGGACCAGGGATCAGCCACCTGCCCTTGATGGGAGGGGGTGGGGTAGGGCAACATTAATTAGAGATTCGTAGCCAATTCTCGGCACATCGCCGTCAAGTCAAGGGGTGCCTCCCCGACCCTTCCCGCCATAAATAGGTCCTGCACGAAGAGAATTCCCCAACCTCCACGTATTTCTGCAATTGACAAAGCGGGGTAAAAACTGTATACAGTATCCGTTCAAATGAAGCATGCCCGTTGCGTTGTATTTCCATAAATGCCGTAAATCGCTGGAAAATATTTGGAGGAGGGATCATGATCGAAGCGTACTTAAAGCAAGAGGCAGAAAGAAAGGCACTCGGAATTCCTGCCAAGCCGCTCGACCCCGAGCAGACCGCGGGACTTTGCAAGCTGTTGGAGGCCCCCCCCGCAGGCAAAGAGGCATTCCTGCTGGAGCTCCTCAAGGAGCGGGTGTCCCCCGGTGTCGACCCGGCGGCTGAGGTGAAGGCCTCTTTTCTCGGCGGCATCGTGGCCGGTTCCATCAAATCCCCGCTGGTCTCCAGAAAAGATGCCGTCAAGATCCTCGGCACCATGCTTGGCGGCTACAACGTGGCCCCGCTGATCGCGGCGATCAAGGATTCGGAACTGGCAGACGAGGCCGTCAAGGCCCTCTCCGGCACCACCCTCGTTTACGACGCCTTCGACGAGGTCCTGGCACTCTCCAAGAGCAACGCCTCCGCCAAGAAGGTCCTCGACTCCTGGGCCGCCGCCGAGTGGTTCACCTCCAAGGCCGGCCTTCCCGAGACCGTCAAGGTCAAGGTGTACAAGGTCGACGGCGAGATCAACACGGACGACTTCTCCCCGGCAGGCGACGCCTGGAGCCGCCCGGACATCCCCCTGCACGCGCTGGCCATGGGCAAGACCCGCTTCCCGGACGGCAACGACACCATCGCCAAGTTCAGGGCTGACGGGTTCCAGGTAGCCTTCGTGGGCGACGTGGTAGGCACCGGCTCCTCCAGGAAATCCGCCTGCAACAGCGTGCTCTGGCATATCGGCCAGGACATCCCGGCTGTGCCGAACAAGAGAAGGGACGGCATCATCATCGGCGGCGTCATCGCCCCGATCTTCTTCAATACCGCCCAGGACTCCGGCGCATTCCCGATCAAGACCGACGTGTCCAAGATGAAGACCGGCGACGTGGTCGTGGTCGACTCCAAAAAAGGCGAGATCCGGACCGAATCCGGCGAGGTGCTTTCCACCTTCACCATCGCCCCCAACACGCTCTCCGACGAGTTCCGCGCCGGCGGCAGGATCTCTCTCATCATCGGTCGCGCGTTGACCGACCGCGCCAGGAAGGCTCTCGGCCTCCCGCCGACCGACGTCTTCACCCTTCCGGTCAACCCGGCACCGAAGGCCGGCCAGGGTTACACGCAGGCCCAGAAGATGGTCGGCCGCGCCTGCGGCGTTGCCGGCGTGCTCCCGGGGACCGCTTGCGAGCCCGCCATGACCACCGTCGGCTCCCAGGACACCACCGGCCCGATGACCGCCGACGAGCTGAAAGAACTCGCCTGCCTGAAGTTCCTGGCGCCGATGTTCATGCAGTCCTTCTGCCACACGGCCGCCTATCCGAAACCGGCCGACGTGAAGATGCATAAGACCCTGCCGCAGTTCATCATCGAGCGTGGCGGCGTGCCCCTGAAGCCTGGCGACGGCGTCATCCACTCCTGGCTGAACCGCCTGCTCGTCCCCGACACAGTCGGTACCGGCGGCGACTCCCACACCCGCTTCCCGATCGGCATCTCCTTCCCGGCAGGCTCCGGCCTGGTCGCCTTCGCAGGCGCCCTGGGCTTCATGCCGCTCGACATGCCTGAGTCCGTGCTGGTCCGCTTCAAGGGGAAATTCAACCCCGGCATCACGCTGCGCGACGCGGTGAACGCGATCCCGCTTTGGGCCATCAAGCAGGGGCTGCTCACCGTGCCCAAGAAGAACAAGGTGAACGTGTTCAACGGCCGTATCCTCGAGATGGAAGGGCTTCCCGAGCTCTCCGTGGAGCAGGCCTTCGAGCTCACCGACGCCGCCGCCGAGAGAAGCGCCGCCGCCGGCTGCATCAAGCTCTCCGAGGAGTCCGTTGCCAAGTACCTGCGCTCCAACGTGGCCCTGATGCGCAAGATGATCGCCGACGGCTACCAGGACGCCAACACGCTGCAAAACCGCATCAACGCCGTAGAGCAGTGGCTCAAGGAGCCGAAGCTTTTGGCAGCCGATGCCAACGCCGAGTACGCAGCGGTCATCGAGATCGACCTGTCCGAGATCACCGAGCCGATCCTCGCCTGCCCGAACGACCCGGACGACGTCAAGGTCCTCTCCGAGGTCGCCGGTACCCCGATCCAGGACGTGTTCCTCGGTTCCTGCATGACCAACATCGGTCACTTCCGCGCAGCAGGCGAAGTCTGGAGGGGGACCAAGTTCAACCCGAACGTCCGCACCTGGATCTGCCCGCCGACCCGCATGGATCAGCAGCAGTTGAAGGACGAGGCATACTTCTCCGTCTACAGCGCCATGGGTGCCCGTGTCGAGATCGCCGGCTGCTCGCTGTGCATGGGTAACCAGGCCCGCGTGCCCGACGGGGTGAACATGTTCTCCACCTCGACCCGTAACTTCGACGACAGGATCGGCAACGGCGCCAAGGTGTACCTGGGCTCCGCAGAGCTTGGCGCAGTCACCGTAAACCTGGGCAAGCTCCCGACCCCCGCCGAGTACCTGGCCGCGTACCAGGAGAGGATCGCGCCGAACCGGGCGAGCATCTACCAGTATCTCCAGTTCGACGAGATCCCGGCCTACAAATAGCGGTCAAGAAGCCGCGGTCAGATGGTAGATCGGAAAGAGTAAAAAGTTGTCAAGGAAAAGGCCCGTCGGGGAACCGGCGGGCCTTTTTGCGTCTGGATACCTGGGGTCACAGCAGCTTCTTCAACTCCTCGATCAGGTCTTTCAACAGGTCGTAGCCGTCCTGCCAGAACCCCGGGTCGCTCATCACGATGCCGGCCGGCGCCAGCGTGTCGGCCGGGGTCCTGGAACCGCCGTCCGCCAGGATGTCGCGGTAGATCGGGATGAAGCTGTCGCGCTGCTTCAGGTAGCGCTGGTAGAGCGAAAGCACGAGCAGCTCGGCGCAGGTGTACGAGTAGCAGTAGAAACGGGCGTGAATGAAGTGCGAAATGTAGCTCCAGCCAAAGCGGTAGGGATCTATCATCTGGACCGCATCGCCGTAGAGTCTGCCGTTCTCCTCCCACCAGATATCGCAGAGCCGGTTCGCCGTCAGGAGGCCGTCCTTTCTCTCGAGGTGCATCCTCTCCTCGAACCTGGTGAGGACGTTCTGGCGGAAGGTGGTGGCGATGATGTCCTCGATCTTGGCGCAGAGCAGCGATTTCTTGACCTCGTTGTCCGTCTCGTGCTCCAGCAGCTGGCGGGTGAGCAGCATCTCGCCGAACACCGAGGCTGTTTCGGCCAGAGGAAGCGGCGGGTGGTAGTTCAGCATGGTCTGGCGCTGTGCCAGCATGAAGTGGATGCCGTGCCCGACCTCATGGGCGATGGTGGATATGTCGCGCAGGTTCCCGGTGAAGTTCAACAGCAGGTAGGGGGAGAGCGAAGGGGTCATCCCCATGCAGAAGGCGCCGCCGCTCTTGCCGGGGCGCGGCAGCACGTCGACCCTCCTGTCCAGGAAAAAGGAGTCGGCCAGCTGCGCGAACTCGTCGGAAAAGCCGCGGTAGGCCTCGACCACCATGGCGCGCGCCTCGTCGAAGCTGTACTTTTTGCCGCTGTCCGACAGTGGCGCGTAGACGTCGCTGTTCTTCAGCTTCGGGATGCCGAGCAGCCGAGCCTTCAGCCTGAAGTACTCCTGGGCCAGCGGATAGTTGGTCTCCGATACCTGCATCAGGCTCTCGACCACCGGGGTCGGGATCTCGTTGCCCATGTTGGTCGGCTCCATCGGGTGCGCGTAATTCCTGAGCTCCAGCTCCTGGGAATGATCCAGCGCCACGTTGTTGAATACGGCCGAAAACAGGATCTCTTGCTCCTGATGGCGCTTGAGGAAGGTGCCGAAGGCCCGCTCCCTGAGTTCGGCGTCCGGGTGGTGCAACAGCGCCAGGACCTCCTCGCCGGTCATCTCGCGCTTTTCCCCGTCGATCTCGAGGGTGTAGCGCAGTGAGGCGGAGACCTCGTCGAAGAGGCGGCAGAAAGCCTGGACGCCGGTGAGGCTCTTCTGGGAGAGCAGGCTCTCCTCCCGCTCGGTGAGCGTGTGGCTCTTGAACTTGCGCAGGACTTCCAGGAAGTGGCGGTAGGGCGTGAGCTGCGTGTCGTCCAAGAGCGCGCTGAACGGCTCCTCCTCCATCTGGATGATTTCCAGATCGAAGAAGAGCAGTTCCCTCCCCATCAGGTTGCCGAATTCGGCAGACTTTTGCGACAGCCGCTTGTTCTCGTCGCTCTCGCTGTCGGCGGCGAAGAGCAGGTGGGCGTAGAGCTGCGGCTTGGCCAGGGCCTCCTGCAGCGCCTCGTAGCTGCGCAAGGACGCGAGGAGCGCCTCGGCAGACAGGCCGGCCACCTTGCCGCGGTAGCGCTCCCTGAAGGCCGCGACCTGCGAGGCGCCTTCCTCGAAGGCGAGCGTGAGTTCGTAAGCGGAGGGGGAGGGGTAGAGTGGGGTGGTATCCCAGGTAAGGTCGCTGTTCATGGTGCTCTCCTGAATGTCGAAGTTTGTCAATGATTTCATATGAATGCCTTCCCGATAGTAATGCAAGGGGTGCCGGCTGTCAAGGCGGCTCCCCCGGCACCGCCCGCCACGGTAGCTTAAAGATCACGGCAACTTGTAGCACATCCTTGACAAAGGAGGGGGGTGCGGTAGAAATAGCAAAGTAAATTAAAAAATTAATATTAAAACAGCCGCAGGACACGCTCGAGGTCGCCATGGAAAAGCTTTTGGTCATAGGTGATGTGCAGATCGCGGAAGAGCTCAGGTCGGGGTTTGACAAAGAGTACCGGGTGGTCGTGGCAGCCGGGCATCCGCACGCCACGGGGCTCTTTGTCAAGCATGCCCCGAAGGTGGTGGTGCTGGATCTCGAACTGAGGCCTCCAGCGCAGGGCGGGAGCCCGAGAGCCCGGGAGCTGTCCGAGAGCTTTCGCTCTTTGCAGTGGATCATCGAGAGTCGGCCCGGTACCAAGGTCGTGGTGCTGACCGGGGCAGGGGAGTGCGACACGGGCTATCATGCGGTGCATTGCGGGGCCTACGACTTCCACCAGAAGCCGCTGGATCTCTCGAAGCTGAAGATCGTCATCGCGCATGCCTTCTACCTAAGCGGCCTGGAGGAGCAAAGTTGCAGGCTCAAGGAGGCGCTTTTGCGCTCAAGCGACGGCCTGGAGGGGATCGCCGGCCAGTGTGCCGCCATGCGTGAACTGTTCGGCACTTTTCAGAGGGTGGCGTTGGGGGAGACGGTGCCGGTTTCGGAGCGGACCGGGGCCGGGCGTGGGCCGGCGGGCAGGGTGCGGCAGACCGGCGCCGCTGTCGCCGCCAAAGGGCACAAGCGCGGCGAGGGGAGCTGCGCGCGGGCGGGCGGCGCACTTTCCGTGCGGCCCGGGCCGTTTACCCCGCCGGCGGAGCACCTGACCCTGAGGGAGGTCCGCGACAGGGTGGAGCGGGGCATGATCACTGCCGCGGTCGGCAACTGCGGGGGAAACATGGTGAGGGCCTCGGAACTTTTGGGGGTGAGCCGGCCCGCCCTCTACGACCTGATGAAAAAGCACGGCCTGTTCAAGCCGGCGGCGCGGCCGTGACCGCTCAGATCTCCACGCAGGCAGAGCCGTCGCGCGGCACCAGTTCGCTGAAGAAGTTGATCGAGCTGAACCGCTTGGATACGGCGGCCGCCGACTGGGAGCTGAAGCGGCCGACGTGGATCAGGTACCTGATGCCGAAGAGCTGCGCCGTCTCAAGGTTCGTCTCGCTATCCTCGCCCAGCATGGTGCGTTGCGCTTCGAAAGGTATCCTTTCCTGCAGCCTCCCCCAGAACGCCGGGTCCTCCTTGGGAAGACCCAGGTCGTGCGCCGAGACGATCCCGTCGAAGTAGGGGCCGATCTTGGTCCTGCAAAGCTTCAGACCGAGCGTCTTGCCGTGCGCGTTGGTCACCAGATAAATCCTTTTGCCATGCTGGCGCAGATAGAGCAGGAACTCGGTGACGAACGGGTGCACCGCGATCAGGTGGTCGATCTCCTCTTTGAGCACCGGGATGTCGAGCCCGAGCTGATCGGACCAGTAGTCGAGGTCGGTCCAGTTGAGCGTGTTCTCCTGGGAGCGGAACATCCGGTGCAGCCGCTGCTTGGCCGCCTCGTGGCTCATGCCGTTTTGCTCCGCGTAGCGCTTGGGCACATGCTCGAGCCAGAAATGGTCGTCGAAATGCCGGTCCAAAAGCGTCCCGTCCATGTCCAAAAGCACCGTGTCGATCAGGTTCCAATCTATCTTCATAATCATCCTTAAACGCCAGCCATCAAGACACGAGAGCGCACCGAGAAAGGCAAAAGCCTATCCCGGGGCTAAAACAAACTCCCTCCCCGTTGACCGGGAGGGAGTCTATGTGCCAACGGATAAGATTTTACCGGTTTCTTAAGTGACTTCCGTCTCTTCGCGGCCAATGGTTTTCTAAGCCTTTTCCTGCACGAATCGCTTGACCTGCTCCCGGTCGGCATCCATCACCTGGCAGCGGGTCTCGAGCCCTTCCAGCGCCGCCAGTGCGGCGGGGAGCGGCGGCGGGAAGCCGATCGCCTTCTCTACGGCCTCGCCGAATTTTGCCGGGTGCGCTGTGGCAAGGCAGATCACCTCGGATCCGTCCTTCACGCAGTCGAGCGCTCCGCGCACGCCCACCGCCGTGTGCGGGTCGAGGATGTAGCCGTTTTCCTTGTTGAAGGCCGCGATGGTTGCCAGCGTCTGCTTCTCGTCCACGGAGCAGGTGAGGAACTCGCCTTGGACCCGCCTGATCTCCTCGTCGCTGAACACGATCCTGCCGGTCCGCTGCAGTTCGGTGAAAGCGCTCCTGACCCGCTCCGGGTTTTCGTTGAACAGATAATAGAGATAGCGCTCCAGGTTCGAGGCCAGCTGGATGTCCATGGACGGTGAGACGGTCTGCACGACCTTCCCTAGCGAATAGTCGCCGCTTGCCACGAAACGGCTCAGTATGTTGTTCTCGTTGGTGGCCAGGAGCAGCTTGGAGATGGGGAGTCCCATCCGCTTGGCCAGGTAGCCGGCGAAGATGTCCCCGAAATTGCCGGTGGGAACGGAGAAGACCGCTTCCTTGTGCTCCGGGAGCCTGCCCCAGGCGTAGAAGTAGTAGACCACCTGGGCCAGCACCCGCGCCCAGTTGATGGAGTTCACGGCACCCAGCGCGTACTGCTTCTTGAAGTCCAGGTCGTTGAAGAGCGACTTGACGATCTCCTGGCAGTCGTCGAAGGTGCCGTGCACCGCTACGTTGTGCACGTTGTCGTCGAGCACCGAGGTCATCTGCAACGCCTGGATCGGCGAGGTCTTCAGGTGCGGGTGCAGGATGAAGATGTTGATGTTCTCCTTGCCGCGCACCCCAGCGATGGCGGCGCTCCCCGTGTCGCCGGAGGTGGCGCCCAGGATGTTCATCTTCTCGCCCCGCTCCTTCAAAAGGTACTCGAACAGGTTCCCCAACAGCTGAAGCGCCACGTCCTTGAAGGCGAGCGTCGGCCCGTGGAACAGCTCCAGGATGTAGACGCCGTCCTTTTTGACCAGGGGGGTGGTCTCGGGGTGGTCGAAGCTGGCGTAGGAGCGGTCGATGAGCTCCTTCAGGTCCTGCTTCGGTATATCGGTGGCAAAAAGGGAGATGATGTTGAAGGCGAGCTCGCGGTAGGGGAGCCCGGACCAGGCGGAAAGCGTCTGAGCGTCAATCTGCGGGATGCTCTCCGGCAGGATGAGCCCCCCGTCCGTGGCGAGTCCCATCATGACTGCGTCCTTGAAACCGATCGGTGCGATGTTTCCCCTGGTGCTGATGTATTTCATGTCAACTCTCTTCCCCGCTGCTGTATTTTGTTCCTGATTTGGCAACGTCAATATATAGCAGTTTAAGACGCAAATGTGAAGAGATTGCTCGGTCGGTGCCGGTTTTGGATCAGGCGCGCTGATGGCGCGGTCGGCAGACAGTTCGAGGGTAATTGGATGAAGTCGGGGAGGGGGCAATAGTCCCGGGCGCTCTGGCGTAATTTTTTTTCATCAAGCGCATTAATTATCTTCAATGAGTCGCGCGGCCGCTTCGAAGCGCCACTGCCAGACCGTGGCGAGGCTGCCGGTTTTTCCGCTCTCAGTCGTGCGCGAAGCGCTGGAAATGGATATGTTTTTGAAAAAAAGCACTTGCATAAAGGAACCTTCCATGCTAAATATTGGTTCACATCTTAATGTTCACTCAAAAGTGAGCTCCTCCGGCTCACTTTTTTTATTGGAAAATTGATTATGGCAAAAGTTGATGCAGTAGAACGGATTACGGAGATTGCCGGAGAGATCCTCGCCCCTCTGGGCATGGGTCTGGTGGACCTCGAGTACAAGCGCGAGGGGAGGGACATGGTGGTGCGTCTCTTCCTCGAGAAAGAGGGGGGCATCACGCTGGACGACTGCTCCGCGGTGAGCCGCGAGCTTTCCGATATCCTGGACGTGGAAGATTTCATGCCCGAGCACTACACGCTCGAGGTCTCCTCGCCGGGCATCTGCCGGCCGCTCAAGAAGATCGCCGATTACCAGCGCTTCGTGGGGAGCCTGGTGAAGGTGAAGACCTTCGAGCAGCTGACCGACGACGGCGGCAACAAGCGCAAGACCTTTCTCGGCACCCTTACCGGGGTCGAGGGCGGGGTGATCAGCATCCACCTGAAGGAAGGGCAAAACGCCGCGATCCCGCTGGACAAGGTGGCGAAGGCCAATCTGGAATTTGAATTCTAACGGTTTTTGAATTGACAATATCAGCAACTCGAAGGAGACAGTGACGTGGAAACGAGCTTTAACCTCAAGCATACCATCGACCAGATCGTCAAAGAGAAGGGTATAGATAAGAGTATCGTGCTGGAAGCGCTGGAACAGGCTGTCCTCACGGCTGCCAACAAGAAGTTTCGCAATACCCGCGATCTGGAGGCTCACTACAACGCCGAGATCGGCGAAGTGGAGCTGTTTGAGTTCGTTACCGTCGTGGACGAGGTGCAGGATTCCTATCGCGAGATCGAGCTGGACGAGGCGCGCGAGGAGGACCCGGAGGTCGAGGTGGGCGACTCGATCGGCATGAAGATGGACGCCAGCGGCTTCTCCAGGATCGCGGCACAGACGGCCAAGCAGGTCATCATCCAGCGCGTCCGCGAGGCCGAGCGGGAAACCATCTTCAACGAGTTCCTGGAACGTCAGGGCGAGATCGTCAACGGCGTGGTGCGCCGATTCGAGAAGGGGGACCTGATCGTCGACCTGGGCCGCGCCGAGGCGCTCTTGCCGCACAAGGAGCAGGCGCCGCGCGAGGTGTACCGCCAGGGCGACCGCGTCAAGGCTCTCATCACCGAGATCCGCATGACCACCAAGGGGCCGCAGATCCTGCTCTCCCGCACCCATCCGACCATGCTGGCC
>Ga0209317_1000324_pt1 | contig 59317 bp, 50 predicted proteins | sample RifGroB2_FD_183994 | JGI IMG/M metagenome (GOLD analysis project Ga0209317, IMG submission 183994) | Soil microbial communities from Rifle, Colorado, USA - Groundwater B2 (SPAdes) (version 2) | ecosystem: Environmental > Terrestrial > Soil > Unclassified | place: Rifle, Colorado | collected...
ACTATGGTGTCTCTCAGCTTCGCCCGCGGGTAGTGTTCGTTGGTATCCGTAAAGATTTATCTTCCGGCTTTTCCTGGCCAGAAGCTCTTAAAGAGGCGCCACCTACCGTCGGCGAACTGCTGCATGATCTGATGCAGGCTAATGGTTGGCAGGGAGCTGACCGCTGGCGCGAACGTGCAAATGCCATAGCCCCTACGCTGGTAGGGGGATCAAAAAAGCATGGTGGACCAGATCTGGGGCCTACTCGCGCAAAGGCCGCTTGGGCATCACTCGGTGTCGACGGTATGGGGCTCTGGGATGATGCGCCGATGCGTGATTTTGTCGGAATGCCACGCCTTACGCCACGTATGACAGCCCGTATTCAGGGGTTTCCAGATAGCTGGCACATTTTTGGCCGTAAGACGGCCGCATACCGACAAATTGGCAATGCTTTCCCGTCTCCGGTTGCGGCAGCCGTTGCCTCTCAAATACACCTGGCCTTGGCAGCTAAACGTGTTTTTCAGGTGGCTTTATGACGGTTCCTGCGGTATTCGCCAAAGCGCGTAAGGTTTTCCACGCATCTCTGCTTGAAACCACATTGACAACCAATAGCGCTGGTGTAGTAAGCAATGCCGATGGCTGCAACACCTCAAGTAAAGCTATTGCCAAGGGCATAGCCACCTTGCTAAAGGCTGAAACCATAGCGGAACGGATCGCAGGGCAGACATCAGGAAACCAGTTCGAAGGTATTTGCGCTGAATTCGTTAAGCAAACTTTCCTTACGCTCGGACATCTTCGCCCAGGCGCTTGGGATGTGCACCAGGTATCGGGCCGCAACCGGCTGGAAATCGCTAGGTATGAGCAATATGCACACCTAGTCGCGCTTGACCGGGCTGCGAAAAATGATCCAGAGTTAGCGGCTGCATTAGGTAGTGACTACACCATCACGCCGGATATTGTCGTAGTCCGAGCAACTGAGGACGATGCTACCATTAATGCTTCTGAGATCATAGTTGACGATACTGTCGCCATGTTTGCCAGTTTGCGGAAGAAGAACGGTGGCCTACCTTTGCTTCATGCGAGCATTTCATGTAAGTGGACCATTCGCAGTGACAGAGCTCAAAATGCCCGGTCCGAAGCACTGAACTTGGTTCGCAACCGCAAAGGCCGTTTACCCCATGTTATGGTAGTTACAGCGGAACCGACACCGAGCCGTCTTGCCTCAATCGCTCTTGGCACTGGGGACATCGATTGCGTGTACCACTTTGCTTTGCACGAACTTCAACAAACGGTGAAGGTGCTTGGTATGGATGACGCAGCCGACTTGCTTGCAGTTATGGTCGACGGCAAGCGTTTGAAAGATATTTCCGATTTGCCGCTTGATTTAGCGATCTGAGGCGCTCCATGGGGATGAGCCGCAGTGAAAACATGCGATGCATCCACAGTAAGAATACCAAACCCGAACTAGCTGTTCGCCATTTGGTTTGGGGTCTTGGTTTTAGAGGTTATCGTCTCCACCGCACAGATATTCCTGGCAAACCAGACCTTGCATGGTTGGGCCGGAAAATGGTTATATTTGTTCATGGCTGTTTTTGGCACGGACATGATTGTACCGAAGGGGTCCGCAAGCCCAAATCCAATCAAGCCTATTGGGTTCCAAAGATTGAACGCAATCGACAAAGAGATGTTAGAGATGTCGCTTCGCTTGAGGCTGACGGTTGGCTTGTGCTGGTTGTTTGGGAGTGTGAATTGAAAGACAAGGCTTTATTGCTGGGGAAACTTGTTCGTTTTCTTAAGCCTGAAGCGACTACCGGTCCTTGTGATTCACAGGATCAGTATTAACTTTAATGTTATGGCCTATAGGCTTTACGGGTCATAAGGTTTCGAATGCCCTTTATGGAAACGGAAGTTGTTTAGAATAAGTCTCCGCCAGTGGCGTGTTGCCGCGAAAGATCAGCAGATCTCGGCGGTTTTCATTTCGGCCGCCCTGGTGAAGTTGAAGCTCCCGGTGATGAGGACCCGCCGGTCGACGATCATGATCTTTGAGTGCTGGCGTTAGGAGCAGAAGTCGCCCCTAATCGCTGGCGTTTTTCTTATCAAGATCAAACCACCTCGATGCGCACCCTGAGCTTCCTGGAAGGCAGGAAGAAGACCTAAACCTTCCACGCGCCGCGCAGGGCAGGGCAACCGCCGACGCTAAAATGCTGAACCGCCGCAAAAATAGTTCTCTCAAAGTTCGCCTCCCCCTTTTTTACCTACGATCAATTCACGACCTGACGCACCGTTGACTCGAAACAATGTTGGTGTAGGCTAATAACTTTTGATTTGGCTAAATACACTGGCAAAGGAAGAGCGATGACTGGCTACCATTGAATTTGACAGCCCAGTATGAAAAGGTTGGGCGCCGCCCGATGCATTGCCTCCGACTCTATGATCTACGCTGCCTCACCAGCGGCGCTGACCTTGTAGGGAACTGCGCGGAGACCGGTACAAAGAGAAGGGGAAGGTCTGGGTCCGGCCATCCGACATAAACAAAGGGATGACAGTGCAGGTAAAAAAGAGCGTTTACGAGGTCGTCTCGTGATCGAGGCGGCCGGGATCGGGAGGCAAGCCATGCCGGTTAAACGAATCCGCCCAGGAATTTTGCCCAGCACAACCTACAAAATGCCGACCTACTGCGGTAAGATCTATGTCACTATCACTACCGATGCCGACGGCAGCCCCTTCGAGATATTTGTCCGCTTCGGCAAGGCCGGCAGTTGCGGAGCCGCCATTTTCGACGGCATGACCAAGATTGTTTCTTACGCGCTCAGATCCGGAATGGACCCGGCAGATGCCGTAAAGGCCTTTTCCGGCATCATCTGCAGCCAGGGAAGGCTAACCTGCCTCAACGCCGTCTCGGAAGCTCTCTCGGAAGTATTGGGGCCTCCTAATTCCGAAATCTAACATTGGAACCCCCCTTTCCGAACAGTACCAACCCGACCTTTTCCACAGCTCTTGTTTATAAGCCCTCTCACAACTCGCCCCCGGACTTGAAAACCAAATATCTTCTGAGGACTTTTACTGATTGCACAACTTTCGAGCATCCACTTTACCTATGGAGTTTTCCGAAGCAATGCCATTTGGCCCCTTGAGGTGATCCAATTCGGATGCAGTGGGAACCTTACAGCAATGCTACCCTGTCCGTTTTTTATTTACCCCCCTACAGGCCGAATTTGGAAGTCGTATTTCATACCGCCAGCAAATAGGACCAAGCAGCCGGGCCAAAGACGCCCGGCAGCTTTAACCGGTCCCGATCCATCCGCGGCGTCAGCTTCCGCTGTTGATGCGCCGCGGAAACGTGCCGCCGCGGACCGGATCCTTCCTGCAGCGGGGAGCCCCCTGCGAACCTTTTGAACCGAACCCGTCATTGGGACCAAAGCAGTCGGGCCAAATACGCCCGGCAGCTTTAACCGGTCCCGATCCATCCGCGGCGTCAGCTTCCGCTGTTGATGCGCCGCGGAAACCTGCCGCCGCGGATCGGATCCTTCCTGCAGCGGGGATCCCCCCGCGAACCTTTTGAACCGAACCCGTCATTGGGACCAAAGCAGCCGGGCCCAAGACGCCCGGCAGCTTTAACCGGTCCCGATCCATCCGCGGCGTCAGCTTCCGCTGTTGATGCGCCGCGGAAACCTGCCGCCGCGGATCGGATCATTCCTGCAGCGGGGATTCCCCCGCACCCCCTTCTACCCTGTCGCGATGGTGCACAGCGTCAAGAACGACCCGGCTAATCTGGTAGTGCCGATGGGTGTGCGGCTGTTATTGATACTTTGATTTGACTGATGAAGCAGGATCCTGCTTAGGCGGGATTTCACCTGCACCCCTTCAATGGTTGCTGGGTCTTTGGCTCTTTCGAAACGGATCGCGATCTATCTGAACCCACCCACCGGATCTGAGGAACGCGATTATCTTTTTTTCCCGAATCGAATCATCGAGAGTGTCCCTTGGTATAGCTCCGATCTCCCCATTGGCAAAAATCACTGTTATTCGCATGCCTACATTTCCTGTCAACGGATGCACCGTTTTTAACATATCTGCTGAAGGCAACGTCAAGATATGACTGAGACGAATACAGGGTGTGGATCAACTGGTAGATGATTACTCCGCCGATCTCTGGTACTTCTCATCCTAGAAGAGTCTTTTCAAACTCCAGGCCTATTCCCTTGTCCGTCACCCTGACCACCTTCGCTTTTGCGCTGATAGGGACGTGGGAGAAGTTGAATCCAACCACATCGTTTAATTCAACCTGCCTGCCTGTCGTCACAAAAGCACCGTTCAAGCTGACATTTTCCGATTCAGCCTCGATGCTCTTACCCCCAAGTTTAATGTTGGCTTTTGAATGTACGGCCAGTCTGGTATGTTTTCTTTTCTCTTTGGTCATTGTCTCTCCTTTTGTTCACAATGCAGGGTTCATTAAATCAGCATGCCTCCTTATCCGAACTCGTAGAGGGGCGCGGAGTCATGCGAATCGGGTCGCAATCTGAACCCCCGCTGGATCTGAGAAACGCAATTATTCTTTTTTGTTCGAATCGAGTCGTCAAAATGTCTTTAGGGACGGTTCCGAGCTCACCATTTGAGTTGAGATGGCCGACGATCAATAGCGTCAGAAACCAATCTGCCGATCTCGTAATCCCGGTCAGTGATTTTTCGCAGTAGAATCTCGGTAGGAAGAGCTGAAGGAGAGATGGTAAACTATGGTTTTGCCGGATTAAGCTGGAAGTCGTCGCCTGTTGTCCAATCTTGTCAGGGGGTTCTGTGCGCGTCGAATGAGATCGCGACCTATCTGAACCCATCCCTTGGCTCTGCGAAATGCGACTATCTCTTTTTCCCGAATGAGATGATCGAGCGTGTACCTGTGGATGTTTCCAACCTTACCATCGGTAAATATTACCGGAATTTTTATACTAACATTCTCCATTGTGCCGCCATGAGGGCATCGACCCATCAACAGAACATTAAGGAACGCTTCTTTTGAGGATGGTAGCCCAAATCGCCCGACCTGGTCAAATACAATATCGATTAATGCGACAGACCATTGGCATCATTGATCATTCCGCGGCCCTCGATCCCAGCTAACGGTGCAGACTCTCGCGTACTTCTACCATTTAAAAAACATATTTTACATTTTATGCTGGTATGGTAAGATTTTATCAGCCTGTTTCCGAAATGGTAAATCCGGAAGAAATTCCAGAGACACAAAGCTGACGGACCTGTTACCTGAAAATGACAGGTAGCCGAGCTACCGAAGAAACAGGTGCAAATTTGAAAGGCCACCCATCGTCAATAGAGTTGGGTGGCCTTTTCTATTATCTGCTACTCTGGATCTCGAATAGATCCTGTCTAACCTTCATCGCTAGCAAGAATAAAGACGGTGCGAGCACGATCCTCCGGATTTCCACCACGTCAATGGTTGGTTGGTCTTTGGTGCTTTCGGAGCAAATCGCGACCTACATTCACCCACCCATCGGCTCGGCGAAATGCGATGATCCTTTTTTCCCTAATCAAGTGGTCAAGCAGGTACGCAGGGATGTTTCTTGCAATACCATCGTTGAAAATTACTTTTATTTCCTCGCCGTTACCCACGTAAGCCATAATACTTCCCCTGGAAGAGTCAGCTTCCTGCTGCGTCGATTCGCACTGAGAGAAAAAACGAATCAATTTCTACCTCACAAATGCGGTCCACTTGAACCTCACTAATCATAGTCCTCCCGCCCTCGATAGGTCAACGAGATGCTGATCAAAAATATGGTTTGACTGCACAGGGTCGCCTCAGAATCTGGACTATAAAGTCCGTTAAGCCGGTTGCCCGAAAATGATCATTTTCGAGAAGCGAAGTTGAAGGATAGCCGTGCCAGTACGGGCTTTTTTGAATGCCGTTCTCAAAAAAAACACTATCGTTTCTAGCAGGTAAATTAGGGGGGCGTGAACCGGAGTAGTCTTGAGTAGGATCAATCCGCTGAAAGGGTGAAATAAAAGGTTGCCCCCTTGTCCGGTGCTCCCTCCGCCCAAATCCTGCCGCCGTGGCGGCGAATAATCCGCTCCACCGTGGCTAGGCCGATGCCGAAACCTCCGAACGCCTCGGCACCAGGGAGGCGCTGAAATGGGACAAAGAGTTTGCCCGCTGCCGCATTGTCGAAACCGATCCCGTTGTCCCGGACGTAATAAACCGGCTTCCCATCAGTCTTTGTCAAGCCGAACTCGATAACTCCCGACTCTCGTTTACTGGTGTATTTCCAAGCGTTGCCGAAGAGGTTATCCAAAACCACCCGCAGCAGATCCGCATCAACATTGGCTGTAATCCCGTTGGCAATCTTGAAATTAACCTGCCGCTCAGGCTCGCTTTGTTTCAGCGCCATGGCCACGTCATGAGCCATTGCGTACAGATCTACCGACTGTTGTTTTGGCTCTCGACGAACCGTTTGCGAAAAGTTAAGCAGGGTCTCAATGAGGCGATTCATTCGCAAATTGCTTTTGTAGATCCCTTGGATGTAAGCGTTACATTCCTCTGGTATGTGGTCGCCACACTGCATTTGGAGTGTCTGAGAATAAAGGGCGATTTGGTTCAATGGTTGGCGTAAATCATGGGCGGCAGCATAATTGAATGCCTCCAATTCCAGGTTTGCAGTCTCCAATTCGGCAGTCCGCTCGGCAACCTGTTTTTCGAGAGCTTCGTTCAGATTTTCCAGTGCCTCCTCTAGATGTTTGCGCCCGGTGATGTCGCTTGCGGCACCAAACCATTCGAATATTTCGCCTTCCGCATCTAACATCGGTATGGCACGCGAGAATATCCAGCCCAACGTGCCGTCCACGCGTAAGACTCGGTGTTCCAATTCAAAAATACTTTTGGCCTGGATGGCCTCGTTGATGACCGTCATTACGTGCCATTGGTCATCCTCGGGGATGTATTGCTGAAGCCAATTGCGGTTTGGCTCTCCCGTGTCTTCGATAAATTTTTTGCCTTGAAGCTGGCGCATCTCGCTCCAATCGGGGTTCATTCGATATACAATGTCCGAAGTGGCTGTTATCAGGGTACGGTAACGCGTCTCACTCTCTTGTAAATTCGCGGCATACTCGGCCACGCGTTGCTCCAGTCCGATAGTGTGTTCCGCCAGCGCACTATTCAGTCTCTTTATTTCTTGGATGGCTTCTGCAACCTCCAATGTTTTACTGTATATTTCCGCTTCCTCTTGAGCCACACGTTCCTTCAGCTCCTCGTTTGCTTTGTGCTCCTCGTCGCCTCTTTTTTTAATTTGGACATATTCTGTTACATCCTGGACCCGGTGAATGATGTATATGATTTTGTTGTCGGCCCCAAATACGGGCATATTGGCAGGACTCCAATAACGCTCCTCGAATTTTCCCCCATCTTCCTCCGGCGTGCGAATATCGTATTTCTGCACTGTCATCACGTCTTTCACTCCATCTCGCAGTACGCGGTGTAGTGAAGCACTGAGGTTGCGGACTCCATTGGCGGCTGGGTCGGCGGGGTTGTCAGGAAAGACCTCGAAGATGCCGCGGCCCAGGATTTCCTCCCGTTTGGTCATCGTGGCATTCAAGTATGCCTGGTTTACCGACACGATGCGTAAGTTTGTATCAAGCACGAGACATGGGTCCGGCACAGCTTCGAACAGTTGCCTAAAATCGGAGGAAGGCGGCGAATATTCATCGGGGGGCGGGGCCAATGGGCCTCCTACATTGTGGCCCTTATCTGTAAGTGTCATGGCTAGTTTCTCCTCGCCCATTATCTGTTCGGCACAGTCCGGATCAGAAAATAGCCGTCTCTGCACATTTTAACCGTATCAAATGGAGAGGACAAGAGCGAGCGCCCCCCCCTTAACGTACTCTGCGTCCGTTTTATGACGTGCCCCCTGCACGCGAGTGTTTTCTAGGTGGGCGCTCACGAACTTTTGCTTTTTGAGTGTGCCTCGGAATGTGCAGGAGTCCGAAGGACGGATGCACTTACCGAGGCGCAACTAGATATTTCAACATTGGGTAAATAGCAGAAATAATTATAAAAGTTAAGGCGGGGGTTGAAGAGAAGGAGAACCTCTCCTATGTCGGTAGCGGTTGCGACGTCGCAACCGGGCCAGTTCCTACCCATGCGACACACGGACGTGCTGTAAATTTAACGGGTAGAGTGGCATTTGCAACACCCATCACGATTTATTTCCATAACCTCCAAAAGGCCGATGGGTCCGTTTGAAATAATTGGTAGCAGGACCTCGATAACCCGATGAGATGGGTCCATTCATTGGTGGTGGGTGGGTTCAAACTTCATCGGCAGTGGCAACGACGGCGACACTGCGGGCAGAGTCCCCACGAAGAGGTGGCGAGCTGACGATAGAGGGTGGAATCGTACCATACGTCGAGGTCCTGCCGGCGGGCAAAAATCAGTATTCTGAATGTGAGAGCGAGAAGCTGGAGAGGACTAAGGCTTGGCCGCGCAAGACGGGTTTGAGTGGCTGTTAGACTGTCTACTTCATTTAGCGCGGCAATTCGGGTGATGGGGTGTCTCAGTTAATTCGGTGCTCCCTTGGACACGATATTGAACAAATCTTATTTGTTTTGACAAATCATGACTGTTTGTTTAAGTTTGTTTTTACCTCAACTTTCGCAGTTGGTTAAACAGTGTAAGATACTGTAATTAAAAGTAGAATAGCGTCGCAATCTGTATTAAAATGCCTTTGCTCCCCAGCAAATACATCTTAACAAAGAGGCGACGCTATGAGCCGGATTGTACCAGAGATCACACCCATTGATAACCAGATAAATTTGTTCTTTCAGAATCATAAACTCGGCGAACTCCTTCGTCAAAGCAACATCAGGAAAGATAAGGGCGTTTCATTGGACACCCTATTCCAGTTTTTACTGACGTTAGCCTTTACCGGCAAGAACCTATTTCGTTTGTTGGCAACGCCGGACTCTCCTGACGTGCCGTCTGGTATTGGGAAAGATGTCGTCTACCGGCTCTTGAACTGTGTCTCTTCCAACTGGCGCAAGTTTTTGCTTATGCTGAGCACCAGAGTTATAGTGCAGAAACTTTTGCCACTGACGGATGATGCAACCACCAAGGTGCTGATTGCGGATGACACGCTGTATCTCCGTGACCGTAGCAAGCGCGTGGAGCTTTTGGCCCGGGTCCATGACCACAACACCAAGAGATATCACCGGGGATTCAGGATGCTCACCCTGGGTTGGTCAGATGGCAATAGTTTCGTCCCGATGCTCTTCTCCATGCTGAGTTCCTCGAAGGAAGAGAATCGCCTGGCTGCAATGCGCACGGATCTGGATAAACGGACCAACGGCTACAAGCGCCGGCAGGAAAGCCTGAAAAAATCTCCCGATGTGCTGGTGGAGTTGGTAAAGGTGGCCATGGCCGCCGGTACCAAGGCGCGCTATCTCCTGTTTGACAGCTGGTTTTCCGCTCCCGCCACCGTCAGGCGGATTCATACCTTGGGAATGCATACCATCTGCATGCTCAAGGACTCCAAGACCCGCTACACCTTCCAGGGAGATGGCATGACCCTGAAGGAACTGTTCAACTGGGTCCGCAAGCGGCCGGGGCGGGCTAAGGTCCTGGCGTCGGTAATGGTAACCATCGGCGAAGATGACAAGGGCAATCCCGTTGCAGCAAAAATCGTGTTCGTACGAGACAGAAGCAAAAAGAGCTGGCTTGGACTTCTTTCAACTGACACCGAGATGGCTGACGAGGAGATTGTCAGGCTCTACGGGAGGCGCTGGGATATCGAAGTGTTCTTCAAAATGTCCAAGTCGTTTCTGAATCTGGCAAAGGAGTGCCAGAGTCGCTCCTTCGATGCCTTGGTTGCACATACGACAGTGGTGCTCTGCCGCTACATCATATTAGAACTCGCCAGAAGGACGAACGCTGACCCACGAACCCTCGGGAATCTGTTCCATGCCACCTGCGATGAGCTCAGACAGACAAGCTTCGTCGAAGCGCTGGCATTACTACTGAAGTTACTTGAGCAGTCCCTGAACAAACTTGCCGGATTTACCAAGGAACTAATGGTGCAACTGGTTGAGCAGTTCGTGTCGGAGTTGCCGTTACCTTTCAAGGCAAGGATGCTACTTTAGGCCTTGGCAATCCATTAAACCACCAGCATTTAAGCTAGTTGAGGCAGAATGCCTTACTGCGAAAGTTGAGTTTTTACCTTAACCCATTAGCCTAAACCTGCGAGGAAGGCGGACCAAACGGCTTGAGATTGGCGCCTGAAGTGAAGAAAGGAGGAAAACATGGCTACCGGCATTGGCAGGAAAATGGCAGAGCACCTGGATCGCCCGAAATGTATAACAAAGCGTAAAGCTGATAACTTGTGGGTCTGCTTGGCAGCGGAATCGGCCCGATGCCCGCAAATGATAATTTACGGACCGGAAAGATACTGTTTGCATGAATACAACATGGAATTTGGGGGAAGACCCGATTTCTGACTCATGCGCACTAATGGTTTACCCCTCGGTTGGGATGGTTCAACACATCTTGGTCTCAGAGAAATATCAGGTGTCGTATGGCCGCACTATAATGAATTGGCCGGGCCAACGACGCCCGGCAGCTTGAACCTGTCCCGCTCCATCCGCAACGCCGGCTTCCGCTCTTGATGCGCCGCGAAAACATGCCGCCGCGCATCGGATCCCTTCTGCAGCGTGGACTCCCCCGCACCCCCTCAAACGAATTCAGCAGTTGGTCGAAATCTGCAACGCACTCAGATAACCAATCCTTACTCCTCCATTCAGAGTTCTCCGTCCCAATAAAAGCGGCACACTCTACTCAAAACGCCAACCTACGCCACGTTCAGTAGTGCTGACAACTGTAGCCTTCATGTCAGCGAGTACCTTTGACGTGGATGCGTCAATGATTGTGACAGTAACTGAACTATTCCTTTCAACAGGGTAGTCCAACGTCACATGCCTTTAAGCTGAGAAGGCTGGTGGAAAGGTAGGTCGTAGCTTTGGTGCAGGGAGTTTGGCGCCGGCCTTGACAAGCCGTGAAAAAGTTTTATTAAATACTGTAAACTTTTTTACCTTTTCCACGCACGGAATCGGTCTCGAAACGCGATACAGCCAAGACACCAAATTGCGCTTCCGCAGGTTTTGTGCGGTTCTGTCCGGAGTGGGCGATGATCACGCCTCTTGGCAGGGACTAACCTTGCTAAGTCGCAAGAAGGGGAAAACCTGTGCTCGATCATATTGAGATTTTGCTTCAATGCCTGCGCGGTCTGCAAGATAGTGAACTGGCAGAGAGTGAGAAGTTAAAGCTGGAGGCTCAACTGTTCCAGTTGAAACGGCTCTTACTGGTTCCTGAGGTTGAGGCCATGGTGCGAGGTGATGCCGGTAGCGAGAAGGAATTTATGGAGGTATACAACGCCTTTCAACAGATAAACCGACCTACCGGATAACTCGACTGAAGTGTCAAAAATTATAGAAAAACTTAGTAGAGAGCTCTTCTGGCGCTTCGGTTATTCCGTTCGACTGCGTATGCTCGGTTCCCGGTATCGGTGGGGTTATCGGGAATGTGTCGGTAAATGGCGAAAACTGAAACTGGGGACGGAGGTAAACTATGGGAAAAGTGACTAGGATAATAGTAACATCGGTAGCTATTGCCGGTTTTATTGCTTCAAGCGATGGCGCAAGTATTGCGGTAAGTTCCATGGAAGAAATGACTGCAGACACCGCAACTCTTGGCACTGATAGTAACCCAGGTACGGGGGCACGTCTCTTCACTAAAAAGTCAGGTACTGTCGAGATGGTCTACCCGGACGGCAGCACCGACACCGGCGCGATGGGTATCGGGGCCGGCGGCACTGCTGACGCCGACAGCCAGGGGATTTCAGATGTAAAGAGTGGCGGTTCGACTGGCAACGGCAGCGGCGGCATGAAGGGATCCGGCCAGGAAAATAGCGGCAGTGGGGGAGACAGCGGTACTGGTAGATAGAGACTCCGACCAAACGGAACCAGGGCTTGCAGCCTAACGGCTGTAAGCCCAGCTGACGTGACCTTTGATCTGTCTGCCCCAATAAATGCTACCGCTGCCATATAGGGACCACTTCACTGGCGGCCATAGAGAGGAAGTAAAAAATGAGAGTCCTAGTAGTGGAGGATGAGAAGACCGTGGCAAATATCATCAGGCTGGGTTTGGAGGCGGAGCGGTGTGAGGTGCGTATTGCCGCAGACGGCGAGGCCGCTCTCAAGCTTGCGCTGGAAAACCAGTTTGATCTGATCCTGCTCGATTGGATGCTGCCCAATAAGGACGGCCTTAGCGTGGTAAAGGATCTCAGGATACAGAAAAATATTACCCCGGTCCTGATGCTCACCGCCAGGGACTCTACCGCGGATATCGTAGCAGCGCTCGATGCGGGTTCCGACGATTATCTCTGCAAACCTTTCACCTTTACCGTGTTGCTTTCCAGGATGAGGGCGCTGGTGCGCAGAAGTGAACTTATGAGGGTGGAGGAACTCAGGTTTGCCGACCTGCGTCTCAACCCTGTCTCTCACAAGGTATGGCGTAGGGATACCGAGCTCATTCTCACAGCCAAAGAATATCAGCTGCTACAGTACTTCATGCGCAACCCGAACAAGGTCATAACCCGCCCCGTAATTGCCCTCCATGCCTGGGACTGTACCGTCGACCACGCCAGCAATGTCATAGACGTCTACATCAACTACCTGAGGAACAGCATCGGCTGCGAAGCCGGCAAGAACCTCATACACACCGTGCGCGGGCTGGGTTATATCCTTAAGGAAGAGGCCCAGCCACCGCTCCTTGCAGGTAGGCGCAAGAGGGGAGGAGATTCAAGGTCTCCATTTCCAAAGCCTCTTAAATCGGATTGAAGTACGCAACTAAGGCGCCCGCCAGCTTTCCTGGTTCCACTCAAGCTACGGCTGCAGCTTTCGCTTTCGGCCTCTGTCGACGCTCAATGCACAAGTACCCTCCCTTTCGATAGTCGAAAGCGGAACCGCTACCTTGATAGAGTCACGGTTGCCGCTGCCGATGATCATTCCTGCCGCACCTCCTCGTCAAACTCGCGATTAAGTATTTCCTCTCAGTGTGTCTAACCTATTGCAGTGCAGCAGTTAGCTAACTGGTATGGAACGATCCGGAACTCGGAACTTTTCTTGAAGAGAGATGGGGCAATATTTAATTTTTATTGGCGTTGTGTTAATAATATTTGCTAATTTTAGCGCGTCATGGTAGAAAGCCCCTGGCGAGGTTACCCTGATATCGCTGATAAGCGATCAGAGGGCTCACCGGTCAAAATTCCGAGGGATCCCATGACTGAAGAAGCAGGGAGCACACATCAGGTTGCGCTGCTAATGGCCCTTAACAGCTGTTTCGATCTGGTACCTCACGCCCTGACGCTCTACTATGCCAGGGACCAGCGCGAGAAAAGCGTATTTCGTGAATGGTGCGCCATTGTCAAGGACCTCCCCGCCCCGGACCAACTCTTCCCCAAACTCAGCAGAACCGTGGTATCCCTCTCGCTGATTGACGAGGCGACCACCATTTCAGAAACGGTTTCGATTGTTAGCGACCTGCTGGGCTCCCTCTTCCACACGCCCAGCCTCGCAATTGGCTTACGGTGCGACGAGGCGGGCACCTACTTGATAGCCGGAGAGCACGGTTTTGCCAAAAAACCGGAGGCTGTCCCCGAGGCTGCAATCTCCCTGATCATCGATCCGCAGAAGGTGAAAAGAGCGGTCAGGTTGGACAAACAGACGCGGGGAGTGTTCGGAGCCATAAAGGCTGATACGATTGCGACCTTTCCGATCACCTCGGCTGGGGTGCTGCTCGGTTTCGTATCCTTCTTCGACTGCCAACTGCAGCTGTGCGATCTGCAGCTGGTCGAGTTGATAACAATCCGCTTGGCTGCCAAGTTAAGGCTGCTGAAAAAGGCCCAGGAGCAAGAGAAGCTGAGCGAACTGTCCAAACGTCTGATGTCCCATGCAAATACCCTCCTTTCGTCCCAGAGCAAGGAGGATCTCTACGGGATCGTCCTGGAAATCGCGGCCGATCTCCTGAGCGCCTGTCAGGGTTCGATCATGCTGATCGACAAAAACGGCGAGGACATGCATGTGGTCCAGACAAAGGGTATGAGCAAAGAAATCGCGCGCTACCTGAGAATGCAGGTAGGGAGGGGCATAGCCGGAAAGGTAGCCAAGAGCGGCGCCCCGCTGCTGGTCGACGATGTGGAAAAGGATCCGGACCTCGCCATGCGGAACCGCCCTCGCTTTAAATCGAAGTCCCTGATCTCGATCCCGCTCAAGCTGAATGAAAAAGTGCTCGGCGTTCTGAACCTCTCGGACAAGGCGAATCTGACCAGGTTCGACCAGGCAGACTTGAAGCTGCTCACCTCGTTTTCTACCCTCGCCTCGCTGGTGATCGAGCGCTGGCTGATTACGGAAGAGACCTTCCGGTTTGAACAGCTCTCGCTCATAGATCCTCTTACCGGCATCTATAACCGCAGGTTCCTCGATGCCAGGCTTGAGGAGGAACTTAACCGCAGTCTGCGCCAGGGACTGGAGTTCACCGTTTTGTTTATCGACCTGGACCACTTCAAGAAATTCAACGACCGGTTCGGCCATCTGGCCGGGGATGCTGCACTCAGGAAAACCGCGGATATTATCAAAGCCTCGCTGCGCGACATGGATATGGTCGCGCGCTACGGCGGTGAAGAGTTTTGCGTGCTCCTACCGGGAACTTCCAAGCGGTTGTCGCTGCAGGTAGCGGAGCGAATCCTCGCGGGGATCGCCCAGGAGAGATTTCCCTGCGGGGCGAGGTTGACTGCGAGCCTGGGGATTGCCTCCTTCCCGGAGGACGCCGGCACGCTGGCTTCCTTGCTGCACGCCTCCGATAAGGCTCTCTATCAGGCAAAAGCAGGCGGCCGCAACCGGCTGGTCGCCGCCCAACCAGCTCCTGCAGGTAACCTGAGCCCCTCTTTCCCGGGGTCGGGCAATTATCCGGCGCCCCCGGCCCCGCCAGCTGTCTCTACTCTTTACACGTAGCATCCGCATCCAGCGTCACTTCTTCCACCACTCCCAGCTGACACAACTGGTCTCGGCATACCCCCGGCACTTCAGCTTCAGCCACTCCTTCGACCGGATCCCGGGCCGGTAGCACGAATCGGCCTTCTTGCTGACGATCCCCTACAGCCTCTGCTGGCAGGCCGCCAGGTAAAAGTCGGCCCCGTGCCCCTGGATGTGATCAATGGCGCGCAGGTTCCACTCCCCTTCGTCGATCATCTCGAAGAGCGGGCGCCTCCGTCTTTATTTGAAATCACCAAATTGAGATGCGGTTTCTAATCAGCTTCGGCGCGGGGAAGGACTTGGCCTATGACATTACATTCGTTATCAAGAACGATGGACCATATATGTTCGAATTCAAGCAAATCGTGTCGTAATTCCTCATCCTGTACGCCCACGGATGCGAGGTATAGGTGAGGGGTAATGTCAAGTTTGTGAATGCTTGCGGATGAGCTGTGGGGATACTTTTAATGATGAAGTCTGTAGTGTTGACCATTATGGCCTTGCGGAAGGGATATGGTGACCTTGAAAATTACTCACCAGGGGAAAAAATCGCCATTTATCTGACAGAGCCTGCAACCCTGTCATCAGGAGGCCCCGTCCCTATCAACAACCGTCAGTCAAAACGTAATCCTACGCCGTGCTCAGTAGTGCTAACAACTGTGGCCTTCATGTCAGCGAGCACTCGTGACGTGAGTGTGTCAATTATTGTGACAGTAACTGTGCTGTTAATTTGCATAGGGTGGTCCAGCGTTACATAGACCCCTTTCAGGCTAAGGATTTTGGCCTCACCTTCGAAGCTCCCATCATCTGAACCGATGATCGCTTTAGCACTGATTGGAATTCTGGCGAACTCTCTGAAGTTTTCATTCAACTTCAAAGCTATATTAACCAGGGAAGCCATCGTCTCGTCGCTATGCATTATCGCCTCGATTGGGTTGTAGTCCTAACCGTTATTGGGCGAAAAAGAGGGGCTGCTGGTCTCTAGTTATGAAAAGTTATTTTATCACCTAGAATTATTACCATTTTTTTTCCCTTATGGAACAGTAAGGCGCTCAAAGCGGCTATCTGACCAAAAATAGCCTCGTGCCCAAAAGTGCATCCCGCTGAAGTTTTTCTCCCGCCCGAGGTACGTTCGGGCTACTTGAATGGCACTCTTACCCTTGATGAAACCGATAACTAGGCGAAACGGAGTATTTAGGTGGTATCGATATCGGTATATGAACATGGTCATCACACAGGTGCCCTTCTAGAATTTTGCATTCTTTCTGCCTGGCCAGTTTGTGCGAATTTTTCTAGCTGTCTCCCTTTTCAAAGACATGTAGTCGCCGGTAGACTCGTTTCTTAGCCACGACTGTATTTACAGTTCTCGCCCTTTCCGGCTCATTTTGTCCATGCATACGGGCCAACCTCGCCTCCCTTGCTTTCGGCAAACTATCAACACATCCTATTTCCTTGTTGAGTTTCCCCCTGTAGATCGAATAATTCTTGGAGGTAAGCAGCTGTGTGCTTTTCAGTCCGAAAAGCTTTCGGTACTGGCAAGGTTTCAGGTTATGGATAAAATTTAGGTGGCGAGCCAAAGTTTTCATGCCTCTCTGACCGCATATCATGCAAACCACCTCATCATCCCCGAATGCTTCAGCTACTGGCACAACAGGCTTTTTTCCCTTTGGCGGGGACAAATCTTTCTGATGGTAGACCAGTTTTCTGGTAGGCATGGCTATCCTTCTAGTGAGGTGGCAATGTTGATGTTCTCATACCATATCCAGTCCTAAACTTGAACGATTCTAATCTTGATGCGCCGTTTCGATCTCCCGTTCACCCCATGGTCCTACCGAAGGACAACCTCCTTGACGCGATAGGGGAAGCAATCCCCGAGGGGGCGTACTGGGGAGTTGACGACGGCGTGTATGTCCTGTTGCAGCCAATGGCACCCGGGAAACACACCATCAGCTTTAAGGGGACCTTTCCCGAATATGGGTTCACCCTTGACTTCACATGCAATCTGACTGTGGAGTAGGCATTCACGGAGCACTCGCCGGACCTTCCACCGCCTGCGTGCGGGTCCTTGGCGACAATCGTAGCCTCCCGCATGCCCGATTCGGCGAGGCCGCTTTCTGGTCTGGTTCGATCCTTTAATAAAACATCCCGGCCTCGCTGGCCGATGGGCCGCTCCCCCGGCGTGTCAGTGAGTTGCGCTTGTAAGGTGTCATGGACCCAAAAAACAGTAAGGTTCCAATGGAGGACTAGGGGAGGGTGTCTGGCGCCCGCAGAGTCATATTCGAATCCCACAACCTGAAAGCTCAAGATTGTCGGGCTCCCGACCGACGACTGAATGGGGTTCTCATTCCGTTTGTAGAAGCACCAGACCACTTAAATCTTGCTTTGTATGACAAATTTGTTTAAGTTGTCTAATTTTTGATCTCGGTTTTGTGTATAGCTAATGTCTCCTCGGGACAAAGTGAGATGGCGCGTGGATAAGCACCTGGAAAACCTTTGGGCGCATGTTTTGCCTACCCAAGATATCTCGATGGAAATAGGCCTTTTCCGCCTGATCACACTGACCGCTTCCGTGCTCTGCATCTTCATCATACTTCCTATCGATATCGCCCTGGGCCTTCCTTTCTCCCTGAACCTCATTGTCTCACTCTATGGTCTGGTGACCTTCTATCTTCATTTCAGTTCCCGCCACGGTCGTCACTTTATTAAGGCTTTTTTTGCTGTCACACTTCTGGTGCTTAATGCCGCATGGTTCCTGAGAGCTGGGTCTGATGGCAGTATCAGCTATTACTTCTTCGCGGTAGTGCTTTATCCGTTGATTTTTTTCCGGGGATTCCTGCGAGCCGCCACGCTTCTTTTGCTGCTGTTGAACGACTGCACTCTGCAAATACTGGAGCATGCTTACCCGTTTTTGGTGACACCGTTCAAAAGTACCCACGATCGGATGCTGGATCAGGTAAGCGGGTTTGCTTTCAGCGCCACTACCTGCGCACTGGTTTTCTGGGTGGTAGTCAGCACCCTCGAAAGAGAGATAGAGGAGCGTAGGGGGGCGGAAGCGTCGTTGAAAACGCTGAACAACGGTCTGGATCTCCGAGTGCGGGAGCGGACCAGTTTACTCGAAGCCACCCTGAGGGAGCAAGAATCTTTCAGTTACACGGTTTCCCATGACCTGCGAGCACCGCTGCGTCATATAAACAGTTACCTTAGCATCCTGTCGGAGGATTTCGAAGCAACGCTGCCTCCGGAAGCCCGTATCTTGCTGGACCGGGCATGCACAGCTACTCGGCGCATGGGCAATATGATCGATGACATTCTGGAACTGGCGCGGGTTAGCAGGACTCAGCTTGACAAAAAAACTGTCAACCTGAGTGACTTGGCCACCTTAACCTTCACGGCGTTAAAAGAAACCGATCCGGCTCGCCCTATGGAATCGGTGATCAGCGACGGGCTCGTTACCCAAGGCGACAAACAACTTTTAACCCTATTGATGGCTAACCTTTTGGAAAACGCTTGGAAATACTCCTCTCAAAACCCCGCTGCAAAAATTGAATTCGGCAAGGTGGTTGACGCCGTCAATGCCGGGCAGGAGATCTTCTACGTAAGGGACAATGGGGTGGGCTTTGATATGGCGTACAGCGATAAACTGTTCGGCGAGTTTCAGCGTCTTCATGGCTCGGAGTTTGAAGGTAACGGCATCGGTCTGGCAACGGTCAAGCGGATCGTTGACCGCCATAGCGGCAGAATCTGGGCTGAGTCAAAACCCGGCGAAGGTGCTACCTTTTACTTTACCTTGTAACTGGTGCCAGTATCTTTAACCGTCCATTTGTAAATCTTCAGGTGTGTGCCGCATCCGCAACTTTTTCCAAAGAGTGGTATTTGATCTCGTCACTCTCCCCCCTCTATTCCGCAGTCAGGCAACTATTTACCACCTCAGCCACCATCGGAATTCCCACTCACGCGTTCATCACATCCTGCTTCCCGAAAGATTCACCTCACCAGGGTTACCGGTCGAGCCGACCTCTTTTTAAAGCCTGTTTCTCATAGTGTGTGCTGAGGTCGGCGGGGGCCGGGGAAAGGGAACGGCGAGATCATTTTCGTGTGGCATCCACCGATGGCCGCAGCAGGTCTACGACTACCTGAGGCTGCTGCCGGACGCAGCTTCCGGTTTTTTTTCAGTATCTCGTCACCAAATGAAATCGATACCGGTTTAGAAATATTTGTGCCTCGGGACGGGAGCCATTAATGTCGTGGATAACTTGTTCTCTAAAACGAAACGACCAAAGGAGGCGTCGAATTCTTTGAAATGAATGATGAGTAGCGTTATTAGCGTCGAAAGCTCCCTTAGAGTCAAGTCGCAACCATTTTGAAGATCTTTATACAATTTACACAGCCGTAGAATTATCCGCTTGTGATCTTCTTCGTGCTCCATCACCTGCCTATAGTGAGTACGACTCATCCAGATTTCCTCGCACGCGAAATGGAAAACACTGTAATCTACTAATTCTGCAAAATCAAATTTGAGATCTGCTTTGTCACAACCCTTTCGAAGAGCTTCATGAAGTCCATGAAGCAGGCGCAGAAGGTGCTGATTATGCAGATCTATTCGCATTATGCCCACGGATAAATTCTTTCTCCATTTAATGGTCGCCATACTTTCTCCTGTTCAGCAGAGAACCCTTGCATGCGGTGCTTGATTGCTGGCAACTAATGTAGTCGCACCGTACAGTATTTCAAGCCCATACTTCAGCGCTCGCTTCTGCTCTCTGTCATGATCCCGGTTCAGTTTAGTCGTTGGAGTCCGCCCCTGAAACGTTAAGTGGGTAGTTAAGAGGTTGAGAGCTTTTCGAGCTGTTGGGGGGCGAGCCACCCGACTAGGACCAAAGCAGCCGGGCCAAAGACGCCCGGCAGCTTTAACCGGTCCCGATCCATCCACGGCGCCAGCTTCCGCTGTTGCTGCACCGCGGAAGCGTGGTTCACGCATGTCGCAGTTGATGCGTATCGGGCAATAGCCATCCGTATGGGAAGTTGCCGTCTATGCGCTGTTCTTGGCCTGGGTGGCATGAGCAGCCTGAACTCTGACTTATTTTAACCGGGCACCAAGACCCGTTATCGCTGGCCCGGCCACTTCAACCGTGGTCCAAAACAAAAAAGGACCCGTTGTTCGTACCCCCTCTCTTGAACCGGGATCCGAACACAGGCCTTCAACTTAGGTGTAGCTGTAGTCTAACGCTGCTCTGCTTCACATATAGGTTTTATTTTAACCCGGTAGGCTGCCATGTCAACGCGACCAGCCGAAACAGGATATTCCTCCTTCAGCACCTGTCATACCTCTTATGTCGCCTGATGGGGGGAAGTCTCCCCCACGCTGCAACCGCCAGGGCAAAAAGCGCCCTGTCGTTTTCCGCTACCCCCTCTGCGGGGGACACCCCAGCAACGCCCCCGTACCCACCAGTGTAGGACCAAAGCAACTCGGAGAAATCCCGAGCAGTTTTCCCGGTCCGAACCCGCCCCTGAACGGCTACCTGCGCTTCCACTTTCGCTAACGCTTCCGCTTCCGCCAACATCCGCTCCAGCTCCAGCTACCGCTTTCGTTTCAGCTTCGGCAGCCGCCTCACGGACAGGTTCCATGCGACACCGCCTGTCCGTTTGCCGGAGACCACGGCAAACCGACAGACGGAAAACCCAAACCGCCAGCCCGACCGGCAATGCCGCCGCCGGACAGTCCGGCAGAACCAAGGTCAAAACCGACGACACCGCCTGTCCGCTTGCCGGACCCCACGGCAAGCCGACAGACGGAAAACCCAAACCGCCAGCCCGACCGGCAATGCAGCCGCCGGACAGTCCGGCAGAACCAAGGTCAAAACCGGCGACACCGCCTGTCCGCTTGCCGGACCCCACGGCAAGCCGACAGACGGAAAACCCAAACCGCCAGCCCGACCGGCAATGCAGCCGCTGGACAGTCCGGCAGAACCTAGATCAAAACCGGCGACACCGCCTGTCCGTTTGCCGGAGACCACGGCAAGCCGACAGACGGAAAACCCAAGCCGCCAGTCTGACCGGCGATGCAGCCGCCGGACCGCCCGGCAGACCCAGAGTCAAAACCAGCAATAGAGCCATACAAGCAATCTCTGTATTAAGTTTTTATCAATTAATTTTTACTAAAGTTATTTTGCCTCTTGCCGAAATAGACATTATTCCGTCACCGGTTTGTCTCTGATTAATGACCAGTAGCATCCAACGAAGTTCCATGAGGAGCGCGACGATGGAAAAGGTGAGCAAAGAGCAGTATGCCGAGGCCGTGATTAAATTCGTGGATTTGGCACGGCAACCGACGTCAGGGGGGAGGGTGGCGGCTCAACTGCTTCTGAGTGCTTACAACGGAAGTGATTTCCAGCTCGATGTAGCAGGAATGGGAAGCCTTGACTGGAGAAATTATGAGATCGCCATGACCATTATTCGCGGCCGGTACGAAACAGGCCATGAACCTCACGCATTAATTGCAAACGGAAGCAGCATCTTCCGTGACCTGTGGGAAACCTGGTTCGCCTTGCATGTCAAAGAAAGGGGCAAGGCAACCTGCCCCACTTGCGACGGCCGAGGGGAACTATTTCTAAATCCAGATGATGAAAATGATGACCGCACCAAACCTTGCCCTTGTTGTGCCGGAAAGCGACGAATCTGCGAATGTTCATTTCATTGAGATATAGGATCGATGCGTCGACAAAAAACGGCGCATTAGATGGAAAATTTTAGCCGCTAAAATTTTAAGAAGGGGCAAGTCATGATCCAATCCAAAAAACCGATTGTCAAACCGTTGAGACTTGATGCAGTCGCCGCACAGGCTGACAGACTTTTGGAGCAAGCACAGGCAGCCCGGGCCGAGCAAACCGCCATGCTTGAGGCCTCTCCCCTGGAGTCCCAATACAGTGCCGCTTTTGCGGCTCTGGTGGAGGCGAAACACGACCAGGCCGAGCGCATCGAGGACAGGCTTGAAAGTCTGATAAGTCGGCAAACCTGGCGCCTGCAACAACCACAAACCGGACGGCCCGGCCTGTTCTCCCGTTTAGGCGCGCAGGTCAGGCAAAATCAGGTAACGCAGCAAGGAATCCTCCAGCGCCTGCAGGACCGTCTGGAAGCTGTCCGGGAAATAAAGGAAGGTATGGGTGTGTACAGCCCGCGCATCGAAGAACTCGCGACTCGAAAGCTGCGCGCAAAGGAACCTGGGCTCGCCAGGGAATGGGAGGACCTGCGCGAAGCTCAACGTTTGCATCAAGCTTTGCTGCGCAAACAAGGACAGGACAAAAGACGTGCCTTGGGAGCTGACGGCACGAACACCTGGGGCGGAGGATTCGTCGCGAGTTGCCGAAGCTCAAATAGCTTAGTAAGAATCGGTCGGAAAGGTTGTAGCAAAACAGCAATGATAAAAGCGGCAGGTACCGTCTGATGAAAAGTCTTTCCGAACGCATAGCGGCCAGGGCGGTCGAAAAAAATTCACCTCTGCAGTCTCATGGTGACGAGAACCAAAACCGGGCCGTTTTTCTGGCCTTACGCCCCGACGTCAAACAGGCGCTCGAGGATGGATGGTCTATAAAGAGTATCTGGGAAACATTGCACGAGGAAGGAAAGGTGGCCTTCGGTTATGACGCTTTTCGCCGCTACACGAAGCGCCTAATCCTGCTGCCGGCCGGTCAGAATCCAACCCCGGAGCATCCGGGACAATCTTGTGTCACCAGGAAAACAGAACCAAAAACAAAAGAAACGCCCCTGATAGCCGGTTTCACCTTCAATCCTTCACCCAAAAAAGAGGACTTGTTCTAATGGCCAAAATCCATATCGTCCTGCAAGGAAAAGGAGGCGTCGGCAAATCCGTTGCGGCCTCCGTCCTCGCTCAATTCAAAATCAGCCAGGGAGAATCGCCATTATGTATCGACACCGACCCGGTTAATGCTACGTTCGAGGGTTACAAAGCTCTTAACGTGCGCCGGCTCAACATCCTGGATGGAAATGAAATCAACACCAGGAACTTCGACGCCTTGATTGAGATGATCGCGGCAGCCAGAGGCGACGTGATCATAGATAACGGCGCAAGTTCCTTCGTTCCACTGTCCCACTACCTCATCAGCAACCAGGTGCCGGCTCTGCTTAAGGACATGGGGCACGAGCTCGTTGTGCACACGGTCATAACCGGAAGCCAAGCCCTGGAAGACACCGTGAACGGTTTTGCACAACTGGTAACCCAGTTCCCAGCGGAGTGCCTGTTCGTCGTCTGGCTCAACCCCTATTGGGGGCCGATCGAGCATGAAGGCAAAAGTTTCGAACAGATGAAGTCATACATGGCCAATAAAGCTCGGGTAACCGCCATAATCAAAATGCCCGCGCTGAAGGAGGAGACTTACGGCCGGGACTTTTCCGAGATGCTGCAGGAACGGATAACCTTTGACGAGGCCCTGGCCACCGCGTCCAGAACGATCATGACCAGACAGCGGCTCAAGCTGGTGAAAACGCAACTGTTTGCACAACTCGAAAACGCTACGGTGCTGTGATGGGCGACCAGATCGAAGAGCTCATCAAGGAAATCGCCGCGAAGCACGGCATCGCCGTTTCGCGTGAAGATCCGATTCTGGTTTTGCAGACGATCAACAACCGGTTGATGCAGGACAGTTCCAAGGCCCAGCAGCTTCAACTGGATCAGTACAAGGAAGAGCTAGAAGATTTGGCACTGCGCTGGGGAAAAGATGCCAAGGACAAGGCCGAGCGTATCTTGAATGCCGCCTTGACCGCTGGCAAGGAGACCATGGGCAGGGAGATGCAGGAGGGAGCCAGGACCCTTGCTGAAGCGGTTCGAGCCGAGCTTGACACCGGGCTGGCCGCCGTAATGCAACCTATCCGGAACGTCCGGCGAATGGCGATGTTTAATGTGGTCGCGGCCTGCATCACGTTGCTTGCGGCGGGTGTGTCACTATGGGTCGTGTTACGAGTGGGCAACATTGCTTTCATCCATTGATGTTCTGCCGCTTCCACGCCGCTGCGTCGCGATTGTACCGCTTTTTTATCGCTGTTTTCGTGCTGATTGAATAAATTTGATTGGCTGTACTAAATAATCGGCAAAGCGGCGGCAAGATAGCGACGTGGAGAAACCCGCAATCGGCAAAAAAGCTGTCCGGAGCTGGGCAGGATAGGTGAAGGTGGCCACCCGGCTTTGCCGTATGCCTACCTTCACCCTCCTTATTCGCACTCCGTGCTCAACGGGTATCCTGCTCTGCGAGGCGGACGGCTACCGCCGTCGCTCCCTCCCTTGTCAGTCGTACAGCCAGGAGGTCGATCATGACAGAAGAGAAGAGGCCGACACGCAAAAAGCGACTGCGCGTTCCCGTGCTGCCGGACGAAGAGGCCGCTATCAAGAAAATGGCAGCCTCCACCGGTCTCCCCGTAGCGGCCTACCTGCGGAATGTCGGCTTGGGATATCAGGTTCGCAGCATCCTGGACAATAAGAGGGTGGAGGAACTGGCCCGCATCAACGGCGACCTCGGCCGTCTTGGCGGTCTCCTGAAGCTTTGGTTGACCGACGATTCGCGCACGGCGCAGTACGGCGAGAGACTCATTCGCGCCCTCCTTGCCAAGATAGAGAACACTATGGACCAGATGCTCGGGATCATGAGGACCGTGGTCATGCCAAGGACCAAGCGATGAATTTAGCCGCTAAAAACGAGGTCCGGCGTGATAGCCAAAAAAGTGCCGATGAGGTCCATAGGCAAAAGCGATTATGGAATGCTGGTGGAGTATCTCACCGACCGGCAGGGCAAGTATGAACGTCTCGGGTATGTGACGGTCACCAATTGCCGATCTGAAGTTTGGCAAGCCGCAATCGCCGAAGTCCTCAATACGCAGTTCCAAAACACCCGAGCGACAGCGGATAAGACCTATCACTTGATCGTCAGTTTCCGTGCCGATGATCAACCGGACGAGGCAACCCTTAAAGCCATCGAGACGCGTATCTGTGAAGGGCTGGGCTATGGAGAACACCAACGCGTCTGTGTCGTGCACCACGATACCGACAACCTTCATTTTCACATCGCCATCAACAAGATTCATCCGACCCGCTACACGATTCGCGACGCGTACAACGACCATTGGACCTTGGGAATACTGTGCAAGAGACTGGAACTGGAATACAACCTCGAAGCCGACAACCATCAGGCCGGGAAAACCGGGAGCGAAAACCGGGCTGCCGACATGGAGCGGCAGGCCGGGGTGCAAAGCCTGTTGGGCTGGATCAAGCGCGAGTGCGCCGACCAACTCGAAAATGCACAAAGCTGGGCCGAGTTGCACGCCGTGCTGAGCCGCAACGGCCTCGAGTTCCGGGAAAAGGGTAACGGCCTAGTCATCACGAATGGGTCCGGTCTCGGCGTCAAAGCCAGTTCGGTGGCGAGGGAATTATCGAAAACCAGGCTGGAACGACATTTGGGAGCTTTCGAGCCGGCCAACGAAATGGCGACCGTCGTACAGGCCGTACAAGCGAGCCTTGCACAGTCACCGCCGGTCGGTAAGGTCGGTGGTTCTCCCCCATCACGCGGCCAAAACCACCTCTCGCAGCTTGAGGTTATGAATATACAACACCGCCTGCGATACGAGGCACAGCCGATGCCCTCGCAGATCAACACCGCAGAGTTGTACATCAGATACAAGTCCGAGCAGCAAAAAGCCAGTACCGTACATTATGCCGAAAAGGCAAAGGTAGCGGAGCGCAAGAACCGCCTCATCGAATCGGCCAAAAAAGTAGCGCAGATCAAACGCGCGGCAATAAAGATCATAAGGGGGGCCAAGACGGGCAAAAAGGTTCTGTACGGCATAATTAGTAGAACACTGAAAGATGAGATCCGGAAGATCAATAGACAATGCCTCGCTGAACGTCTCGCCATCGACAGCAAATACCAACGGCGTACCTGGGTCGATTGGCTGAGAGCGAAGGCCGCCGAGGGGGATCAAGAGGCGCTAAGTGCGTTGCGCGCCCGCGATGCGGCTCGCGGTCTTAAAGGGGACACGATAACCGGCAGGGCAGGCCTGAAGTTTTGGCAGGGTCTTGCAAAGCAGGACTGCATCACCAAAAATGGGACGGTCATCTATCGCGTCGGTTCAACCTCCATCCGCGATGACGGCAACAAACTCAAGGTCTCGCGGGGGTTTGACCTGGAAGGGTTGCAGGCCGCATTGGGTCTTGCTTTGGAGCGTTACGGCGACTGCATCGCAGTAAACGGCACTGAAATCTTCAAGGAAAACATCGTCCGGGCGGCAACCACTGCCAGGCTGCCGCTAACCTTTGCCGACCCCGCCTTGGAACTCAGTCGCCAGGAACTGCTTGCCAGGGAGAGCACCAATGGGCACAACCAAAGACGAACCGAGCAGCCGGGAAAATCCCGCACCGCCGCCAACCGACCAGGACCCGGTAGAGAGCGACTTGATAGCCGCGGCACTGGCCGCCCTGGACTCGCCGCAACAGGGATCCAGACAAGCCGAGCCGGCGGGGACCGGACCACCCGGGGAAAATTGCCCGGCAAGCCCGACATTGGCGGCATTGGACGAAAGCCGCCGCCCCAAGGCCGGAACCGTCTGCGAGAGTTGTCCGAACTCGGTGTGGTTCAGCTCGAAAACGGAGGTCAAGTGCTACTGCCGGGTGATGTTCCTCATCACCTGGAGCAACCAGGAGCCCAACCAGATTACCGGGTGCGACGGGATATTCTTGGGCCAGGAAAAGCAATAACCGGCCAGGATGCTGCGGATAATTACATTGCCGAACGGGAGGCCATGCGGTTGAAAATCGCGGATATCCCGAAACACACGCAGTTCGATCCGTCTAAGGGCAAGGCCGTTGTTTTTACCGTTGTCTTCGCGGGTGTCCGCCGGATCGGGGAACAGGCCCTGGTTCTTTTGAGGTGTAATGAGGAAATCATGGTTTTGCCGGTCGATGAAGCTGCCGCCCGGCGCCTCAGGCACGCGTCAATCGGAGACGCCGTCACCGTGACCGCAAAAGGTTTCATCAAAGCGAAAGGACGAAGCAGATGAAAGACAAGTTCAACAACGCGGTGGGTCCGCAGGTACGGGCCAAGCAGCCGGGAAGCAGCAAGGTGATTCCCGTTCTGGCCATTTTGTCCCTGGCCGCCGGTCTGCAAGCGGCCACCCAGTTCTTTGCCCACGACTTCAGATATCAGGCGGTGCTTGGTGCCAACTTCCATAAAATCTATGCCCCGTGGGACATCCTTCTTTGGGCCGGCAAATGGTATCAGCTGTATCCGGATGCCTCCATGCGCGCCGGCAGCGTCGGTGTGGTAACGGCCGGTTTCGGGCTGCTTGTCCTGGCCATCGTCAAGATGGTCCTGGCCAACTCGTCCAAGTCGAACGAATATCTGCACGGCTCGGCACGCTGGGCGAACGTCCAGGACATACGCAAGGCAGGGCTGTTGCCGCACAAAACGAGCGTCTGGCAAAAGATGCGGGGCAAAAGACAAGAAGCAAGCTCCGGCGTCTATGTCGGGGCCTGGCTGGACAACTCCGGCAAGACCCGGTATCTGCGGCATAACGGCCCCGAACACGTCCTGACCTATGCTCCGACCCGTTCCGGCAAGGGGGTCGGTCTGGTGATACCGACATTGCTCTCATGGCCCCATAGCGCGGTCATTACCGACCTCAAGGGCGAGCTGTGGGCCATCACGGCGGGGTGGTGGCAAAAGTACGCCAAGAACAAGGTGATCCGTTTCGAACCGGCCACCTTAAACGGCAGCGCCTGCTGGAACCCCCTCGACGAGCTGCGCATCGGCACCGAGCACGAGGTGGGCGACGTGCAGAACCTGGCAACCTTGATCGTGGATCCGGACGGCAGAGGTCTGGAAAGCCACTGGCAAAAGACCAGCCAGGCCTTGTTCGTCGGTCTGATTCTGCATGCGCTCTATAAAGCCAAAAACGAAGGGGGCACGGCCACGCTGCCGTCCATCGACATCATGCTGGCCGATCCGAGCCGCGATATTGACGAGTTGTGGCAGGAAATGACCACTTACAGCCATGTGGGCGGCCGGGTACATCCGGTGGTCGCGTCGGCGGCGCGCGATATGATGGACCGGCCCGAGGAAGAGGCCGGGAGCGTCCTCTCCACCACGAAATCGTACCTGTCTCTCTACCGCGATCCGGTGGTGGCGCACAACGTGAGCAAATCGGAATTCCGCATCCACGATTTGATGAACTTCGAAGGCCCGGTCAGCCTTTACATTGTCACGCAGCCCAACGACAAAGCGCGGCTGCGCCCGTTGGTGCGCATCACGATGAACATGATCGTCCGCCTGCTGGCGGACAAGATGGAATTCGAGCGGGTCGTCAATGAAGTGCCCCGGTGGCAAAGGGCGCTGTCCCTACTCGGCTTAGCCGCCGCCGCGCAATCCCGTGTCAGCTCCAAAAAGTGCTACAAACACCGCCTGCTCGGCATGATCGACGAATTCCCCAGTCTGGGAAAACTGGAAATTCTGCAGGAATCGCTGGCGTTTGTCGCCGGTTACGGGATCAAATTTTATCTCATCTGTCAGGATTTGAACCAGCTTAAAAGCCGCGAAACCGGCTACGGCCCCGATGAAACCATCACCTCGAACTGCCACGTACAAAACGCCTACCCCCCCAACCGGTTAGAGACGGCCGAACATCTGTCCAAGCTGACCGGGCAAACCACCGTCATCAAGGAGCAGATCACGACCAGCGGCAAACGCACGGCCGCGCTGATGGGGCAGGTTTCCCGCACCACCCAGGAAGTGCAGCGCCCTTTGTTGACGCCGGACGAATGCCTACGGATGCCGGGACCGAAGAAGGATGCCGAAGGACAAATTACGGAAGCCGGGGATATGGTGGTCTACGTCGCCGGCTTTCCTGCCATCTACGGCAGGCAACCGCTCTATTTTCAGGACGAGGTCTTCACCGCCCGCGCCGCCGTCCCGGAACCGAAGCTGACCGACAAGCTGCGCCTGGTCCGGCAAATCAGGAAAGGGGAGGAAATCCGGATTTGACCGTTCCGTCATCGAGACGCGTTGCCGTCGCTACGGTAATCGGCATGGCCGCTCTTCTGGGTTTCGGGGGCTTCTGTTATCTGGCCGGTGTCCGCATCAACACTTCGCCGAGCATCTCCCTGGGCTTGTACTGGGCAACCGGCGAACCGGCGAAAACGGGCGATTACGTCATGTGGTGCCCGCCCCGGTCGGAAACCTTCGACCTGGCCAAGGAACGTGGCTATATCGGCGCCGGGTTATGTCCCGGAGGCTACGGATATATCATGAAACGCGTGGCGGCGGCCAAAAACGACGTCGTAACCGTCGCCGATGAGGGCGTACGGGTAAACGGCGATCTGCTGCCGTTCAGCGCGCTGCTGAAAGCGGACCAGGCCGGCCGGCCGCTCCCCCGATATCGACCCGGCTATAAGCTGAACGAGCATCAGGTATTGCTCATGACGGACGTGCACCCGTTTTCGTTCGACAGCCGGTATTTCGGCCCCATCGACCGTTCACAGATAAAGACCGTCATTGCTCCGGTTCTCACCTGGTAAGGAGGTGTCTCATGCGCCTGTTCATCGCGGAAAAACCATCGGTAGCAAAAGCCATTGCCGGCGAACTTGGGGTGACCGGCAAAGGAGACGGTTTTTTGCAGTGCGGAGAGGACGCAATTACCTGGTGTTTCGGCCATATGCTCGAACAAGCGGGGCCGGACGAATACACGCCCGCGGATGCGCCCATGAGTGCCAGTACCGGCAAAAAGTTGTGGCGCATCGAAGACCTTCCCATCATTCCCGCCGACTGGATCATGAAACCGAGAGCCGATGCCAAAGCGCAGCTTACGATCATCGGCAAACTACTCGAGAAGAGCCACGAAGTGATTAATGCCGGCGATCCCGACCGGGAGGGGCAGTTGCTGGTAGATGAAATCCTGGCGTATTTCAAGAGTGTTAAGCCGGTGCGGCGTTACTGGGCCAGCGCCATAGATTCCGTTTCGGTTCAGCGCGGGCTCAGCGCCCTGAAAGACAACCGAGAATACCGCGGCTGGGGTTTGGCCGCTCAGGCCCGCGGGCGGGCCGATTGGCTGATAGGTATGAACTTAAGCCGCGCCTTCACTTTGAGGGCTCAGCGCGGAGGCTCCCATGTGCTGCTCACCGTGGGAAGGGTGCAGACTCCGACTCTCGCCATTGTGGTGCAACGGGATCGGGAAGTCGAGGCGTTCCGACCGGTTCCCTACCACACTATCCAAGCAGAGATCCGGCACGCCAACGGCAGCTTCGCCGCCCGCTGGGAAGCCGGGGAAGAGCAAACCGGGCTGGACAGCGAAGGCCGCCTTGTCGATACTTCCGTGGCCGATACGCTCACCCGGACCCTGGCAGGGAAACCGGGCAGGATCACCGAGTATAAGCAGGAAGCCAAAAAAAAACCCCACCCCCGGGCCTATTCCTTGTCGGACATCACCCTTGTTGCCTCCAACAGGTTCGGATACACGGCCGCCGAGGTGTTGGAGACCTGCCAAGCTCTTTACGAGCACAAGTTGACCAGTTATCCCAGGACGGATTGCAGTTATCTACCCGAATCGCAGCACGCCGATGCGTCCCGCGTACTCGCCGCCGTAAGACAGGTTAAGCCGGAACTGGCCGGCCTGATCGATGCCGCGGATACTTCGATAAAATCAAAAACCTGGGACGATTCCAAGATAACGGCACACCACGGCATTATTCCGACCATGCACTTGGGGAGCGTGCCCGGTTTGAACGAAAAGGAAGGCAAGATCTACGACCTGATCGTGCGCGCCTTTCTGGCGCAGTTCTACCCGGTGCATGAGTATTTGAGCACCGTTGTCGGTCTGAAGGTAAATGAGGAAACCTTCCGGGCCGCAGGCCAGGTGGTGACCAAAAACGGCTGGCGGGATGTGTATGGCGAGGAAGACGAGGAAGGGGAGGGCGAGAAAGATATAACCGACAGCCAGAGCCTGCCGGCGATGAAGCAAAATGACGAAGTGGCTTGCCTGCAGGCCGTGCGCAAAGATTCCAAGACGAAACCGCCCGCACGTTTTACGGAAGGAACGCTGCAGCGCGCCATGGAGAACGTCCATAAATTCGTCGCCGAGGCCGAGCACAAAAAGATGTTGCGCGAAGGCGACGGCATCGGCACCTCGGCGACCCGCGCCGCCATCATTTCCGAACTGAAGCGGCGGGAATTTCTGGAAAACAAGGGCAAGCTGGTCATCAGCACCACCCTGGGGCGTTCCCTGGTCGATGCCCTGCCGGAAGTGGTGAAAAGCCCGGTGCTTACGGCGTTGTACGAGCGTGTCTTGCTGGAGATCGAAAAGGGTAATTGCGAGCTGGACGGGTTCCTTGCCAAACAGGAACAATTCGTTCGCGACCAGGTTGCCAAGGCCAATACCGGGTCCGTCTCCATCGCAGGCGGCAAGGAAACGGTAAAAGTATCCGAACTGTACAAATGTATGGCGTGCAGCAGCGGACTGTCCCGGCGCGCCGGCACCAAAAAGAAGGGAGCATTCTGGTGGGGGTGCAGCAACTACCCGACCTGCAAGCAGACCTACCCGGATCTCAAGGGTAAACCTGACTACAGCGGCAGCCGCCCATAATTCGGAGGATAGAGGACATGATCACGAAAAGCACCGGCAAAACCAGCATAGAGGAGCCGTCGGAAACCACCCTGCAGGATGTTCCGGCAATTGACGACATCGCGGCCGCCGCGGCTGCATTGCGCGAAAAGTTGGTCGATACCCAGACCCCGGGTTACCAGGCGGAGTTCGACCCCGAAGAGGCCGAGCGTGCCGGCGCTTTTTTCGAAGAGGCCTTGACCGAGGCCGATGCCGAGGGGAGCAGCGACGATCTGGCCGCCGCCCTGGCGGAGCTTTGAATTTCCCTGCGTTATATCCTTCTTCCGGAACAAGGAGGTTGCCGTGGAAGCCAAGAAACCGTTTTATGAAAAGGTCGCCGAAAAACTGATCGCGAAACTGAAGGAAGGTACCGCGCCGTGGCAAAAACCGTGGCAAGCCGGCGACCCGGGCTCGATCCTCCCCGTCAACCCGACTACCGGCAAGCGGTACCGGGGCATCAATGCCATCTTGCTGATGAGCCAAAATTTTTTCGACCAGCGCTGGATGACCTACAAGCAGGCGAGCGCCGTCGATGCCCAGGTGCGCAAGGGCGAGACAGGCACCCCGGTCCAGTACTGGAAATTCACCGAGGAGCAGACCATGCGCGACGCCAACGGCGCTCCGGTGCTCGATGCCGAGGGCGAGCCGGTTAAGGAAACCGTCAAACTGGAACGCCCCAGGGTTTTCTTTGCCACCGTGTTCAACGCGGACCAGATCGACGGCCTGCCCGCACTGCAGCCGGGCAAGGAAAAAGATTGGAATGCCCAGGACCGGGCGGAGCGAATCCTGCAGAGTTCCGGCGCCGTCATCCGGCACGGCGGCCAGGACCGCGCCTTTTACCGGCCGGCCACCGACAGTATCCATATGCCGGACAAGGCGCTTTTCCCGAGTGCGGATAATTATTATGCGACGGCCCTTCACGAACTGGGGCACTGGACCGGCCACGAATCCCGCCTGGATCGGGATCTGGTGCATCCTTTCGGGAGCGAGGAATATGCCAAGGAGGAGCTGCGGGCGGAGATAGCCAGCATGATCCTGGGCGACGAACTGGGTGTCGGCCACGATCCCGGCCAGCATGCGGCTTACGTCGCTTCCTGGATCAAGGCACTCGAGGAAGATCCCCTGGAAATTTTCCGGGCTGCAGCCGATGCGGAGAAAATTCAGGATTACATTCTGGATCTCGAACGCAAGCAGGTTCTGGAGCAGGTGCCGCAGGAAAACCAGGTCGAAGCAAAGAACCAGGTCCTTGCCGAGCTTTTGGAACTGCATCAATCCGTGGCGGGCGACAGCGCGCTGGAGGCCTGGGAAAACATGGAAACGACGGCGCAGGCCCACGGCCTGACGGCCGTTATCGGCCGGGGCGGCGGAGCCAAGCTCGACGCGCCGTATGTCGTTGCCTATCTCGACCAGTCCGGCCGGAAGCTTCCCATCACCAGCGAGATTTTTAAAAACGGCAAAGCCTCCACCATGATCAACGGGCAACATGTGCCGGGTAACCGCTTGACCTCGGATTTCGAATGGCAATCGGCAACCTTGAACAACGCTGTGGCCCTGGTCCGGGACCAGACGCTTCCCTCGGACGTTGCCGACGTAGCGTGTGCGCGACTCGGACTTATTACCGGCGACACGCTAGCGCTCGACCGCAACCGCCAGGCTTTCGACCTACAAGCCAAAAAGGCGCTCGGGTTCACTTTGCCGCACGACTGGACCGGCGAAGTGCGCATCGTGGGAACCATCGAGCGTGACGGCCAGGTGCTGAGCGCCGGAGAAACGGGGGAACGGCCTGAGGCTTTTCAGCTGTATGCCCGCAAAGGGGATGCCCAGCCGGGTGAAGACGCCTTTGTCCTTTTTGCCTCGCGCCCGACCGAGCCGACCGCCCTGGAGCTGGCGGACCGGCTGGCCCTGATCGATGCCTATTCGCAAACAAATGAATACGACAAGGCCGCAAAACTGGCCCGCATCAATGAGGCGCGGGTCGGCCGCGATCCGAACAGCACGGAAGAGGACCTTCTGGTGACAAAAGAATTGCGCAAAAATGCGGAGTTCAAGGCCGGCGAGAACGACAAAGCTTTGCAACAGCGCCTAGCCGAAGCCAAGGGGGGAGAACAGCAGGGGGCGAGTATGACGAAAATCTTCCTCGACGTACCCTTCAAGCAGAAGGAGGAAGCGAAGGCGCTGGGCGCAAGGTGGGATCGGCAAGAGCAGTCCTGGTATGTGCCTCCTCACACGGACGCGGCGTTATTCGCCAGGTGGGCAAAAAAGACGGCCAACGCACCGGAAATAGCAAAACCCGCGGTCTTGTCCGAAAATCGGAAGGACACGCCCGCGGAGCGTCTCTACCTTGCCGTCCCCTATGGCGAGCGTCTGGCCGCAAAAGCGGCCGGGGCCATGTGGGACAAGACAGCCAAATCCTGGTATGCCGGCCCCAAGGCCGATCTGCCGAAGCTGGAGCGCTGGACCGCAGACAGACAATCCGGCCAGCAGGGGCCGGCGATGAGGCCGCAGGAAGAGTTCGTCGAAGCGTTAAGCGCGCTCGGCTGTCAACTCGATGACAAACACCCGGTAATGGACGGCGCGAAACACCGCATTGCCGTAGCGGGGGATACCAAGGGAGAACAATCCGGTTTTTATGTCGGGCATTTGGACGGCCACCCGGCCGGTTACATCAAAAACAACCGGACCGGCATCGATATGAAATGGAAATCCAAAGGTTATGTCTTTGACCCTGAGCAAAAGGCGCAGATGCAGGCTGAGGCTGCGGCTAAATTGCAGGCCCGCGAGGTCGAACACGGCAAATTGCAGGAACGGACCGCGCAGCATGTCGGTCGGCAAATGCTGGGACTGGTGCCGGCAACTCAGCCGACCACATATCTGCAGGCGAAGGGGCTGCAACCACAAATAGGGGTAATGACGGACAAAGAGGGCCGGAAAACCTATATTCCGGCAATCGACGCCGACGGCAAGCAGTGGACCATGCAATACATCCAGGAAGATGGTACCAAGCGGTTTGCCAAGGACGGCCGCAAAGAAGGCTGTTTCCACCCCGTAGGCGGCCTGGATGCGCTTGCCGCCGCTCCTGCCCTGGTAATCGGCGAAGGTTATGCCACAGCCGGCAGTCTGTCGCAAACGCTCGGTTTTGCCACCGTGGCCGCCTTCGACTCGGGAAACCTGGTACCGGTTGCCAGGAACCTGCACGAGAAATTTCCGGAGAAGCCCGTCATCATCGCCGGCGACGACGACAAGCATCTGGAAATCACCCAGGGCGTGAATCCCGGACGCAGCAAGGCGGAGGAAGCCGCACAGGCTGTCGGTGGCAAGGTCCTGCTGCCGATCTTCGCGCCGGGGGAAGGGATTTACCCGGCAGGGTTGGTGCCGATCACGCCGCAGGCTTACCGCGAGCATTTAAGCGCCACGAAGTCCTTGGAGGATGCAGTAAAAGAACCGGAGCGCATACGGCTCTCCGAGCAGCAGACGGCCGAGCTTGAAGGGGCTCAGCTCAGCAAGGAGCAACTGGCGGCTATTGAGGTGATGAAGCAGCACACCGACTTCAACGACCTTGCGACCAGGAGTAAGCTAGGGGTAGAAGGAATCCAGCGTCAAGTCAATCCGATTGTGGATGCCATGATTGAGAAGAGCCGGGTGCAGACCCAGAAAGGGCTCCCTCTGAAAGAGACGCTTTCTCCCCTCCACGTTAATGCCAACCGGGAACCCGTATCGAAACAGGAGAAACCGCAAAAGGAACAGCAGAGGAAGCCTAAGACGGAGAAAGCAAAGGCGAAACAACCTCGTCAGGCGAAGCCTCGCTCTTCGAAGCTCGGTTGAATAACCGAAACATCTAAAATCATGGAATAAAAAAAGGAATCCCTCCACTAAGTGGATGGGTTCCTTTTTTCCAGTCCATTTACTGGACTGCATCCAATAAAGGAGAGTGGCCATTGAAAAGACCGAGACCCCAGGTTTTACCCTCCATCACGTATGAAATGGCAAATCATTGCGGTGAAATTTATCTGACCGTGACCCTGGACAAAAAAGGCAGGCCTTTTGAGGTTTTCGCCAGGTTCGGCAGGAACGGCAGTTGTGGGGCCGCAATTTTCGACGGTCTGACACAACTTGTATCCTATGCCCTCAGATCGGGAATGGATCCAGAGGACGCGGTAAAAGCTTTGTCCGGAATCCGATGCAGTCAGGGAAAACATACCTGTCTCGATGCCTTGGCCCAAGTGCTAAAAGATCCCCGGGCAGCGTCTCCTCCCTCTCCGGGGCAGACAGCACCCCTGCCCCTGCGAGTCCGGAGCCGCACCCCGCCCCCAGGGGGCCGCGATTGCGCGCCCGCCACTCCTGCGCTTCGCTCCGGCGCGGCCGGCGCGGATCCGGAAACCCGACCTGTAGAACCCGCGTTTATATGAACCATGACAGCACCCCCGGGCAGCGTCTCCTCCCTCTCCGGGGCAGACGACACCCCTGCCCCTGCGAGTCCGGAGCCGCACCCCGCCCCCAGGGGCTCGCGCCATTCCTGCGCTTCGCTCCGGAGCGGCCGGCGCAGATCCGGAACCACTGACTAAAAAAACCCGCGTTTAAATGGGGGGCGCCTCAGAAAACGGAAAATAAAGCACGCTAAGGGAGCCGCAAGGGGAGGATCTGCAGTTCGTCTACTGCCGGTGCGCCGTGGGCCAGACCCATAATCGGGCGCTCCAAGGGCCTGGAGGTTTGCCAGGGAAGGTGAATCTCAAGAAATAGAATAAACTTGAGATTCAGAACTATTCTAAAAAAACGCCTGAGCTTTGGTTATAGTGGGGGGTAGGGAGGGCATTACCATGTCCGTGGGCAAAGAAATTTCGTTATTACTAACCGAAGCAAACCCGGTAGCTTTGGAGGCTTGCCGCAATATTCTTGCTATGAGATTCCCCAGGCTGGTAATCCATGCTGTCAATGACCCCTTGGAGGCTATTGCATTATTCAAAAAGCATAAACACGATATTATAATAAGTGACGATTTCATTCCAGGGGGTTTACGGTATAAAATTAGTTCTTGTGGCATGTGCTGAAAAACCTGACACTATCGTGATCTTCATGACAGGGGATCATACTCTTAGCAAACACATTTTAGGCCCTCTTCTCAAGAATTTTGCCTCCACCATATTGCGAATAAACCTCTTGATGTTAGCGAGCTTCTTTTATCCGTTGCGGCTGCCATCACAAGCATAGAAAAAAATGGTAGATGAACAGTCCCCAGTAAGATACGAATCTAAACTTTTGCTAAAAACTTGAGATTCGGCAAAAAACGCCGAAATCCCATGCAGAGCGGGGAGTTTCAACGCTTTTTGCGTCTGGCGGTTGTGACGCCGCACTTTTGAATCTTAAGTATTACCGCTTTACCGACTGAAGTTGATATTGGCATCCCCCCCTCGTTGGTTGCTGAATTCTTCCACCTTACCGTGCTTTATTTTCCGTTTTCTGAGACGACCCCAAATGAACCATATTCCTCATACTCCCCCAGATATTGGCACTATGGAAACACCAATATGGGACTGGCCAAGCCTATGATCCGCGTTGCAGACACCGGTCCCATGTAGCGGCCGTCAAACGATCTGTTGATGTGAGTCGCCACAGGCAAGAACTCCCCCTCAACAATCTGCTGGCACCCTGCGAGATGGGGAACGGGTAGGCCTGCACTGTCCGTCCGATAAACCGGCCCGATTACAGTCCCGTTTACAGCGAACGATGAGTACTGCGAACAAAATAGATCGCCAGGAACGGCCCCGACATGTTTTAACAGCGGCAATCCCGCCGGCAGCCATTTTCTGCCGTAAAAATACTGGTGGTACGGTTCGGGTATAGTCAGGAAAACCATTTCCCCCCGCCTCGGCGATCTCTCCAACTTCGTCATGCGGTAGAGGCCCAGCGGCTCGCTGTCCGTAATGTTGATCCAATACCTTTTCCCGACCACGCTGGACACTATCTGGAGGATTAAAAAAACCGATAAGACAAGAAGAGTCTTTTTCATGGGGACGGGATCGAATTTCATGACCGCATTCCTCCCTCAAAAAAACAGATAGCCGGCCTTGGCCATCGGGATACGGACCAGACAAAGTGCAAACAAATGGACAGGGTAGTAGAGATAGAAAGCCCATCGCACCCGAGGCAGGTGCAGATCAACCAAGGAGGCCGACAGAACAACCGGAACGACCGCCAAGGCACACAGGTTGCCGTTGACGAAGCGGAGCGCCAGAAGTGCCGTTAAGGCGATCAGCAAGGACATGAACCCGGAACGCTTGCAGTACCACCACACGGCCAGTCCGAAAACCAGCGGCGGCCACCAGAATTCCACATTCGCCCCACCGGCCAAGAACAGAAAAACCGCAGCCGCTCGATTGCTGGCGCTACCACACTCAACTAGGTTAAGCATGGCGGTTAAAACCAACAGCGTGAACATAATGTTGAGCGGCCGCATCGCAGCTTTAAGACCTCCCAAAATATAAAGCGCCGGCATGGCTGAGACGCCGAAAACGACAAGCCGCCGCATGGCGCGGGCATAACCGCCGTTTTCCAGCACGCCCGGCCGGGCCAGGTTGTACGCCAGAATGAAAACAAAAAGCGGCATGGCGACGCGGCCTGCTCCGAAGGCCGTCTCGCTGGTGCCGTTGAACAAAAACTTGTTGGCATGATCCAGCGTCATCAACAGCAAGGCCAGCCACTTCAGGGATTCGAGGGTGCCGTCGGGGATAATCAAGGAAGGCCAATGGGAAAGTCGGGGATATTTACTTGGCATGGGGTGGGGTGCGCCCGCTGCGGACCGCGTAGGCCCTCAGAATTATGAAAATGATATAAAGGGCCGGGGCCGCCAAAACGAGAGCGCCGAGCTGGCCAGGCCACGCCGGCAATAGCCAAAGCACCAGGGCTGCCAGGAACACCGGGCCGAGGCCCAAAAGCAAAAAATCCGTCTGGCTTTTTGCCTGAGACTCCACCCAGCGGCAATAGTCGTCGGTAATTTTCATGGAGTTTCCTGGGCGATTATTTTTCGCGGGACATACGCGGAACCGTTTCTCACAACTTCGGGTTTGACCATTTGAACCGTGTTGAACCGGGAGGCCAGCCAGTCGGCCCACTTGTCGGCCTTCGCTACCAAAACCGCCCGATAGGCCGAATTATGGGTTAAGGTCCGGGAATGGTAATTGGCTGCCCGGGTCCAAAGGTCGCCTTCATCGTACTTGATGTGCCGGCGCAGCCGCCAGGCCGCCAGATCAAAAGGATAGCAACCGGATGCCGCGACGTCGCTGGCCGTGATGCCGTAGCGAATCAGACCGGCCAAATATGCCGTGTTGAACTGCATAGGCCCGACGTCGTGGGTGCCGTTGGCATTCAGCACCCATTGTCCCGGTTTTCCCCCCTCTATTTCCGCGACGGCCAGCACGATATTGGCGGGGATCTGATATTTGACAGCAGCGGAAATGGAGCAGATAACGCGTTCTTTGATCTGGGGGGAAAGGCCGGCAAACCGGGGATCGCCCCGCAGCAGATCTTGCGCGCCGGTAGGGGAGGGATCAACCAGCACCGACCCGGCCAAGATCACCGATATGATGAAATTCTTCTCCCGTTTCATATTCAACGGCCGCGATCGCGGAAAGCCGCCACTTCGGACCCGACATCGGCCGCGTTCTCTGCGCCGGACGACAGGCTGTTTTCATCGTTGTCTGCACCGGACGGCAGACTGTTAGCGCCGGACTTGGCTTCGGAACGGGCGTTGATGGCCGCGGCGATCTTTCCGCCCGTGCTTTCATCGATCCGGTTCGTTATGTTTTCCTTTACCGAACTTCCCTTGGCCTTGGCAACCTCCCACGCCCCAGCCGCCAGGGTGCCGGCCATGCCTGATGAACCAGCCCCGGCACTGCCGGATGAGCTTACTCCTCCGCCGGGATCTCCCATTGCCGAGGTCAGGGAACTGCCGCTTCCGGATGTACCGGACCCGCTGCCACCGCCTTCAGCAGCCAACAGGTTGCCGGTGCCCGAACCGCCGCCGCTTGCGGAGGCGTTGGCTTGCGAGAAGGCCGCCATCAACGCTTTTGCACCGCCAGCCGTGCCGATTGCGCCGGCCGCGAGAGCTGTGCCGGCCGTAGCAATGGCCGCACTGCCCGCGGCCATTGCCCCAAGTGCGGAACCAGCACCAAAACCGCCCCCCAGCGCCTGCAGGCTGCAACCGGATATGGCGCCGATCATGGGGGGTACTTTGTCAACGAGTGCGAGCAGCACGACCGCGACAATCAGCATCACGCCGAGTTCTTTTAAGTTAATGTTTACACTCATGGCGTTGTAGTACTGGTCAACAAACGATTTGCCGATACCGACCAAAAGAATCATCGTCATAAGCTGAATCGCCAAACCCAGAACGGTTTTGAAATAGCCGATCGCCATTTCAGAAGTCCACCTTGCCCCGCCGAAACCGAGAAAAAAAATACCGGCATATGCTAGAATCCATCCGCAAATTAAAAGAATCAGCATGTTTACAGCAACTAAAGCCAAAACAACAAGCACAATTAAACTCAGTGTTATACCGCAAGCAGTATCAATAGGCGACCAAACAGAAGATTGATCGATTGCCTTAAAAAATATACCAAAGCCAATATCGACAATGCTCGACGGTGAGAATGCTATTGGGTTGCCGCTGGCGTTCGCCGCCATTTGGCTCATCCCATCCATGATGGAAATGGCAAATGCCGGACCGTTGACAAGCAGCCACCAAAAAAACCCTGTAGTAACGGTGAAGCGAATGAACTCGGCGAAGAATTCACCAATATCGGCCTTGCGCAAGGCCATTATGCCGAAGGTCCATACCATGCTGATGGTGGCAAGGAGCCAAAACAACCAGGTGGCGCGTGCTGAAATGACACCACTCCAAACATTTGCGGTAGTTTGGTATTGGGTCAGAACATTGTCAAGAATGCCTGGATCGCTATCAATTGCAGCGTGAGCATTAATAGAAAAAAGGACCAAACATATAAATATTAAAATAATGGTTCTTTTTAAAATGTTTAGTGATTTTTCCATAGGATTTAAAATGGGTTCACCCCAAATCCCTCCTGAAAACCCTTATCTGAGCTAGGGCGGAAGCACCAAATTATTGTCCGATCCTAAAACTTTTTCTTGGACTAGGTTGAAACGTTCCGCTACGAAGTTGCGCCGATGCGGCAGCTTCTTTTGCTTCTTTATCGACCTGTTCCTGACTAGGTGTTTTGCTACAGCCGTTAAGAGAAATAGTGATAAATGATAATACGAACATGAATAAGATAGTGAATTGTTGTATGCGCATTTTCTTAACCTCCAGATTCGTAATATGGAAGTTATTGCCCGATCCTAAAACTTTTTCTTGAACTGGGAGTAAAAATACCCCTTCGAAGTTGCGCCGCCGCGGCGGCTTCCTGCGCTTCCTTGTTGGCCAATGCCTGGTCGCGTGTCGCGATGACGTTTTGCTGGGCGATGAGCAGTCCGCGGATTTGCAGGAGCTGGTTGGCTGTGTGGCTGGCGAGCTGGTTTGCGTATCCGATTGCCTGCATCTGTCCTCGCGCACCTTGTGCTCCGGATTGAAGCTGCCGCAGTCTGGCCGCGTCGTTCACCACGTTGCTTTGCTGCCTGTCCAGCCCTTTAAACAGGGCGTCGGTAGCTCTTTTCTGGGATTGGTTGCCCAAGGTGCGGGATTGGGCCAGTTCGTCCCATTGGGCCTGCGTGCAGCCCCGCGGCGAATAGCAGGGAGAATTCCTGTAGGCGGCTGTGTCGGGGAACCTGCCGAGATAATTATCGATGCTGCCAAGCTGGTTCTTGTAGTAATTTAGCGTGTTGATGGACGAATCCAGCCCCCGCATGGTTTCTTGTGCCTGATCCCAGGTATAAGAAGGTGCGGCGGTATTTTGCAGCTGGTTCTCATACTGCTGCAGCTGCTTCTGATACTGCTGCACCTGTTTCAGCGCCATGGCTATGGTTTTTACCGTGCTCAGGATGTTTTGTGAAAGATTCGAACCGTCGATTACCGGTATGCCGGCATAGGCCCGGGTTCCCGGGCCGGCAAAACCGGCGAGGAGAATCAGGAGTGCCATTTTAGCGGCTAAATTTTTCTTGATCGGGACGTTTGTTTTTCTCATCGGAAAGCCCTCCGACCTTAAAGTGGAACAACCTCATCTCGTCAATAATCGAATGCCCGGTAAGGTTTGGAAAAGGTCAGGTCTTTGGTGACCATGATGTTGAAACGGAAGCCTGGACGGATTCCCAGCGTCGGTGCGATGTTCAAATTCTTGGCGATCATCTGGGCGGTGGCCTGGCCGAGCTCCAGCCCGAGTGCCTGGCTCATGGCGCTGCTGGCCGTGGGCGCCGAGTCGCCGGTTTGCTGAGGCTGACTGAGTGCAACACCGGCAATCACACCGGACATAAGGAAGGCGGAACCGAAAATACGGAAATAATGATTGTTCACCTGGTCGTTGAAACCCGCATAGCCGGCGCCGTTCGCGCCGGGCATCGAACCGATGTCCATTGCCTTGCCGTCCGGGAAAATGATGCGCAGCCAGGCCACCAGCAGCCAGGATTGCCCGTATGCCACATTGCTCGCATAGGTGCCGATCAGACGGCACCCTTGAGGGATCAACAGATGTTTGCCGGTAGCCGTATCGTAGACATTTTGGGACACCTGGCCGATGATCTGGCCGGGCAAATCCGAATTGATGCCTGAAATAAGGGTGCCGGGCACCACAAATCCGGCGCGCAGTTCGTAGGGCGAGCGCGGCGCTTCGAGCCGGGAATCCAGTTTCCACCGGTCGCCCTGTCCGTTAGGCCCGGTTGCCGCCGGTTGGGAACCGGGGTCAACGGCGGCGGGGGCGGCTGTCCCCCCTGCCAGACCGGAATTTTGAATCGCCGCCAGTTGGGACTTGTAAACCCCGATGGGATTATCGGGGTTCGTGGCGCCGAGCTCCCGGCGAACGGCCGCCAGCTTGGCAAGGGTTTCATCGGGAGAACCCGAACCGGGGACAAGGTCGCCGGCGGCCCCCGCATTCGAGCGGGGCGCCGTGGGATTGATGTTGGTTTTGGCTTTCACCGCATTGTCGAACTCCTGCATTTTCATGGCGCGGATTTGATTCGCCTCGTCGTTGGCGCTGTTCGGGTCGCCCTGATGTTGATTGCCGGCTGAATCGGGCGGCGCTGGTGTTGCCTGTTGATTGCTGGCCGAATCGGGTGGGGTCGGCGGTGCTTCCGGGTTGTCGGCCTGGACCACGACGATGGAACCTTGCGTAGAGGTGGGAGCCGGCGAGAAAGACGCGTTGCCGGGGGCCGAAGCGTGGATTACCCGGGGGGACGCCGCCTTCGCCTTGATAATTCCGTCCTGCCGGCCGCCCACCAGCGCCTTGGCAAACATGGCCGTGTTGCTCACCTTCTCCGCCTTGGCTTCCGGGGGGGTTTTCTGTTTCGCTGCGCGATCGGAGGCGACCATCACCATCACCAGCAAAAAAACGGTCATCAACCCGCCGACGATGTACATCGGCACGTTGTTGACCCGCCGGATGCCGGCTTTTTGCGTTACCGCGCCGGGCGAAGCGTCGGGTGACATCTGTTCTTTCGGGTCCATAATCGATTACTCCTTGCGCGTCCAGGAGCCGGCGGGGTAAACCAAACCGTCTTGTGCTACTTGATAGACTCGGTCCAATGATTGGCGACGATTGACGGTGACCGTAACCCGGTACCACCCGGAGTCCTTGACCTGATCGACAATGTAAGACAAGGGGAGACCGGCCGGAGCCGAAACTTTTTTGGCTTTGCTTCCGTACTCGGAAACGGCATACCCCTTGGCCCGCATGGACTGGACCAGAGAGGCGCCGAAATGATCGGTGGCGGTCTGCAAAAGGTCAAAACGAGTCAATGCCGGCGGATACAGCACCGAGAGCTTTTCGACCGCGTCGCTGGCCATTTTCTTTTCGTTGACCGGCCCGTTTTTTTGCGCCGTGTGCTGGATGAAATTGCCGTACCGTGCGACGCACGCGAACAGGCCGACCAGAACCGATGCCAGAAGTAGGAGCTTGCGCATGATTGATTACCTTTTGGATTTCTCGGTTTTTATGATGGTGACGCGATCCTGGTCGGCACCGACTCCGGCGACCATAATGGCCTTCTCGAAAATTGCATCCACGATATAACGATCACCCTGCACCCGGTAATTGACCATCACGGTTTCATCCTCTTTGAAAAAACCGCCCTCCTTGCGCACCACCAGCAGCGTGGGAGCTTCGGTTTGAGCCATCGCAGCGGGCATTTGAATCACGGTTTTCCTGCCGTCGTTATAGACGCGAACCGGTTTCCAGGCGACACTGCCGGTGATGTCATAACCGAAATTGAGGTCTCCCAGGTACTCTCCTGTTCCTGAAATTGTCCCCTCCCGCCTGTCCTTCTCTTCCTGGCTGCGCATCGCGTCCCATTTGCCTGCGGCGTCTTCCGCATAGGTGAAACCCACCCGCGGCATGAATTTGGTGCGATGCGAGCTTAGATGAATATGATAAGTGCGGCGGTTCGTGGTGACGACCAGCAGGGTTTTCAGGCCGACATCCAGCGGTTTGACGATGAGGTGTTGAATCTCGTTGGCGCCGGTACCGCTCACGGCCGGCTCCACGGTGAACCGCGGATCCCCCACATTGAGGTTGTTCACCAGTTCGCCGGGCTGCAAGGTAATGTCGCAGACCTGAAGCACGGCGCACACCACGTTTATCTGCTGCAACCCGTACATGAAAAGAACCGAGCCTTCCGGTCCACTTACCGGTTTCATGCCCGTGGCGCTGGCCGCCGCCCAGCGCTGAGCAATGACGATGGCCTCTTGTTCCTGTGGAGTCAAAACGGGATTCTGTTTGGAAAAATAGGCGTCTGCCGGGTTGTCTCTGGCTCCCAGGGCGAAGCAGGACAAACTCGGCACCGACAGAATCACGGTCAAGACGGCCAAAAAAAGCTTTTTCATCGCTTGGTACCTCCTAAACCTGTTTAGACCAGGAGAAATCCCGCACATAGGTGCTGATCGGGTTGTTGCGCAGGTCGTCTTCCGTAGTCTGCCTGGTTGTTTCCACCGTATAGACCGTGACCAGCGCGCGCATCCGGAAAGGCTGATCCTTCATGACGCCTTGCTGGTCGTACACGGTTTCCATCCAATCGACCTGCCAGGTGTCCGGCGTCTGCGGGATCACCGAGCTGATCTCGATGCTGACGGTCTCTTTTTCGGCCCTTTTGAACGGGTTGCTGTCATCCGTGCCGTTCAGATATTCGTTGGCCTTGGCCGTGGCGGGGTCCTTGGACGACAGCATGGAATAAACCCGGTAGATTGCCTTGCGCTGCAAAGCGATATCGGGTGTCACCATGCGGATATCGCTGATGAAGGAAGCCACGCTGGCATGCACCACGCGGGGGTCGGCTTTGCCGGCGCGCAGTGCCGGATTGACGGCGATGGTCTGGCTGTGCTTGTCAACCTCGACCACATAGGGGATGAACTTCGATTGGCTCCCGATGTAGACCACGCCGCCGACCGCGGCAAGGGCGATCATCAACGCCAGGAGACAGAGTACTGCCCACATCTGGCGATCCGCCATGATGGCGGCCGCTTTGTTGTTCCAGGTGCGCCGGGCTGTCAGATAGGGGTTCTCGTTTTCCCCTTGAGCTGCGCCGTTGACCGGGGCACCGGCATCGGGCGGATCTTCGCCACCGGCCCGTTTTCTGGCGACCAAATTCCGGATAACCGCTGCAATATTCATCTTCATCGCGCCACTCCGTAATCGCTGAGTTTCAGTCCCCTGCTTGTCAGCCATTCGTGCGTCCACTCCGGACCGTGTTTCGCTTCCAGATGCTGAATGGTGTTGAGAGATTCCTTGTCCGTCGCACCGACGAAGGAAAGCGCGAGAGGGCCGAGGGCAAGGTCATAGAGGCGGCGGCCTGCTTCCGAAACGCAGTAATACTGGCGTTTGGGAACAGCCGTGGCGAGAATTTCGATCTGGCGCGCGTTAAGGCCCATCCGGTGGTAAAGAGCGGCCGTATCCTCGTCGCGGGCATATACGTTGGGCAGGAAAATCTTGGTGGCCGTGGATTCCACGATCACGTCCAGAATGCCGCTGTTGGCCGCATCGGTCAGGCTCTGGGTGGCCAGGAGCACCAGGCAATTTTTCTTGGCGAACGCCTTGAGCCATTCCCGGATCTTGTCGCGGAACACCGGGTGGCCGAGCACGATCCAGGCTTCGTCTATGATGACGGCGGCCGGCTGGCCGCGCAGACTGCGCTCGATGCGGTGAAAGAGATACAAGAGGACGGGGAGTGCGAATTTTTCACCCAGATTCATCAACTCTTCGATCTCGAAGGTGGTGAACCTGGAGAGCGCCAGTCCGTCGCTTTCGGCATCGAGCAGATGGCCCATCATACCGTCCACGGTGTACTGCTTGATGCCGTCGCGGATCGCCTCGTCCTGGATCGTCAGCCAGAATTCCGAAGTGGTACGCGCCCCGCTTTCGTGCATGCTCATGATGGCGTTACCTATTTCGTTGCGCTGGCTGGGGGTGGTTATCACGCCGTTAAGAGCCAGGATGGTATCGATCCATTCCATGGCCCAGGCGCGGTCTCCCTTGGTTTCTAGAAACTGCAGCGGGCAAAACGCCAGCGCGCTGTCGTCCGCGGCGACCGAAAAATGGTTGCCGCCCACCGCGTTGGTGGTCGGATACATCGACATCCCTTTGTCGAAAACATAAATAGACATCCCCTCGTAGCGGAGCAGCTGCAGCGCGATGAGCCCGAGGTGAGTCGATTTGCCCGAACGAGTCGGCCCGAACATCAGGGAATGCCCGAGATCGCGGGTATGCAGGTTGAAGCGAAACGGCGTGGCGCCGTGGGTGACGCACTGCATGAGCGGCGGGGCCAGGGGCGAGTACATCGGGCAGGGGGCGAAATTGGCACCGGTCCAGATGGTACTGGTGGGGAGCAGGTCGGCCAGGTTCATGCTGTTGACGAGCGGCCTGCGCACGTTTTCCACACCGTGCCCGGGGAGCGAACCCAGAAACGCGTCCTGTGTGTTGATGGTCTCGACGCGGGCGGTGAAACCGAGCCGGTTTATCGCTTTTTCCAGCGACCGGGCGGCCGTTTCCAGCTTATCCCGACTTTCATCCATGATCACCACGACACTGGTGTAATAACCCTGAGTGACCAAACCGCTGTTGATTTCCGCGAGGGCCGATTCGGCATCCGCCGTCATCGACAAGGCGTCCTGATCGATGGGGCCGGTGTTGGTGTTGAAAACCTGGTCGAAAAAACCGCGGATCTTCTGTCTCCATTTCTTGCGAAACTTTTCCATATGTGCCGCCGCTTCGACGGTATCCATGAAAATGAAGCGTGAGGACCAGCGATATTCGCACGGCTGTTCGCCCAGGGCAGTCAGAATGCCCGGCGTTCCTTCAAAGGGAAAGCCCTCGATGGCAACGACCTGGACGAACATGCGCCCCACTTTTGGCGTCACCCCGGTCCACATTTCCTGTCCGCCGATCAGCGTGTCAAGGTACACGGGGTTGTTGGGAAGCCGCACCGGGTGGTTTAGTCCGGTGCAGCAGAATTGCAGCCAGCGCAGGAAATCGTCGTTGGTGACGGTGGAACCATCCTCCTCGATTGTTTTTTGACCGCACAGGCGGCAGAGCTGCAGCGCCGAGGAGAGACGCGATTCGATATTCAGGCACTCCCGCTTGAAATGATCGATCAGTCCTTGCGTGCGGACCCGGTGGTTCGGCGTCGCGGCATCATCGTCGAACATGAGCTCGACCAGTTTTTTTTGAGCCAGGAGGGGCGGAAAGAAGGTCACCGTAAGGACGAAATACCCCTCGTACATGGTTCCCAGTTGCTCGAACAGCCGCCTGCGTTCTTCATCGACGGCCAGCGACACCGGATCCGGGAAGTGGGATAGGGAGGGGTCCGGGTATTTAGGAGCGGGCCGGCGCACCGCGTCCACGTGCACCATCCAGCCGTTGCCGAGATTGGAGAATGCCTGGTTGATGCGAAAAGACACCATTTCCCGTTGTTCGTCGGTGCTGCTGGCGTTGTCTTCGCCCTGGTACAGCCAGGCGGCCATGAAGGAGCCGTTTTTACCCACGATCACGCCGTCATCGACCATGGCGGCATAGTTGAGCAGATCAGCGAACCCGGCATCCTTCGAACGGTGTTTCCGCAGCCCAATCTGGTTGTCCGCCTCGCGGATGCGCAAATAGAGGACAAAAAGCATCGCCGCGCCCAGCATCGCAATGACTATGGTGATGGTGGTAATCATTTGTATTGCTCACCCTGACTTTTTGGGTTAAGTCGAAAAGGAGTGCTGCGGGCCGGATAGTACTTTTTGTACCTGCGGCTGCGCAGATACACGAAGCGCAGTTGGGGATCGGCCTTGGCCATGAGCCGGCAGGCGAAAAGAGCGCCGAACCAGAGCAGCGTCCCGATCACGGTAGCTCTCACCTCCTGGGCGCTGAAGATGAGCGCGAAAGCCAGCAGACCGGAGAACATCACCAGTTCGCGGTCGCCGCCCATGAAGAGGTTGTGCCGATTGCCGGCGCGCCGGATGGGAATCGCACGCAGCGCCATTTACCCGGATCTCGAACCGGAAACGAACATCATGAAACCGGCCGCCTCTTCCAGCACGGCGCCCCGGCCGAAAAAATTACTCATGATGTTCTGGGCGCCGACCAGGAAGGCCATGACCAGGACCAGAAAAATCAGGGTCCGGAAAAATCCGTTCAAGTCTCCGCCGAAAATCAGAATTCCTCCGGCAATCACGATGCCTACGATCGACAGGGCGAACGCCACCGGGCCGGTGACGGAGTTTCGCAGGTTGGCGAGCCAGCTTTCATAAGGAAGCTGCCCGCCGGTCCCGGCGGAGGCGAAAACGTTTTGCGAGGTCAGGAACAGCATGGCACAGACCAGCAGCGTACAAAGACCGGCCTGCAGCAGCAATTTTCGGTTGCCTGTGATGGTTTGCATTTTACTCTCCTCCTTATAGGGTACCGATGAGGTAGTGACCGTTTTCATAGCCGGATATGGTGATTATTTCCTGCACGCGGCGCCCTTCCGGGGTTCGGGCGATATGGACCACAACATGAACCGCCTCGCCTATCAGCGCTTCGATGTCGGAGGGAGCCGATTCGTTGCGGGTGATAAGCGATTTCAAGCGGGTCAGCCCGGCCAGCGAGCTGTTGGCGTGGAGGGTCGCCGCCCCTCCCTCGTGCCCGGTGTTCCAGGCGTCGAGCAAATCCAGGGCTTCGGAGCCGCGCACCTCGCCGACCAGGATGCGGTCGGGGCGCATGCGCAGAATGACCCTCAAAAGAGCGGTCATGCTCACGTCGAGCGAGGTATGATATTGGACGAAGTTTTCCGCGGCGCACTGGATCTCGCCGGTGTCTTCGATGATGCAGACCCGTTCGGCAGGGTTGCAAAGCACCATCTCGTTGATTATGGCGTTGACCAGCGTAGTTTTGCCCGAACCGGTGCTCCCCACCACCAGCATGTTGCGATGATCCTTCACCGCGGTTTTCAGCACCTCCATTTGCGTCGCGGTCATGATGCCGCCGGATACGTATTGTTCCAGGGTGAAAATTGCGATGGCCTTCTTGCGGATGGCAAAGGTCGGCGCCAGAACTATAGGCGGGAGCTGCCCCGCGAAACGCGAGCCGTCGAGAGGCAGTTCCCCCTCGATGATAGGTTTGATCCGCGTCACTTCCTTACCGTGATAGCCAGCAACGGTCTTAATGATGGCTTCCGCCTGTGCGGGTCGCAGGGAGCCGATGCATTTCATCCCTTCTCCGAGGCGCTCCTGCCACAGCCTTCCGTCGGTATTGGCCATGAGTTCCACGGTTCTAGGATCGTGCAGAGCGGCCAGAAGCAACGGTCCCATGTCCCGTTCCAGTTTGGTCTTGGCGCGTTCCTTGACGCTGATGAAATTGTCTTCGGGTTCGGTCATGTTGTTATCCAAGACGGGGACAAATTTTAGCGGCTAAAATTCCGGGCTGGTTTTGAGGATTAGCAAAGGTTCAACATCAACAGATGTTCTTATCGGATAGGGCTGGCAAAACTTAAGAAAAAATTAACTTTCGTTTTGCAGGCTGAAATGAAGCAAAAAGTTTAGCTAAATACGGGGATGCCCCACAACGCCCCCTGCCTGCTCAAGACGTGCCGCACGGACCCTGCAGCACCTCTTGGTCTGAGAGGTGCGTCACCGTGAGGCTTACCCTTCGCTGCGGCCTCACCGTGACAGGATCCGAAGTGAAAGCCGTCTGACTTCTCGCAGAGAGCCCGCGAGAAACCCGCCGTCCAGGTCAAAGGCACCGGGGCTGATTGCCGGTGAACCCGACAAACAGCCCCGGTCAAAAACAATCCCACAACGTGCCCCGGCATTGGATACACGATCCGCCAGAGCGGCAGGTCGCACCAAGGCCGTACTGCAGCATTTCAGGTCAATTTCAGGTCATGCAGCCTGCTGCTGCCGCCGCAGTTCGGCCGGGGCTAACTTTCAGGCCATCCGACACAATTATGTTTTTGGGCACTTGCAATACCCGATATATACTCACCAATATTTATATATAAATAATTCACCGGCAGCGCTGTTTTCCAGTGGAAGTGAGCCGTCTATGGCCAGCTAAACGAAAGGCCCCGAGCCCCACAGGTCAGATTCTGAGGTTCGGAGCCTTCGCCGGGAGATGGAGAAACCTCCCACCCTCAAATAATGCCGTACCGTTCTGACAAAACAAGGGGGGTAGGCAAATCGATCGTCCTCAGTCTCAGGATGTGCCCACCGTCAATCATGGCACCACGAAAACGACCATGCCAACTTCTATGGCGATTGGGACAAATGCCAATACGAAACCGAGAAACACGGATATATACCGTTCCAAGGGGGGCAGACGACAGGGTTTGCTGTAGTCAGCGGAATCGAGCAGGGGATGCGGAACAATAAACTGCAAACAATGTGCATGGAAAGTCCAGGGTATTACCTGACGGAGGATGAAAGATAGCTTCCAGTCCGCACCACTGGGGAGGAGATATTGCAAAAATAAGCGAAGGCGGGCTATGCAAGGGTTGAAAGGGATAAACCAATGGTGTAAGTTTGGCTCGGATATTACCTCATTTCAGCATCTTCCTGAACTCCCAGGGCGGCAGGGGATTACTCTGCCGCCACAATCCCCGCCTTTCCCGCCTGGCCTGCTCCTCTGCCCCGATGTACTCCGAGGCATGAGGCCGATCCAGATACCGGCGATAGGCCCAGGCAAACCCCTCCCGCACCATTTCCTGATTGATGTTCCGGTTTCCATACCGCACCACGGCAACCGCCCGCCGGTACCGGTCGATATCCATGACCTCGGCCGTGACCGATTTGCCGCCGACCTTCCCCCTCAAAGCCTCGAAAGCCTCCTGCCCATACGGTTGACCCTGCTTGCCGACCCGTCCCGTTTTCCGGTTCACCTTCTCCGTCTCGGGAGCGTCGATGCCGTACAAGCGAACCTTCACCTTCGAGCCGAGCTTATCCTGCAGCTGAACCGTGTCGCCGTCGGTAACCTTTAAAACGATACCTTCGATCACCCTGATAGGCGCCCTGGCATAGGCCGGTAAAGTGGCCAAAAGAAAAAACAGCTGTAAAAGGATGAATGATTTCATCTTGACTCCGGTAATAGAGGTAAGTGACAACTATTCCAATTGAACGAGCCTCAACTTGCAGGGGCGTCGCAGCAACCTGATGCAGGCATAGGGGGGGCGGCCAGCAGCCGCCTTTGCCTTCAGGACCCCTCGGCGGATTTCCTGATAACCGGGACCTGTTGGGGTCGGTGCACGTTATACCGGGGAGGGACAACGGGGTGTTCTGAAAGCCCGAATTCTCGGCGAAGGGCGATTGTGGAAAAGGCCGTCTAGTTTGATTGCTCTAAAAACTAGCTTCGGATAAAGAGTGACAGCCAGAGAGTAAAAGCCAAGGGAATTATGCACACCGAACCAATACCTATTGTAGCAACATGGAAAGGCTGTGCCTTTCGACGGTCGTTCAATTTGTCAAATGGTTGGAAATGTAATACCCCTCGCATATTACGGAGGTGTCATGTTGAGGTGGATGGTATCACTGTTGGTCAGGATGGGGAAATGCAGCGCGTTGCCTTCAGCCGTCCAGCATCTGCCGCACCTTCCTCGCAAGCGCCATCGGCTGCACCGGCTTAGTCAAGAGGTCCACCCCATCAATAAGCCCCCCCCTGCTCTGAATGAACTCTGCATCGTACCCACTAAGTAGCAGCACCTTGAGCGTTGGGTCAAGCTGTCGCAGCTCATCGCATGCCTCCTTCCCTTTTTTTCTCGGCATTAGCACGTCGAAAATGGCAAGGTCTACATTGGCATCGTGCGCCATAAACAGCTCCACTGCTTCTTGCCCGTCCCGCGCCAGGATCACATTATAGCCTAATTCAAGCAGCGCCGATTCCAAAAGGGCTCGCACCGCGGAGTCGTCCTCCGCCACAAGTATGGTCTCGTCCCCTCCCGGAGGCGCGGTGACAGCTGCAGGATGCTGCTCCTTCGCCTCTTGGGAAACCAACGGGAGGTAGACGCTGAAGATGGTTCCCACCCCGAGTTCGCTACTTACGACTATGAAGCCGTTGTGCTGCTTCACGATGCCGTACACTATGGAGAGCCCGAGCCCGGTACCGCGCCCCGTATCCTTGGTGGTGAAGAAGGGTTCGAAGATCTTCTTCTGCGTTTCCTGGCTCATGCCCAGGCCGGAGTCGCTGACCGTTACCAGCGCGTACCTCCCAGGCTCCCCGAAGCCATGCTGCTGATAGAACTCCTTGCCAAGCGTAACGCTGTCCAGCGTGAAGCGTAGCTTGCCGCCATCGGGCATGGCATCCCTGCCGTTGGTGGCAAGATTCATGAATACCTGTTCGATCTGGCCGCCGTCTGCGAGTACAACAAGCGCCTGGGAACAAAATTCCGTCTCCAGGGTGACATCCTCCCCGATAACCCTCTCAAGAAACTTGACATGCTTGTCCGCCAGCCCGGTGAGGCTGGTGGGCACGAGGGTCATGACCTGTTTCCGGCTGAAGGTCAAAAGGCTGCTGGTAAGCTGCGCCGCCCGGTCTGCGGCGCTCAATATCTGGTCAAGGTGCCTGTGCTTCGGGTCTCCCGTTTCTATGGCGCGTCTCAACATATGTCCGAAGCCCATGATAGCGGTGAGGATGTTGTTGAAATCGTGGGCAACGCCGCCAGCCAGCTGACCAACCGCCTCCATCTTCTGCGCATGCCTGAGCTGCGCTTCGAGACGTTTGTGCTCCGTAATCTCTTCCTTGAAGGCCATGTAATGGGTGATCACTCCTGCGCTGTTCCTGATGGGGGAGATGGTCGCCTTTTCCCAGAAAAAATCACCGTTTTTGCTCTGGTTGTAAAGTTCTCCAGTCCAGATGCGACCGGAGGAGATGGTAGCCCACATGTTCCGGTACACCTCCGGGCTGGTCTGTCCCGACTTCAGCACGCAGGGGTTTTTCCCGATCGCCTCGCAAGGTTCGTAACCGGTTATCTTGGTGAACCTTGGGTTTACGAATTCTATGGTGCCCGAAAGATCGGTTATTACCACCGACACCGGGTTCTGCATGACCGCCTGCGAGAGTTTCAGCAGTTGCTCCTCGGACCGCACCCGTTCGGTGATGTCCTTGAAAACGACTACCGCCCCCACCAGCGCCCCACCTTCTAGGATAGGGTTACTGATAAAGTCCACGGGGAAACTGCTGCCATCCTTCCTCCAGAACACCTCGTCGCAGCCGTAGTGCGTCACACCGTCCCTGAAAGCGGCGTGGATGGGGCACTCTTCTACCGGATAGGTGGCCCCGTCGGCCTTGGTGTGGTGCAGTACCGTGTGCTGTTGCACCCCGAGCAGTTCCTCCTGGTCGTATCCCGTCATCTTTGCCGCAGCGGGGTTGGAGAAGGTGACCCTGCCGTCCAGATCCACCCCGTAAATCCCCTCCCCGGCGGAGTCGAGAATGAGCTGCATCTGGCGCCTGGTCTGTTCGAGAGCCTCTTCGGAGCGCTTGCGTTCGGTGATGTCGAGCATGGTGCCCACCACACCTTCGATGGTTCCGCCCGGTCCGCTGATCAGCGCCTTATGAAAGATCACCTCGTGCTTTACGCCGTCTGCGAATAACATGGAGGCTTCGTACACCTGTACCCCGCGTTTCAGGAAGAGCTCCTGATCCGCCTTGAGGTAAATTTCCGCCAGGTGCGTCGGCTGAAACTCAAAGGCCGTCTTTCCGATCAATTGCGACTTGGGCAGGCCGAGGTACTCTTCGAACGCCCTGTTGGAGCCGAGGATTCTGCCCTCGCAATCCTTGTGGTAGACCGGATAAGGAATGGTGTCCAGCAGCACCTCTGAGAAATCCAGCTGCTTCTTGATCTCCTTTTTCTGAGAGTCCAGTTCCTCCAGAAGGGTATTGAACGCCTCCGCCAATACCCCTATCTCGTTACCCGTCTCGGCAACGATCCTCGCTGAGGTATCTTTTCGCGCAGTGAATTCCCTCACCTGGCCGGTCATCGAGAGGAGCGGTGCGGTCAGGTACTTCATAAGAAGCCACACCACGATAATGGCGACAGACAGAGCGACGCCGAGCGCTAGGTAAAGAGACTGCTGTGCCTGATACACCATGGCATACGCCTCTGTTCGGGGGAGATTCACTGCCAGCACCCAGCCAGTGGAATGGAGGCGTTTGAAGGAAGAGATTAATTCAACGCCCTTGCTGTTGACCGTTTCGCCGGTCCCTTCAAATCCGGCCAGTGCTGCATCCAGGAGCTGATTTCCGCTCAGGAGGGAGCTTTTTTGCAGTATCCTGTCCCGGTCGGGATGCACGAGGAGTAGCCGGGAATCGCTGCACAGGTACAGGTATCCCTTATCGCCCTGCCTTGCACGCGCGAGCTTTCCCAGGAAACTGTCCTTGAAAAGGTCGATGCTGCCTCCCAGTATGGCGATAACTTTACCACTCCGGTCCAGTACCGGCGCAGTGAACATGACGATAGGATGCCGGCTCGCTTGAGCCGAGATAAATGGCTCGGGAATCTGTGGTTTGCGGGTGGCGAGGGTCTTCTTGAAATACTCGCGATGGGAAAAATCCATCTCCCGCATCTGCGGCTCGATGGGGGTGCCGGCCAGGAGTCTTCCTGAAGTGGAAAACAGGTAGACTCCGTTGTCGAACATCGCAAGGGTGTCGGGGCGGCCCATGAGGAATCTGTCTACCTTTGCAGGAACGGTGACCAGATCATGGCTCATCGTTTTTGCCACCAGGGTTAGTTCTGTCTGGGCTGTGCGTATTTTGTCGTCCAGTTGGTCAGCTACGGCGGACACCATGGTGTACTGCTGACTGAAAATAAGCTCCTTGAGTCGGCCTTCCAGATAAAAAAGTCCGAAAAAAGCCAGTGAAGATAACAGTAGGGCAATAAGCAGGCTAATCGCGACCGTCATTTTAGTTTTAATGCAACAAAAAGACATAATGGTTCCCTACTTCTTTGATGGTAAAAGCATCTAAGATGCGGCCCGGATTTATTCGGGGATGCCACCTCCGTTATCGGAGATGGAGACATAGATGGTGTTCTGTCAGCGTTGTCGAGTTATTTGTTGATCCGTTCGGGGAGGTTGCTCATGATATGTTCCATTTTCAGCTTTTTCTGAGCGCCGCTATTTTTCCTGCTCGGCACCGTTTTAATGCATTGATGATTCGCTCGGTGATAAAACCGACGAGCAGCGCAAATTGCTGATGGTAAACAGGTGTGATTGTTGATTTCGTGGACCACGGCTGCCAATGGGCAGATGGACGCCATCTTCTCCTGCTGGACCATCCGGTTGGGCGTTTCCTTTGGCTCGGTATAGGATTGCGCCACGTCCAGGGTAGTTGCCAATCAGGCCCCGGGCTTTTGTTTTGGCACTCGGATCTCGTGGTTTCTTCGCGAAAATCCAAGCGCCCTTTTCAGAATCTGTCGAGGCGGGGGGTGTAGTAAAGCGATAGGGCAGGCCGCAGTGATAGCGGAGGTCTGGCCGGTGGCGGAGCGCAGGCCGCCACTTCGGCTACTTTTTCTGGCCCCAAGGGGGGACGAAGCGTGACGCGGATCTGTGCGGCACGCATTCGGGAGTGAGCGCCGGTTTCCGGACCTGCCGCGGATGGTCGGACTCAGACCTTTGGATTGTGGGGAGAGAACCGGCGATCATTGCTCTACAGTGCCGATGAATCCGGTTTGAGAAGCAGGTTTGTGAGTCAACCGGTTCTATAGCTTTGGTTCTGCATCGATCTTTTCAACAAACTCAACATATTTCAGGTCTTCGGTCATAATGTGATGCAAAAACCAATCTCTTAGGAACAGGAGCAGATTTTGAGACGTTTGAGCATCAGCACTAAACGATTTCTTCAATGACAATATTTCAGAAACGTAATATGCGTGTTGTTTTTTTTGAGTTTCAATCATCGGGTAATTGACCGATCCCAACATATCTTCTTCGGCTGCGAAATGCAATCCGACGTAATCCAATAGTTTGTCTAGAATCGGCATGACAATGCCTTCCGCATTCCTCAGTTGCAAAGCATCATATAGCTCGTTGATGTAACTGATGAACAGCTTGTGCTGTTCGTCCATATCCCATACTCCGATATTAAAACTATCCTTCCAAATAACGTATGCCATCTCTGATTTCCTTGAAAGTTGGATTTTCCGCATGCTTCGGTGAAATACTTCGGTTCACCGGCATTTTACTTTTCGGAATCTGTTCGAAAAAGTTTAGCATTTATTGCTAATGTCCGGAAAAATTGCTTGTCGTCGATCACGACTCTTTAAGTTCCTGGAAAAAATGCTCATTTTTTGGCTGGCATCGATTTCAATTTGCGCTGAAATCTGGTACTCTTCCCCCGGAAAATCCGGGAGAGGGTATGAATTTAGGCCAGATGGTTTTTACGCAAGTTATTGAATTCATGCAGCTGAAGCCCTTCCATCGGTGAGTGGAACCTGGCCTCTCGTGTTTGCCCAACAGTGCCCAGGTACCGGCCAGCAACCCTGTGCCATATCCCTTCAAGCGGGGGGATTCCCCCCGGTCAGCAGTCGCCTCTGTCTTCAGGAGTACCCCTTCAGCAACCAGCTTTGAGATTTTGCAGGCCCCTCAAGAATTAAAGGTCCTTGTCATGGACATCTTCAATCCTGTCGATGAGCCGAGCCATGTCGTTTTTCGGGCTGTTGACCTGTCGGCGAGACCGGCCGGACCTCCATGAGACCGGCGGGATGCAGGATGACCGGCATCCTGTCGTGGACAGCTGACACCAGACCGGTTGTCAGGATGGTGCAGGATTCCACCGTCTCCTCTTCCGGATTTCCGGGTTTCCCAAAGACAGGCAAAAACCATGGGGCCGTTGTCCCTGATCCAGAGGTAGTGGGGCGGCTTCGCCTTCCCCTCCCGCAATCACTTGCAATAACCCGAAGCCGGCACCAGGCAGCGGCGGTACCGAACCGCCTGCCTGAAGGAAGGCTTTTCGGTTACCGTCTCCGACCGGGCATTTATCATCTTGTAGCCGACCGACCTCTCCTTGGCCCAGGAAGGGATCAGTCCCCACTGCAGGTAATCGAGCCGGTTCCGCCCCTCGGGGAATTCCCTGATCAACTGGACCTGCTGAGTCGGTGCCACGTTATAGCGGGGAAGGACAACGGGGCGCTCCGCAACACGAACATCTTGGCAAGGGTCTCGGACGGTATTTGTGGAGGGTTCTCCCAGGTAAGGGGTCTTCAAAGAGCCCATATGATATCAGGTGTCATATTGTTTAACAATGGCAAATCCCGCACCGTCTCGAAATGCAGTGGGGGAGTCTTCCTTCAGGACCGGGTCTTGCTGCAGATAGTTTTGGGGCCAACATGACGGTGAGCCGCCGTACTCAAGGCATGACACAACATCCACAGTGTAAGACCAGCATTGCGCAACCCTGAGGTAAAAGACGATAACCGTTATGGGCCCTCGCATGGATTTAAGTCGTTAGGAATCTTTTCCGTATAGCGTAACTACATAAATCACAAGCAGCACCCAGAGGCCTATCAAGAGCCAGAAGTTCAAGTCATCCAGGCGAGGACAGGCCGAGAAATTGGCTATGGCCCCGATAATTGACGCAACAAACGCCAAAAGAATTAAAATAACGCGAAGTCGATCTACTTTCTTATAGTTGGCAAAGTAAGCTGACACAGGGATGCCCGCGGCGGTGAAAAAAAGCCAACCGAACTACATGGACTCCTGTTTTTCATTGGGCTGAAAACCGAGGACCGCAAATACAGCGAATAGCACAATACAGTCTAGTAAGTCGGAGACGAGCGCTTTTCCGTTATAAGCGGCTTTGTGATATTTTTTGGGTTCAGAGCACCACTGATCGTGTTTGTCCATTAGCCGGACGAATAGCAGGCTGTGGTAAGTCAAAAACCAAAGGACGAAGGACATGCTCCATGCGGATGGAGGGTTTGGGCCTCCGGTCATGTGAGTGCTTGCCGCTTGAGCAAACCACGTCAGTGCAACTCCCAGTGCTCCAGGGTACAAGAGCCCAGAGACGAAGTAAAACAACCTTGGCCAGAGCTTCATGGCAGTCTCACCTTAGCCTGTAAATGAAAGGGCACGAATGGCCCCAATTAAGTCCATGAGGCTTCCTCCAGGTCATCGCCGGTAGAGAAGCAACCTCCCAGCGCAAAGTATGCCGTGTGCTCGGGAAAACTCAAGGTGTGTCGACGCTGTAGTCGCTCACGGCATCCAAGGACTGCTTGTGCCAGAAATTGGTGCTCAACGTAGGGAACGCGAGACTCCCAGCATACGGGGGCAAGCGGGGGGATTCCCCCCGGTCAGCAGCCGCCTCTGCCTTCAGGATTTGCCCCTTCAAAAGCCAGCTTTGAGACTTTGATCTTGCAGACCCTCAGGAATTACAAAGCCCTTGCAGGGACATCATCAATCCGGTTAATGAGCTGAGCCATGTCGTTTTTGGGCTGTCGACCAGTTGCGAGACCGGCCGGATCTCCATGAGATCGGCGGGGTAGGGTTGAAAGAGGCGTGACAGGCCCTCGGGGTCGGTGAGGTTCAGGTCCAGCCAGGCCCGGCACTCGTCCGGATGCAGGATGACCGGCATACGGTCGTGGACAACTGCCACCAGCCGGTTTGCCGTGGTAGTCAGAGGAGGCGGGAATAACTTCCGGTACAGTTCGATCAGCTGTTCTGAGAACTCACAGGAAAATCGTCAACATCCCTGAACAGCACGGCAGATTGCATAGAGGCGGTGGCTGAATCGGTAATTTGGTGGTGCGCGTACAAAAGAAGAAATGGCGATGAACCTGCAGCCGGAGAGACCGGCTCAAGAGAGACGTGAAGGAGGTTGTGATGCCTGTCCCCGACAATCATGGGGTGAAAGTTAGTCCGCTGAAAGGGTGAAGTAGAAGCATGCGCCCTGACCCGGTTTCCCCTCCGCCCACACCTTGCCGCCGTGCCGCTGGATAATCCGCTCTACCGTCGCCAAGCCGATTCCGGAGCCTTTGAACTCTTCGGCGCCGGGGAGGCGCTGGAAGGGTGTGAATAGTTTGCCTGTGT
>Ga0209317_1000326_pt1 | contig 59213 bp, 55 predicted proteins | sample RifGroB2_FD_183994 | JGI IMG/M metagenome (GOLD analysis project Ga0209317, IMG submission 183994) | Soil microbial communities from Rifle, Colorado, USA - Groundwater B2 (SPAdes) (version 2) | ecosystem: Environmental > Terrestrial > Soil > Unclassified | place: Rifle, Colorado | collected...
CGTCTTGTAGGTTTTGAGCAAATTGTCAATCGCGGCGTCTAGTTCGGTGATTTTGGCCATGTAAACTCCTTAGGGGTTGTTTGGTGTACCCCCTAATGACAATTTACACAAACCTTTTTACACCCCCCCGGTTGTTGCATTCGGCACGGTGGAACCGATCACTGTGCCATTTTGTAGCGCTGAAACCCTGACATTGCTAGCAAGTGTGGATGTATCTACAAAACCGGAGATGCCATTCAACACAGTGGGAATCACTTTGATTACCGGCTTCAGCAGGTATTTCCCCGTTGCACCGGCTTTAAGGAAACGCGCTACTATGCTATGGCCGTATCTCGACAACGGTACCATTTCGCGTCAGCTTGCTAATTTCATCTATTTCTTCGTTAGTTACGGCAATACACCCTTTCGTCCAATCAACCTCTGCGTGAAGAGCACCAACCCCGGAGAAACCATTCTTGATTCCGTGGATCATTATGTCTCCGCCCGGAGAAACACCTAGTTCTTTTGCTCGTTTTTTGTCTCTCTCGTTTGGATAGGAGATATGAAGAGACAGGTGATAATCGCTGTCCTTGTTTCTTGCATCGATCACGTAGGTTCCCTCCGGGGTTTTGTCATCGCCGTGCCTTATTTTCGGGCCATCCGGGTTTCCCCCCAAGGCTATCCTATAGGTTTTTATCACCTCACCCTTTGAGACCAACATCAATCGCCTCTGCTTTTTTTCTATCAGAATCTTATCTGCCGATCCATTTTGGATCGCAAAAGTAATAAATTTCTTTTCAAGATCTCCTATATTATTTTTCAGTCTAATAGTTTCATTATCCTTGCTTTTAATCTCGTCCCGGAGAGCCTCAATTTGTTTTTGCTGCGCAGTAATTATCATATCCTTGGCAGTGACATTCTTGATATAGAATATCATCATCTCACTGTCCTGCCTGTACCTGCTCTCGGGGTAATCCCTTATGAGTTTCTGAAGACATTCCAGGGATTTCAGATGATCTTTTTGCTCATTCTTCGGATGCGAATAAACAATACCCATCTCGAAGAGAACCTTGTCTCGGGTCGAGGGATATTTTTCCATTATCTGCTGATATTTGCCCAGAGAGGCCTGGTAGCTTCCCCGGCTGAAAAGATCACTCGCTTCTTTGAAGGTTGACCTGGCCATGGATTCTTCACTAAAGTGACTGCATCCACACATAAGAATGGGTGCTGTCATGATACAGACAAAGAAAACAATTAGCCGTTTGCCGGCCCTACTTTGTTTTTTGCCCATATATGCCTGAGGACTAAATCTGTTGGGCAGTACAATTTGAAGTATTCTCAGTTCGCTCATCCCCCCTACCTCTTGGCGGAAGCACCAGGAATTTCTTGTGCGAAGAGCCTGACATCCTGACTCGACAAGAGTTTATACGGTCCAGAAAGGCTTAACCGGTTGGTAATGAAATGACAGGGTTTTGAGGCCCTGCCACTTCATTATCCGGAGCACCAAAGGTGAAGACAACAGCTCCGCTGATGGACTTACTTCTTCATCGATTTCTGGAAAGCGGCTTCGGCTATTGCCGCCTTACTTTCTCTTTCCTCTGCCATCTTTACAGCATTTTCGGCGCGGGCTGCGGCGGCATCCGCCTTTAACGCCGCTGCATCGGCTACCGCCTTGGCAACTTGCGCATCCTGCAATGCCTGATCGGCTTTAGCAGAAGTCACTTTGTCCTGCGCCTGCACTCTTTCGAGGTCACGGGATGTTGCACAACCGATCATCGTAACACCGAGAACAAGCATCGTTGAGATCATCATAAGAACATTCTTCATCTCTAATCACCTCCTTTCTGTTTATTTGCCCCATTTCTTTTCGACAGTTGAAAAGTCAAAGCTGCTTCATAAACAATTTCCACATTGGTTCCTGGCGGATGCAGGGACGCCTGTCCTGAACGTGGGACACGTCAAGTTCGCACAGTGACCGTCTGCACATGAGAAACGGCGAAGGCTATATCTTGCCCGCAGGTTCAATCAATACACCGTCTATATCCAGATCGATTTTCAAGCGTTTGGCTGCATTTTTGGCGTCGCCGACATCGTTGAAAGGGCCGGCGACAACACGGTGGCTATCGTTCTTTGACAAGACCCGCGCCGGGATATGTGGACCCTGGTGGTTGATAATTGTGGCAATCCTCAGAGCTTCAATCTCGTCACCCAGATCGGCTGCCAGAACATACCACGCCTCCGATTTCAGTTCCGGGATTTGGGGCCGGCCATACAATTTGTCCGGGTGCTCGACTTCTATCGTTTCCACAACCTCCCTTTCACTTCCTTGACTCATTTCGAAAATCGGAACAGGAATCCCTCGTGCGTCGGCCTGGACTTCCTTAACCTTTTTCCAGTCTAGCGTCCGCGCCGATTTACTTTCGATATTTTTCAATTTCGCATATATCTTATCCAGCTCAATAGTGCCCGAGTCTTCCAGAGGCGTATGAGCTTCCAGGTAAAGTACTCCATCGCTTTGACCCAGGAGATATGGCTGGTTAACAATGGCGACCGGGGTGTTCACTGGAGTGGCATCGAAGAGCATCTTTATGTTTTCCGGATACAGTCTCAAACAGCCATTGGTCGCTTTAAGACCGATGCTGGCCGGTTTATTCGTACCATGGATCAAATAACCCGATTTGCTCAAATAGAGAGCGCATTCTCCCAGCGGATTCTCAGGTCCCGGCGGAATTGTTGCGGGCAGAGGATCTCCTTTTTTTCTATGAGCCTCCGCAATGGAAGCAGGCACATGCCAGGTCGGACGGGCCGCCTTGCGAGCCACGTGCATCAGGCCTGTGGGGGTCGGTTTCTCACTGGTTCCGACACCGACCGGGTAGGTCGACACCACCTGCGAGTCACTGTCCCCTTTAAATTGAAAGAGCCTCATGGTCGCCAAGTTGACCACTATGCCATTTCTGGGAGTGTCCGGCAGGATAAAACTTAGAGGCAGCATGACGCGCTTACCTGCCTCAGGCACCCAGACATCCACCCCTGGATTGGCTGCACTGATTGCATTGACTCCCAAACCGAAGTGTCGTGCAATATCCGGCAGAGTATCCCCCTTTTCAAGCCTGACGACTGCCAGCCGGCCAATGACGTCATTTCCTCTGGCAAGCGAAAACTCACTTCGCTGGATGTCCTTTTCAAGATGGCGTGGAAAAAGCCAGGAGTCCTGCTGAGCACTTTTCATGACGGCACATCCATTGGCGGAAAAGAGGAATATGCATAGGGCTAGAAGACGAAGCCAATTTGGTGAAAATGACAGGCCAATGATTCGGCACATATGCAAGGTACCTTCCAATTAGAATTAAAATCAAAAACGGTCAGCCCTTGACAGGGCAGTTTCCCTCCGCCCCTTCGGCCCTATCTTCACTCGTGAATCAGTAGTCCGATTGTTCGCCCGTTGCCAGGCTCGGCGGCGACCCGCAATTTCCGAGTCCGGACGCAAAAAAGCCGGGACCGCAGAAAAAGCATTTCGGCAACCCGGCTGTCTCAGTGAGACCCTATAGGCTTTCCGCCCCACCCTCGCGGATGGTTGAGTATTATCGTTTGCTGCCAATCGTCTTATTGTCGTTCCCGTCACCGATGCGAAACCGGCATTCGCCATTTAGAAGGGCACGTTTTGCTGACTCGACCTCCATTTTTTGACGCAAAAAAAGCCAGGCCCGAATATCGTGTGATATTTCGGCAACCCGGCTATCTCAGTGAGACCCGTAGGCTTTCCGCCCCATCCTTGCGAATGGTTAAGTATTATCGTCTATCTCTCAAATTTCGTTGAATCATACATTCATATGAATATTTGTCAACATATTTAAAGTCCGCTCTCACCCCTTCTGAAGGAAATCATTTCAATCTGTCACGATGATGTGCATCACCTTGGCTGCTATCCTTCTAGAATCCTTAGCAGATAGATGACACATGGATGTTGACTATGGATATTTCAGGGAGAGGCAGGGGGACATGTTAAGATATTAAGATTCCAGTTGAAAGTAGCGGAAAGTCAATTTTAACAACGTTATATGTCCCCCCGGGCCCTGCAGTGATTCAGTGCTTGATCGCCTCCGTCAGTTTCAGTCCGGCAAGATCGTAAATAGTACGCGACAGATAGTAGAACACAGCTATCATAATCAACATAGACGGCAGCGCGATCACAGGATAGCTCAGCAAGTTCATGCGCCCTAGTTCCTCGTTGAAGGCGGGAGTGCCAGCCGGGCTGTTAACAATCCAGGTGGCCAGAAAATAGTTCATCGCAGAGGAGAATAAAAATGAGCCTCCCAACATCCAGGTGGTGACCTTCAGACGTGCCTCGAAGGTTACTGCGTTCCCCCGCTGATGAAGGTTCTCCTGTATTAGCTCGACATTCATCAGCGCAGGGCTGAACAACAGCACACGCACCAGCGGCCTACTGGTGAAGGCGGAGATGACCACAACCAGGCCGATCAGGGCGGGAATCGCCGCTTCTTTTACGGCCAGCCAATATGTATCCAGTTGCAGCAGTCCGATGCCGCCGGTAAGCAGGATGCTGACAAGACCCAGCGCCGCAAGCACATTGACCTTGCGCTCACGCAATAGCGACCGTGCGCCCCATAAAAGCGGAAAAGTCAGCGCCAGTAGCAGTGCGTTGACCGTACCCAAATCCTCCGAACCAGAGAGTTTCATCAGTATGATCGAGGGAATGATCAGGGTTATCGATAGTTCGATCAATAGGTTAGGCTTGGCTGCGTTATCCATGAACAATGCCTTTATATGCCGCGGATTCAAGTTAGAAGTGCAACAGCTTGTGGTGGTTTGGTGTAGCACATTTTTCCACCCCGAATAATATCACATGCGGCGATTGAAATCCCAAAACTTTGCGTGGTCTATGGTTCAGTAGTTCTACCACCATCTGCACTTGCTCTTCAGTTATATCAGCTAAATCCAAGGGAACCTTAGAAGGTCACAACAGTTAGGGGTCTCGACACGGGACAGTTCCATCTCCATGTGCTAAAAATGTCCTGCGTCAAGGGCTGCCCCCTTAGCCCCTTATGGTTATGACCGCTCGATGTGTTTAGTCAGCAGTCCGGCTTTGAGCTTTTCCTTGAGGCGGTAGCTTTCGCCCTTGATGCTGACGGAGATGGCGTGGTGTAGCACTCGGTCGAGAATGGCACTGGCGATGATCTGGTCGCCGAATAGCCACGGCGTATCGTCTCGATGCCAAGACCTACCGAGAGGTGAGTCTTGCCGACGCAGGGAGGGCCAAGGAAGATAACATTCTCGCCACGGTGCGCTTGTCCTTCTTAGCGGTCACCTCTTCTTCAATCAGACGCGGAGAAATTCGTGTTAGCCCCATTCCCCCTTCGCGGCATCCTGGAGCCCGCTATACAGGTGATCGGCGAGGCCGGAGAGTTTCAAGTGGCGAAGGAAACAGTTAGGTCTGGACCTTGACACGACCTAAGATTTATTCTGTCTTTGTCCATGTCCAGACCGAACCCCTCAAACTTCAGACCGAACCCCTCAAACTTCACTCAAACTTCATGCCCGAGCAGCCGATGGTTTCAGTTCAGACTTCCTGGGCCATCCCCTCTTGCACATGTACACTCATAGTCGGTCGACTTCTTTTCATTGTGGCAATAACGTATGACGGTGGTTTTGTCCAGCGTGATCATACCGCCACCCATCATCTTGTCGATGAGCGGCAAGATCTCGTCGATCTTCTCCTGAGAATCAACCACCTCGATGACTAGAGGAAGGTTAGCTGAGAGGTCCAACAGCTTCTGGGTGTGATAGACGCTGTGGGCTCCGAAACCGCTTATCCCGCGCAGGACGGTGGCACCGCGAAACCCTTCTTCCAGAAACACATCTACCAATGCCTCATAGAGAGGCTTGTGCTCATAGCGGTCAAGCTCTCCGATGAAGATCCGCATCAATACTTTCTCACCAATCAGTTTTGTCATGACAATCCTCCTTGGGTAATCGATCGGATGGTAAATATTCCTAGCCAGGTGAACAGCAGACATAGCGCCACGCTCGCAAGGATGTTGGTGAACGCCACAACAAATTGACCGTCTTCCAGCAGTTTGAAGGTCTCATAGCTGAAGGTGGAAAAGGTCGTCAGTCCTCCCATGAAACCTACGGTCAGCCCCAACCGCAACGGCTCGGGTATGAGGGTGCTGCTTAGGCCCAGTTCCATAACCAGACCAATGAAATAGGCGCCTATGATGTTGACGGCAAAAGTGCCGTAAGGGAAGGCCCGGCCCAATTGACTGTAAACCCACCCGGAGAGATAGAAGCGGGTAAGTCCCCCGCCGGCGCAGAAGAAAGCGATCGTTGCGGCAGTCTTCATAGGGAAGATTCTCCTCGCATGATTATTGCTGACATTCGGGCGAAGTCATTACTTTCTCTTCATCCAGCCGCAACAAGGAAGGCAGAGGGGTCTCCCTCGACCCGAGACAATTTCGACTCTAACTCCTTGATCTCCTGTTGCAGTCGCACGCTTCCCGCAACCTCTTTCCCGAAACGTTGGTACGCTTTTGCGACTGCGGCACCGCTCATCCCAACCTGTGCCTCACATTCCTGTCAGCCTGCTGTTATCCATGAGCATCATAACTCATGTGTTTTGTCATCCCCAGAATATGCCAGTTGGGTCTTTGTCTACTTCTTGAATTAGCTGCTCTAACGGACCTTTGGAATAACGCTTTCGCTTGTCATTTCTGTCATAGGCATATAGTGACCAAGCCTTGGCAGCAACGTCATACTCGAATTGGGCTATCGGCATCTCACTCCAGGTGGAAGGGTCATTGTAGTATGGTCTACACTCGGACAACGTTACCCTGTTACCGGTAACTTTGCAGATCAGCTTAACCTGATCCCTAACGTGCGGCGGCACCCGTTTATCAATGAAGGCAGAGAGTAGCTTTTTAACCCTATGTTGCTCAGTTTCAGGTAGGGACATGGTTGCTCCTGGTCAAAAGGGATCAACCCTTATACCACAACAGGGTGTTTTCTGGAAGAGGGGTGGGTTGGATTGATGGCGGGGGCAGTGGGACTGGATAACTTGATAACCCTGCGCCTTGCTAACCTCTGCACATGTTTTCAAGGATGCGGGGGTCCTGTTGTGACAGCTTTCTAATCCGACGCACCCCGGAAGCCGTTGTTGATAGGGGGGAGTGGGGTTCAAGCATGCAAAAGTTCAATTAGCCCAAACGTAATTGCACGATTGCATGCCTGCCCCCGAAAATCCCACTTATCGTAGCCGGAAATTTCGCGGCGATCATTGCCGCTGAGCGGACGTGGTGGAGGGCACCCGGTATGTGGATTCGCTCCTTCTGGCCATGGGTAGATGATGGCCGGGAACACCGGAACTTCAAACTTTTTAAGCCCATGGCCCCATTGCCCCCGATATCATTGGACCATCGAGGACTGGACCAGAACCAACCTGTTGGCGCTCAATGCTGCCATTGAAGAACGGAGGTGCCGTCCTGGGAGCTTCTTCTGAGCAAGTTCAAGCTTAAATAAATATAACATATTGAAACATCAAGGTTAGTACCGCGCCGCCGATAAGTTTCGTGGGAGCCAACGGTAAAGAGATTTCGCCCAAGGCTTCAAAAATCGACCTAGCTGAGCTATCCGCTTTTAAAGCAGCAGGCCGTAGCCCTCACAACCTAAACGAGTTGTTGCTTCTTTTTGTCTATTGGATATGCCCCCATGCCTGACCTCCTCGCAGCTCTTGTTGTCAAGATGATGGTGCTGTTATCCCCTCTCGGGCCGGAACAGCTAAACACGTCGCTTGATCCTCTCTTGCTCGACAAAGCTGAGCAGATCGACGTCGTATCCATTTCGGGGAAATTCTCCTACGCTGAGTACCGCGAGCGTCATGCCGTTTCCCGGAATCTAGTGGGGTTCCCTAGCCACTCCATTGCACCGACCGCCATTCCTTTTGGGGGCTATCTCCTGAAGAAAGACCGGATGGTCAAAAATAAGGGCTCCCGCTGCGGCTATATCCTCCCCCTGGGCCACAGTGCGGCCAGCGTGAACCTGCTGGGATTCCAGGAACTGGCGATTTCCGGCAAATTCAGCGGCACCTGGAAGCTCGCCTTCGCAGACGATGCCCTCGCTGCGGTTCAGGAAAACGTGGAGTTTGGCACCGTTGCCAGCTCCGGCATCCACCGCTTCAGCCTGCGCAATCTCCTCGACAGCGCTGACCTGAGCCGCTCCCGGCAGATGGTGCTGCTCCTTGCCTCCAACAGCGGCTCTGCCCGTGTCGATGAGGTCACCTTCAGCCACCAACAGCGCAGCGGTGCGGACGCCGGCCGCGGCATCTGGATCTGGCGGCGCGACATGGTCCTCGGCCGCGAGGAATCGGTGGCGCAGCGTCTGACGGCGCAGGGTGTGAGGAGGGTCTATCTCCAAGTCGGCGACGACCCGGACGTGTTCGCCCCGTTCCTGTCGAGGGCGGCCAGCGCAGGAATCGAGGTGTACGCACTCGACGGGAGCCCGGGGTACGTGGCGGCGCCGCAGGAACTGCTGGTGCGGATCAGCAGGGTCGAAAACTACAACCAGGGGCACCCCGAGGCACGCTATGCAGGGTTCCAGGTCGACATCGAGCCGTATCTCAACAAGGACTTCGCCTCCCGGAAATCGTACTATGCCGCGGCTTACGTGGAGCTTCTCGACAAGATCAAGACGAGCTACGCCCTGCCACTTTCCGTGGTGGTCCCCTTCTGGTTCGACACCGTCTATGCCGAGGGGAAGTCGCTGCTGCAGTGCATCTTCGAGCGCACGGATGAAGTGGTGGTGATGAGCTACCGCACCGACCCGCGTGCAGTCCTGGAGATCTCCCGGAGTGCCCTGTCGCTCGGGGAGCAGTTGGGCAAGCCGGTCCGCCTGGGGGTGGAGCTTGGCCCCATTCCGGACGAGCAGCACCAGGAATTCGATAGGTGCCAGGCTTCCTCCACCGGGGCGGTGAGGCTCGGATCCGCATGGTGGTGCTCCGGAGGGGAGTACCTGGTCCCCGGTTCCAGGATTTCCTTTCGATCGAAGATGGAGGAACTCCCCTCCTTCATGCAGACAGGCATCCCGTTCTCTTCCTTCCGCGGCTGGGTGCTGCACAGCTACGAGGAGATGTCACCCAGATGAGTGAAAGGCACGCCGTTAAAGTAGGGAGCTCGCTTCTTGCCGCGCTGGTCTCGCTGGCTCTCTCGTTTCCTGCCTTTGCGGCTCCTGTCGACCACTATGCAGCCGGCATGCGCCAAGTGCAGCAGGCGGTTGCCAAGGGGGATCTCGATCTGGCTGAGAAGACCACGCTGCAGCTCTCCAGGCGTTACGGCAAAAACGTCGAGCTGCTGGCGGTCCGGGCGCGGGTGCTTTTCTGGCAAAAGCGGTATTCCGACTCCATCGCATGCTATCTCGCTGCCCGGAAGCTGAAGCGTGGTCCCGACCTGGACGGCGAGTTGAGAAGGGTTCAAACGGCACAGCAACTGGCCGAAGCCGACCGGCTGGTGGCCGAGAAACAGGAGGCGAAGGCTCAGAAAATCCTCGTCGATCTCTTTGAAAGCGGCAGAGAGCCGTACGAGTCGGGGCTGCGCCTGTCCCGGCTTCACATGCGCATTGGCGACCCCGGCGGAGCAAGCGCTGTCCTGGGGCGGATGCTGCAGCAGTTCCCACGGGAGAGCGACCTGGCGCTCCTCAACGCTCAGGCGCTCCTCGCCGCGGGGATGCCGGGCGAAGCCCTCTCCTTTCTTGATCGACGTGCCGAGACAGGGCAGCAGCGGCAGTTGCTCGCACTGCGCGGCCGGGCACTCATGCGGCTGAAGCGGTTTGCCGAGTCTGCGGAGAGCTTCAGGTCGTCGCTGGCCTTGGGGGATGATCCCGAGGTGCGCTCGGAACTGGAGCGAGCCGAACTCGCCGACCTGCTGGATCGTAGCGACCGGCTGGCGACCCGGGGGGAGACGGCGCAGTCGCTGGCCCTGCTGCGCGAGCCCTTTGAGGCGGGACGCGACCGCTACGGCACCGGCACAAGGCTTGCCGCCCTCTACACGAGGAGTGGAAACCGCGAAGCGGCGGTCGGGATCTACCTGCTTCTCACGAAGGAGTACCCCAAGGACACCGAACTCGCCGTGCTGTACGCCCAATCCCTGGTAAATGCCGGGAAGAAGGAGGAGGCGCTCGGGCTGCTGGACGGCCTGCAGCAAAACGCCGACGGCCCGTCCGTCCGCACCCTCCGGGCCCGGATCCTCGCGGCGCAGGGGAGGTATGAGGAGGCTCGGGAGGAGTATGAAAAGGCCGTTCGGCTGGGTGCCCCGCAGGCTGAGCTTGCGGCGGGGCGAAGCGAGGTGGAGGCGGCGCTCAACTACCGTCATCTGAAGGCGATGATCGACGCCAAGGCCTACCAGGCTGCGCAGCCGCTGCTAAAGTCGATGGCAGCGGGGAGGCCCTACCGGCGCGAGGCGCGGCTTTTGACCGTGAAGGTGCTGCTTGCCCAAAAGAAACCGGATGAGGCGGCGGCCGGGGGCGGGGAGCTCTACCGGGACTACCCCGGCGACCCGGAGGTGGCCGCCCTTTATGCCGATGCGCTGGTCCAGGCAGGGGAGGTTGACAGTGCCCAGGAGGTTCTTGACGGCATGAGCGGGGCCGCGCGGGAAAAGCTGAAAAAGGAGCGGGGAGATCTTTTCCTTAGCGCCAGGGGGAACTGGCTGAAGCAGTACGGCGGTGCCTACGGTTACACCAACGGCTACGGCGCTGAGAACAGTGCCGGCGTTACGGCTTCCAGGCGCTTCACCGGGTTCACGGGGGTGGTGACCGCCTCGGAGACGACCCGTTTCGCAGTGACCGATGTACAACTGGCGCTCGATCTGTACCTTGCCAAGAGAAAGGACGCCAACTATTTCGGCAGTGCCTCCCTCTCCCTCTCCCCGGGAGCCGATTTTCTGCCGGTCTACACCGCCGGCCTAGAGGTCACCCGCCCGTTTTCATCTCTGGAGCTCTCGGCGGCGTACAACCGGCTCCAATTCAGCCATTCCGGCGCGAATGTGCTGAGCGCGGCGCTCCTTTGGTACCTCCCGGCAACGACGCTGAGCCTCGGCGAAAGAGTGTACGTGGTGCCGGAAAACGGCACCGCAATGTCGGTCACTACCCTGCGCTGGGAGCCGAGCGACCGCTGCGCTGCCTTCGTGTCGGTTGGGGCCGGCAACTCCGGCGAGAAGGTCTCCAGCCAACAGGACCTGCAGCGGTACGCCACCTTCTCTTTGCGGGGCGGCACCGAGTACCGCCTTTCTCCAAGCTACAGCGTCGGCGGAGAGGGCTCCTTCGAGTCGAGGCAAGGGCTTTATGACCGCTACGGCGCTTCATTATTCCTCAAGTACTGGTGGCCCTGATGCAACTCACAGTATCCAGCTTCCTTTTGCCAGAGCTGTTGCGCGAGCTCCTTATTTTCGCGATCAAGGTGCTTGTCGTCTTCTGCGTGGTCCAGATCTGCGTGATGGTCGTGCACAAGATCCTGCTCGAGCGCAGGGAGCGTCGCATGGCGCTTTTGAAGAGCCGCTACCTCTCCGACATCTACCTCGTCCTTTCGCAGCAGCGAACGGAGCTCGCCAGGCCGGAGAACGCCGATGGATTCTCGGCACTTACCGACGTCTGCATATACATGTCGGCCAACGCTTCGCCGCGGGAAATCGACATGATCAGGCAGATCGTGCGCGATTGCGGTGTCGCCGACCTCTACAGCGCCCAGTTTTCCAAGTCCCGCTTCTGGATCACACGCTACAGGCTGATCGAGAAGCTGGGCTTTCTAAAGCTTCCCGAACTGGCGCCGCTTTTCCGCTCCATAATCGTATCGGACCAGGAGGACCGCCAGGTGATCGGCAAGGCGACCTGGGCTCTCAGCCTGATCTGCAGGGAGCAGGACCTGCCGTTCATAATGGACCGCGTGTCGCTTCCGGATTTCATGTCCGCAAAGTTCAACGAGCACCTGTTCGTCAACATCATCGCGTCCTTCATAGCGAACGGCGAAAAGGAACGCCTTCTTGCCCTCTTCGCGGAACTACTGGCGTGGGACCGGGTGCCGCTGCTGGTGAAGCGCGATTTCATCGAGGCGTGCGGGAACGCGGGGCTCGCCGAGGCGCAGCCGCTCATCTTGTCAACCGCGAAGCAGGTGGAGGGATCGCCGGAGATGCGCATCGCCTGCCTCCGCTCGCTGCAAAAGATCGGCGGCGATGCGCTGGACTGCGTCATCCTCGCCGGGCTGCGTGACCCTGACTGGCGCGTACGGGCCGTTGCGGCCAAGTCTGTAGAGAAGTGTTCCGATGCGGTGATAGAGCAGCTGGAGCTGGCTCTCGGGGATCAGAATTACCACGTGAGACTGAACGCCGCCCTGTCGCTTTCGCGAAAGGGGGCGGCGGGACAGGCCGCACTTGACAGGCAGACCCAAAGCCGCGACCGCTTCGTGCGGGAGGTCTCGCGCTACGTGATGAAGGAGCGCGATCTGCCATGCTAGAGTCACTTTTCCTGGCACAGCTGCTGGTATTTATCTACTACCTCGTGGTGAACTGCTACTACAGCCTGTCGTGCACCGTCGCCTTCCTCGACATCCGCGGGCAGCTTGCCGTGGCCTCCCGGCAGCACATCCGCAACCTAGTCAGCGGGGTGTACTACCGTCCCATCTCGATCCTGGTTCCGGCCTATAACGAAGAGGCCACCATCGTAACCAGCATCCATTTCAGCCTGGCGCTGCAGTACCCGGAGTTCGAACTTGTGGTGGTGAACGACGGCTCCACGGACCGGACGCTCGAAGTGCTGCGCGACGAGTTTCGCCTGGTCCAGATCGAGAAGCCGATCAAGATCGTCCTGAAACACGAGCATATCCGCGGCATATACGTGTCGCTGGATTACCCGCAACTTCTTGTAGTGGACAAGGATAACGGGGGGAAGGCGGATGCGCTCAATGCAGGGATCAACGCCTCCCAGTATCCCCTGGTCTGCTCCGTGGACGCCGATTCGCTGCTGGAAGAGGATTCGCTGATGCGCGCCGCCAAGCTTTTCGTTGAGGATCGTGAGGTGGTGGCATCCGGGGGGATCATCCGTGTGCTGAACGGGTGCACCGTTGTGAACGGCAAGGTGACCGAGGTGCGTGCGCCGTCTCGCCTCATCGAGTGCCTGCAGTCGGTTGAGTACCTGAGGGGGTTCCTGGTGGGGAGAACATCGTGGAACTGGACCAACAGCATCCTGATCATCTCCGGGGCGTTCGGCATCTTCAGGAAGGACATCCTTTTCGCCATCGGCGGCTACCGAAAGACTGTCGGTGAGGACATGGACCTCGTGATCCGGATGCACCGCCACTGTCTGGACCGGAAGATGCCTTGCAAGGTGGTGTTCGTTCCGGATCCCGTCTGCTGGACCCAAGTGCCGGGAGACTACCGCTCCCTGCTGCAGCAGCGCAACCGTTGGCATCGTGGCCTGATCGACAGCCTCTGGCACAGCCGCGGCATGCTGCTAAACCCCAAGTATGGAGCGGTGGGTCTCCTGGCATTCCCCTATTTCGTCGTCGCCGAGGCCCTCGGCCCGCTCATCGAGTTTTTCGGCTACCTGAGCTTCGTCATCCTGTTCTTTCTAGGCCTGCTGAACCGGGACTTCGCGCTTCTCTTCCTGTTTTTGGCGGTGATATGGGGGATGTTTCTCAACATAGGCGCCCTGCTTCTCGATAATCTGATCTATCGACGCTACAGGGGGGTATCGGATCTGTTGAAGATAGCCGGCTGCGGGCTTCTGGAATGTCTTGGTTATCGCCAACTGCTTGTAGTTGAGCGGCTCTTCGCCACTTTCATGGTGTTTCAGAAACATTGGGGCAAGCCGGCACGCGAGGAAATCAAAAATGTGCAGCAGGAATCGTTGTAAAAATCTACTCTACTTAGCCCCCAGGTTTTTTCTGGTAATAGTTTTCATGGCACTAGTCGGCGCTATGGCGCTGGGGAATTTTGACCTGCTGGAGCCGTATCTCTTCCCACTTCATGCCGCCCAAGGGCGCATCACATCGTACGGGAGCAACATCACCATTGGCCACTACCCCCAAACGTACGAATTGGAGCAGCTCAAAAAGGAGCGTGGCTTGGATCTGGACATAAGCCTTATGTCTAATGACCTGCCACAGGAGAAGGTCTTGAATGAACAGCTCGCCCTGAGGACACGAAAGATCGGCATCGGCTTCAAGAATTTCCCCCTCAGTTACGTGAAGCTTGATGGTGCTGAAAACAAGGGAAGAATCGAACAGTTGGTGAAATTCCTGCGTGCCAACAGCTCCCGCAAGGTCTATATCCACTGCTATCTCGGCAGGCACCGGGTTAAGGCTGTTCGCGACGAGTTGGTCAGGCAGGGGCTGATTCGTGATCCGGGAGGTGCAAAAGGTGTCTGAATTCAAAAACAAGGCAGAAATATACGCATTCATGGTAGAGCGCGAGGTGAAGTCGTGCGGGCTGTACCGTTACCTGGCCCAGTCGGTGGCTGGAAGACAGGCAAAGACGCTTCTCGAAAGGCTGGCGCAAAAGGAAGAACAATATCGCCAGAAGCTTGAGGAAAGCAAGAAATCCGGAGTCTTTACCAATAAGCGGTGCAACCTTCCCGACAATTCATTTTTCAAAACCATCTATGAAACCCCGGCAAGCCCCGGCCAGACTCTCCCGCAGATTCTCATGTTTGCCATCAAAACCAAGCATGACGACTACCTGGCTTGCAACGATGCAGCCAGTCATTGCCAGGAGGGTGAGTTGAGGAAGCTTTGGTTGGCGCTTGCAGAGGAGGAACGCATCAACCGCCTCGAACTGGAGTCTTTCTATGAGAAGGAAGTGATCAGCAAGATCTAGAAGGAGGCGATGGGGTCTTTGAACGTCTCATTTAACAATCGAAGGTTCACCGTGGGCGACGGTTGACAGTTCTTCTTCCAATTGCCGCATTTTGCCGAAGACTGCAGGGTCTTTCTTTCCTAATATTGGCGCTCGTCTAGCGGCATAAGACAGAGTCGCGACATCGCGCCCGCATAACGCCGCAAGACCAGTTAGTGTGGCCCCCGACAGCTCCATGGTCGCCCACGCAGCCAAGGCGCGAAGTTCGCAGCTAGATCGGTCGCCGCTACGGGCTCTAAGCAAGCCCAAGGCTTCCTGGCCATAGACCTTTTGAATGGCTGCAATGACAGCATCGAGATCCGGTTTCTCAAGAAGGTCGTGTTCGGTCTCATGGAGAACTTCGTTAACGAAGAACTCGTCTCCAAAGATCCTGCTGTCGGGGTTCTTTTCGCCATGGAACTCTTTTATACGGCCCTGTTCGATGCGTCGGTTGACGAAGTCGGCGAAGAGACTCCTTGCGCGCTTGGGAGAAGATGAGAACTGGGAGAGGATGAAGCCTGTTTCCAGCCAAGGCAGGGATTCTTTTCCGATGAAAGCCCTATGGCTACTCCAACGGAATTTCTCGGGGCGGTCAGCCAGATGGGAGCGGACGGGGTTCAGGTGAATGTAGGCGGCCAACTCCAGAAGGTAGTCATCGGCCTCGATCATGATTGCTTTGTACCGACCTTGGAAGAGGTGCCCGACTTTGTGGTGGCATGTGGAGATGATAGTCGAAAGTTGAGAAAGTTCAAATCTTCTAAGCCCCATTGCCTCCCTCTGTCGCAGGGGCATTTTTGTCCACCGCCTAAGTCCTTGCCCTTCGATCAGGAGTCCTGTAGTCTGGCTCCACTGCCGTATCATCGAGGAGTCAATCGGATGGAACTTGCAACGCTGGCAGCACTGAAGGGAACGGAGAAACAGGTGAGCTGGGCAAAGACCATACGGAAGGATCGACTCAAGGTGTGGCAAGCATCAGACCCCGATGGTTTCCAGGGTGTGGAACTGATGCTGACTCAGCAGGGTGCGTCTTCGTGGTGGATCACCAACAGGGATAAGAGCCTGAAGGAAGTCTGCAGCCAGCTTCAGGGTGGAAGCAAACAACAGGCCCCAAGCCAGAAGGCTGCTCCCATTGGCGCCAAGGCGGTCAGCATTGCAAGGGCAGATGATGAGGAACTGTGGGAGACTGTTGTCACCGCTACAGGGTTCATGCGCTCAGGGCCGACGAGAGACATGGTGACTGGTGAAGTGGTGGATGATGCAACTCTACCGTTTTAAGCTGGTTTGTTACTTCTAGCGACCTCGTCGCGCCAGCAGAGCCTGGATGTAGCCCTCCTGTGGTTGTACCTGTGAATACATATGGCAGCCGGCGGGACGCTGGCAAGGTCTGTAACATGTCAATATTGAACTAGTATCTGTGCAGGGTCACGCCGCCTCAAGTACCTCTCCGTCTCGCCGAGCAATCTCGATCAAGGCACTGGAGTCGTCCTCTCGCCACTGTCGGGAACCACAGGGGATCGGCTCTATTCTGCTATCTACCCGAGCTGCAACGCGCCACAAGATGTTTATCCCGCTGCGATCTTTCATGTCGTCAAAGATAGGCGATACAACCAGTAAATCGATATCACTCCATGCATGCGCATGACCATTTGTCTGGGAACCGAAAACGACGGCACGCTCTACCTCAATACCTTGTGCCTTAATTGCATTTATATATTTCGTCACTGCGGTCAGAACTGATTTTTCAAGCATTGAAGCACCTCGGCGATCCGCGACATATAATTTTCTACCTCCAACTCCGACGGCGTCGGCAGAAGCATCTCGGGATAACGGCCTTCGATATTGAACTCGTTAACCTCAGCGAGAAGGTCTATCTGTAGCTCATCGAACTTCAATCCGGCTCTATCAGCTAGGCGAACCAGGTTGTGGATCAGCGGAGCAAGTTCTCCAGTAACTCTGCAGTAATGGGCCTTGAGCATTTTCTCCACAGCCAGGTGAGGGAAGGCAGAGGGGTCAGCCCTCGACCCGAGACAATTTCGCCTCTAACTCCTTGATCTCCTGTTGCAGTCGCACGCTTCCCGCAACCTCTTTCACGAAAAGTTGGTACTCTTTTGCGACTGCGGCACCGCTCATCCCAACCTGTGACTCACATCCCTGTTAGCCTAACTGTTATCCATGAGCATCATAACTGCTGTGTTTTGTCATCCCCAGAATATGCCAGTTGGGTCTTTGTCTACTTCTTGGATTAGCTTTTCCAACGGACCTTTGGAATAAGGCTTTCGCTTGTCATTTCTGTCATAGGCATATAGTGACCAAACCTTGGCAGCAACGTCATACTCGAATTGGGCTATCGGCATCTCACTCCAGGTGGAAGGGTCATTGTAGTATGGTCTACACTCGGACAACGTTACCCTGTTACCGGTAACTTTGCAGATCAGCTTAACCTGATCTCTAACGTGCGGCGGCACCCGTTTATCAATGAAGGCAGAGAGTAGCTTTTTTACCCTATGTTGCTCAGTTTCAGGTAGTGACATAGTTGCTCCTGGTCAAATAGGGATCAACCCTTATACCACAACAGGGTGTTTTCAGGAAGAGTAGATGAGCTGGATTGATGGCGGGATAGGACCACGCGATGAAGATGCGTCAGTATCTGCGTCAGATAAACAAACAGGAGATTAGCTGCTAAGCTAACCTCCTGATATTTTTGGCTGGGGCGCCAGGGATCGTGCTCTAGAATGCAGGCATCAACTCCAACCCACTAATATCTCTAGACATTTAGCTACACCAGTCATTGACACTGCTTAACAATATGCCTCTTTTACTGAGTATTTCTTACCAAACTTATACCAAATTTATACCCAAAGAGGCAATCGTTTTTATTACAAATATTAAGCACTTCATATCTCCAACATATTAGCAGCGTGTCCAATTTATCTGGTTTCAGGTGAGCATGCCTCTGTTACCGAGAGAACTTTACTGCCCGCATTTATCAAGACCAAAACACAATAACCTCAAAAATGTGGTCGATCGTACTGAAGACGGTATGTGACTGCGGTCAAGAACTCCTTGAAATTGTCGGTTAAAGGTTTCCCCTCTCTTGAACGAGCGCACAATTCCTCTAAGACTATGGCATTACGAATAACCTCAGGTTTCTTTAAGTCTATGTAGTCGTAATCCGGTAAAACTGAATCCTCATGCACACACTTTAAATACTCACCCCATTTTTGTGAGATTTCTTCTCCAGGAAACTGAAACATGTATCCAAAAGCTGATGCGGCAACATCAGCAAGCTGTATCCCAGGAAATTGCTTTGAGTCTACGAACTTTACTTTATCTTTCAAGTTGTAGGTCAGTAACCTTTTCTTACCATCAAATTCTAGGTACTTACGATCCTTTCTGCCAATCATAGCATCAAATATTTGTGGTGCTTCTTGTAGTGGCTTTGATGAATCACAATATACATCTAATTCAACATGGCATTCTCCCCAATGCGATAGTAGACTGTGTAAAGAAGAATCACTGAGTTCAAGTATCCATTTGCCGAGATCAGAACTACCAAGGTGTTCAAGTTCATATACGATCAAATCGCGGTTTGTGCTAGAAAAGTCCCTTATACTTTCTAAAACTGGCGAGATTTCGGGCAAACGATAAGGAGAAAACAAATAATTAGTACTTTTAGCATCAAAGCTTCTCATAAATAACTGGAAATCTGCAAATATCTCTTCGGCGTACCTTGCTTCACTCTTGAAATGCATATGCAACACATTACTAATAAACCTATGGAAGTGAATTCCATAAAACATGGAGTTAACTGTCGCTATTGTAGGCTCAAATATGTATTCAAAAAACTTACAAGCCAACGCATATTTCTTATCATATACAGTAACCTTAATGCGATCATGATACATACCTAGAACTGCAGATACAGCCTTACGCCCTTTGCTGAATTTAACTAGATTTGCTCCTTTCAGCTCTCCACCTTGTATACCAAAATCTTTAATTAACTTGGCAACACACTCAGCGGCCTCTTCGTTGGAGATAGCGATAGAGGCATATGTAAAGAAGGGCTGCTGCTGATAAAGCAAATTATTTCCAGTGAAGCCACTTTCGTCGCAGAATATTTCTTGAGCTTCTTTCGTCATATATTCTCCTTACCACTCAAAACACCACTCAGCCGCATAATACTACTAAGTTTATACACAATTTGTCAATTAAAATTAGTTACTTACCTCTAGAACTAACGCTGCCATAGCCAATTTATCAGGGTTCAGGTGAGCATACCGCTCAGTTACCTGGATAGTACTATGCCCCAACCACTCCTTTACCGTGTACAGGTCAATACCCTTGTCAATTAATCTTGTAGCGGTGGTATGTCTCAGAGCATGCATTACGAACTCGGTGTCTCCTGAAAGGCTCTTCAGGGTTTTCCGTGGGTGACGGGGTAAAGATCGAGCCCGCCAAGGCGGAACCAGATCATTACTTTGAACCGCTCGGCATTCCGAAACCCACGAGCCGCGTTCTTGATAGCCTCAACCTTTGAATTGAGCCCCTCACTCATGGCGTTGGTTACACGGTGGGTGAAGTAGTTGAAGACCTGAGACTGCCGGGCCTTCAGCATCTTTGCCACCTTCACCACCGGTTCGAGTCGACAGTGAGTGGCCCAGAAATACCAGCTCTTCCAGTGGGAGATTGCCGCAGAGAGGCGTTTGTACCGCCACATACGACGCAGGTTCTCCTTCAGTGCCCAGGCCTTGGCCGTCCTCAGGTCGCTTTTGCGCAACAGATAGAAACTGGTCCAGTACTTCCGGGGGACCCTCTCTTGGCCGTAGAGCCACATGTATTTGGTCCGGGCCAGACGGTTATCACCCTCCTCTGCTAGGGCCTTGTGTTCGGTGCGCCTGATTTCATCAACTGCACCCGTCATGTGTTGCATGATGTGGTACAGGTCGAAAACGATCTTCCGCTCGGCATCAGGAAGCTTGGCCAAAGCTGCTTGGAAGTAGGCCTCGTGCATGTCCATCGCGATGGCGGTGATGGCCTCAAGCTGTTCGTCAGTCAGGCTCTCAAGATAGGACTCGAAGCTGCGCTTGTCGCGGCCGTCGGCGATGTGTTCGACGGTGCCATGATCGAGGTCGCAGACAAGAGTGAAATATCGCTGACCGCGGGCAATTGATTTCTCGTCCACACCGAGATGTTCGATTGGTCGAGGCTGCTTGCGCTGCAATCCGCGCTGGACGGCGCGAGAGAGGATGTGCCAGGCTTCGTCCCAACTGATACGCAGGATCTGCCGAGCGGCCTGGATGTGAGTCACCTGCATCACGTCAATTGCCAATCGCTCGAACAGCAGCGTGAACCGGGCCTTCGGTTCTGCCCACGGCAATCGCACCTGGTGGACACCATCTTTGGGACATTGGACTCGAGGCGGTCTGGCGCGCAGAAAGGTTTGAAACTGGCAGCTATCAAGGTGCCGCCAGACTCGCTCTTCCGAGTGATCGTACACCGGTAGTAAGTCACCACAGACAGGGCAAGGCCACTTCTGCCCTTGAGGATGCTCAACGAAAACATCCACTCGTTGTGTTGAAACAGACAGGTCGACCTTAGCAACAGTCCACGGCGACTCAAGACCCAGCAGATGCCGGTACAGATCGGTATCTCTCATGGCTCCCCCCTTTTTAAGGGAGGGATTATATCAGATTAGAAACCTTTACCCACGGAAATCCCTGAAGAGCCCAATTTGTGGGCTAGGGCAGCATGGGCGATCATAAAGTTGGTCTTGTTCAACTTGCGGTTGTAAAATGCCCTGGCCTGATCATCGAAGCGTCGCGCGAGTTCGGCAGCCTCGGAGAAGGCCCAAGACAGGTATTTGTTGCCGTTCTTCTTGTTACCCTTGCCCTTCGTCTTGCCATTGCTGGTCCATTTCGAGGAAACCGCCCGGCAGTAAGAGGCGTAATTGCCAACATCACCAAAGCGCTCAATAGGACCGGTTTCCAGCATGATTGTCAGCCCTAGAACTCTTCCAATACCGGGAATCGACAGCAGATGCTGGTACGCCTCCTTGAGTTTGAGCCGCTTTTCGATGAATGACTCAATAGCGTTGATCTGCCGGGTCAAGGCATCGATGGCCTCTTTACTTACTTGACCCGCCATTGCTAGGTCCTCATTGCTCGACAGCAGAGGGGCAACCCGATTGTCACTGAGGCATTTGATGTCGTCTGTTTTTAACTTGAACCCGCGATTGCGGCAAATAATGTTCTGCAGGCTGGTCAGAAGCGAGGTCCTCAGCCTCACCAAGTGACTTCGCTTCCTGAGCAGGTCGCGGATCGGTCGTTCTTCCTTGGGATAGATGAACCCGGTCGGCAGAATGTTGAGCCGCAGCATCTCGGCCAGCCAGAAGGCATCATGTTTGTCGTCGGCATGCTTGAGACCACTATATTTCTGGATGGCGACGGGGTTTGCCAGGTGTACGGCAAAGCCTGCCGCCATCAGGCCGTCGACCAGCCAGTACCAGTTATAGGTCGACTCGACCACAGCACCTTGGAGTGTACCGCTGTACAGGGTGAGCCGATCGGTAATGGTGGGGAGGTCGTTGGGCAGTTTCTCCTTGAAGATGCGTTTACCGTCTGAGTCAATGATGGCCAGGTAGCTGTTGGTTGAATGCAGATCGATTCCGGCGTACAGTTTCATCAGGCACCTCCTGTGGTAAAGATTGGGCTCTTTACAGCATATCAGGAAGATTTTCCTCCTCGTTATGGCAGGAGGTGCCTTTCAGATGATTATCAAATTTGGAAGCCTCCCAGCCGTGGAGCAGACTGTCGACGGTGAAAGCCGGACGCCCGGTGGCGAGCCCCAGCTCCCGGGCCGCCTTCCCGGTGCAGGCGGCATTGATGCTGAAGTGCCCCCTCCCCTCCGGGAGCTGCACCTCCTCGTTGAAGCGCTCGATGATTTTCAGGGTGTAGGTCTTGACGGTCCCCGGGTTCCCCAGCGTGAGGGCGAACCCGCCCTCCCCGGCAAGTCCGTTGACAACCTCCTTGATCTGTCCGGCCGTGGGCCGGACGACCTCCAGGGCGCCTCCTTTTAGCTACTACCCCGGAACTCGTTCCAGCCGCTATTCACCGTTTGGCCCTTGGCATGACAACGGTCCGCATGATCCCGAGCATCTGATCTTGCGTGTTTTCGATCTTGGAAAGGAGGGCATGGATGAGTCTACTACCGTACTGCGCCACGCGCGGATCATCGGTCAACCAAAGTTTGAGAAGGCCCCCTAAACGGCCGAGATCGCCGTTAATGCGTGCCAATTCTTCAACCCCCTTGTTGTCCAGGATGCAGTGCACCTGGTATCCCAAACCCACGTTCCGCAAGTAGACGGCGACGGGGAGACCGGTGGAAGCTGCCATTTTCTTGATGGCAACCTCTTCGTCCGGCAGCACTGGAACGCGCAGTCGCTTTTTGCGTGTCGGCCTCTTCTCTTCTGTCATGATCGACCTCCTGGCGGTACGCCTGGCAAGGGGAGGTGACGGCGGTAGCCGTCTGCCTCGCAGAGCAGGATACCCGTTGAGCACGGAGTGCGAATAAGGGAGGGTGAAGTTAGCAAACCGGCTTGCCGGTTAGCTAACTTCACATATCCTGCCCCGCTCCGAACAGCGATTTTGCCGATACGGCTTTTCGCCACTTCGCAATTTTACCGCGATTCTGCCCAAATTTAGTCGGCGCTAATTAGCTTTTGTGAGAATATCGCTAAAGGAGCGGTAGAATATCGGGGTAGCGCTAAAATAACGCGAGCGTAGTTGTACCGTAGCGGTTAACAGAACTACAGCGTAGCGGTTAAATAGCGATTAAATACCTGTGGACAAACGGGCAGGCAGGCACATGAAAACTCTCTCCGAACGCATAGCGGCCAGGGCAATCGATAAAAAGCCGCTTCTCTCCAGCAATGAACAGAACCGGGCCACTTTTCTGGCCTTGCGTCCCGACATCATACAGGCTCTCGATGACGGGTGGCCAGTAAGGAGCATTTGGGAAACCCTACATGAGGAAGGCAAGGTGACTTTTTGTTATTCCGCGTTTTGCGGTTACACAAACCGCCTGATCCGGACTCCGTCCAGCCACCGCCAAGAACAAAAAGTCAATGAGCCTGAACGCGCGGTCAAATCCGCAAAACCTGGCAAGGCAAAACCGAAAACAGAAGAGACCCCCCAAATAAGCGGCTTCATCTTCAACCCTTCACCTAAAAAGGAAGATTTATTCTAGGACGATCCACCCGCCTGACGTAGTTGATTCCGCCTGCCTTCCCTGAGAGATGAACGTTCCCCCACCCGCAGCCACTAACATTGGCGACTCACTGTTCTCCAGTTGTAGCTAAAATTTGGAAGCCTGGTCGGCACGCAGGAAAGGTTCGAATCACCTAGGAGAGCCTTCCTTTAGTACCGAGCTCCCCGGACGGCTTTAACTGAGAACGTTAGCAAAAAATCGAGTTCCATGCCGGGCCGAGATACCAGACAAACAACGCCACCCGCAAAACCACCTGGGCCCCCTCAGAGATGAGAACCTCCTTACCCGCCACCATCACCCTTAACAGCTCGCCGTTCGCCCTCTGCTGAGGTGCCAAAGCTGGGATATCTCAGGAGGAAACAGCCATATTAAAAAACTGAAAAGTAGAAACTAATGTGATATATCTACCTGAAGCTTCAAACAGCGTACCGGAATTTTTATCGAGGTCTCTATCAAAACCTGATCGAGGATGTGGATTGAATTGATTGGGAGCCGTAGCACATACAGCCGTTGTTTCTGGGTAGTTTCCAAACATCGCAAAGCGATCGAGGATCGGTATGCATTAATGAAGAAGCGTTGTGCAGTTCACGGGAATTCCCGTGAACACCCTTATTGGAACATTTCTTCACCGAGGAAGGTTGTCATATTAAGCACTTGCTTCAAGAAGCGCAAAAAATTTATTTTTCATTAAATCCACTCTAAACTTCACGAGAATTCCCGTGAATAATATGTTGGAAAAAAATAATCGTGGCACAATGTTTCTTAACTCCATCTGGTAGCTTTTGGGACTTCAAGCCTGATGAAAAATTCGATAATTCTTAGGGTGGGTTATAAAAATTTCAGTTTAACGCGATTAAAACATTATTTGTACAAAAAATATTTAAGGTGGTTAGTATGTAGGCAGCATACAAATAATGTCTATGACATGGTTATAGGTACGGCTTTATTATACTCAGCTACCTTCAAATACCTATCAGGAAAAGATTATGAATATATAGTTGAAATTGCATCTGGAGGTTTCACTGTTCCCGGGTTAGCACTTAAAGCAATGTTATTAGACAATAAAATAAGATATTATGCCGTTGAAAAGGATGACGTAGCTTTGAAGTGCTTACTGCAATTTACAAAATCGATTCGTCTAGACATTAAAACTAATAATATATCGTTTAATATAAGTGATTTGCAATTGATTCCTGACAAGTCAATTATTTGCTTTGAGCATTCCCTTGAAGATCTGTTGGATGATTATTTAGGTGGCTTAAAAGAAACTGCCGGAAATGAACATGGATTGGCCATCGCAAATAATTTTATTTCTATGTTGCTTGACGAAATAATCGTATGTGTTTCAAGAAGTAAAATATGCACAATCATACACCATTTTATCAAACCTGAATATAATGGTAATAGCAACATAGCTGATCTCGACAGACTTGTAATTAGCATATTGAAGCAATTTGTTATTACACATGCACAAGAAGTGAGAGTCTTAAGTTTTGACTGTAATTACAAAGACGAATTATTTTTATGCATAGGAGGTCGGATATGGGATTAAAGAAATGCCTATATTGCGGAACTGAATTAAGTGAATATGCGGTAGTATGTACTAATGATAAGTGCAAGGTAGTAAAACCATTCGATAAGATCAAAATGAAGATCGCTGAGGAAGAGCAAACCTTCCATAATGAGTATTTAAAAATAGTGAACAGTACTACCCCATGTAAGGAGTGTGGTGCTGATATTATAATTAGTGAGATACTTTCTTGCGCACCATATAATAAATATGTTTGTAAAAAATGTGGATATCCGAACATATCAATAAAATGCCAATCATGTGACAAAGATTCCACCACTTATGATGCTTATCAAAAGAAATTTGCTTGTAAAGAACATATTTACCATACATGTAGCGATTGCGGTATTAAGGTAAATGGTTCAGACCAGGTCTCTGGTTATAGTGGTGGTGGATGTGGCAGTTCTTATACATTTTACTGCTATTGTAGACGTTGTGCACAGAAATACCCTGGCCACAGGCAAGGCTGGGGATGTTTGGCAACTATGACGTTGTATATCATGATTATGATTATACTGGCTTGTTGAATGCTGACCATTGCCTGAATAATTGTTTGTGGTCTCCAAAATGTAATAGTTTCCACCAAATTATTAAAAGTATGTGAGGGCTTGTGAAAATAGATCAAGCTGACCTAAGTCTATTAAAGTGCGAAGCGAGCCAAGGCAAGAAAGTGGAAGGCGAATGGCAACAAGTAACATGGACCGGACAAGCCGGTTAGGCTGGCGTTGTCTTATTATTCAAAATAGGGGGTAATTATGAGTACAGAAGAGGATTCAAAACAATTTATATCTCAATATGTAATTGTTAAGCCTGAGAAAAACGATTGGATAAAAGATATAGGTCCGGACTAGAAGTATCTATTGCAGATATCAATACTCCACATAAATTTCATGGAAAAAAAGGCTTTATCACAAGCCCACAAAAAATAATACGCGTTGAAGGTGTAGAGCATTATTTTCGAGTAATAGATATACCATCAGGAAGTCGCTCTTTAATTTTCAATTTTGGTAGTGATAAATCTCAGCCGCCGCTAACGCCAGCATTATTAACATTAAGAGTAATCCCAATACTATCAGCGTTGTGCGAAATGGAAAAAATTATAAATGGTAACTCTGTTACTGAACCAAGAATTGTAGCTATAACACAGCAGTCTCCAGTTAATGTATCTATGATCGGGATTCCCGAAGCATATAAAGCACTGCGTGAAGATATAATTCCTTGGCGAAGACGGCATCAAAAAGAGATTGCTAAACTTAATGAAAAGGAAAAAAAAGCAGAAATAGAAAGAAAAAAAGCCGAAGTCGCGGAGGCAACAGGGCGAACTGAAAAAGAAATAGCCGAGGCCCAAAAAATACGAGCAGAGTCACATCGAATTGAAGCAGAAACAACTAAACTACGATTCGAACTAAAGAAGGAGCAAGTTGAGTTCGCATATAGCCTTGTTGAGAAGATAGCCCCTGACGCTAATCATGTCGAACGTTTAACATTGTTTAAGGAACTGCTTCCGCATGTTGAGACACTTACATTAAGTGATTCAGGATTATCAGTGCCTCCAAAGAATGAGGATTAATGCCAATAGGCAACGGGTGATGGGACCCCCCTCGTGTCAGAATAGTTGCCGCCTCGATAGCTTTGTAATATAAGGGGCTGAGAGGTGATCAAATGGCTAGGTACTCAAAAGGTTTCAAACAAAGAGCAGTAGCACGGTTGTTGCCGCCGGAGTCTTCTCCGGTCGAAGCGGTTTCAAGGGAGATCGGAATCTCGTCGGACACCTTGGAACGATGGCGCTCAGAAGCACTGGCAGCGCCGAGCAATGATAAGACCTGGACGGCGGCGGCACGCTTGGAAGCGGTCATCGCGACAGCGGCTATGGATGAGGCTGCAAAGAACGCATGGTGCCGACAGCAAGGTGTCTATCCAACCGAATTGGAGAAGTGGCGCGGCAGCGCGGTACAGGCCTTGGCAACGCCGGAGGAGACGCGAGCGACTCCGCAGCAGACGCGACACGACCATCACCGAATTAAGGAGCTTGAGCGCGAACTCAGGCGCAAGGACAGAGCCCTTGCTGAAACCGCAGCGCTCCTGGTTCTCTCAAAAAAGCTCTCGGCGATCTACGGGGAAGACGCGGACGACTGATCCGTCTGGAAGATCGCCAGGAAATAACGCAGCAAATCGAGCACGCCCATGCATCCGGGGCGCGCTTAAGCCCAGCCTGCCATCTCGCTGGGATCGACGTGCGGACCCTGCAGAGGTGGAAGGCTAGCGATGGACTTCTGGTTGGTGACAAGCGACCTAAAGCCGTCCATCCGCGTCCCGCACACGCGCTCTCAGACGCTGAACGGGACGTAATTCTTACGATTGCCAACGAACCGCGCTTTGCCGAGGCACCACCGGCGCGGATTGTGCCGGTGCTTGCCGATGAAGGGATCTATGTGGCCAGTGAATCCAGCTTCCACCGTATCCTGCGTGCCGCTGGGCAATCCGGTCACCGTGGACGCGCCAAGACTCCACGGAAATCAAGACCGCCAACGACTCATATCGCCACAGCTCCGAACCATGTGTGGTGCTGGGATATGACATTCTTACCGACGACTGTCATCGGGCGCTGGTTCTACCTTTACCTTATCATCGATCTTTACAGCAGAAAGATCGTTGGATGGGAGGTTCACGCCAGCGACGACTCCGATCATGCTGCTCATCTTGTCAGGCGCACTGCATTGGCTGAAAGCATCCATTCGGAGCAGAAAAAGCCGGTTTTGCATGGTGACAACGGCTCTACTCTAAAGGCCACTACTGTGCTGGCAATGCTCCATTGGCTAGGCATCGAACCGTCTTACTCAAGGCCCCGGGTTTCTGATGACAACGCCTTTGCTGAGGCGGTGTTCCGGACAGCCAAATATCGTCCGGAGTTTCCTGCTCGCGGGTTCGCCGATCTAGAGGAAGCCCGCCTCTGGGGAGCGCAATTTGCCCAGTGGTACAACTTCGAACATCGTCATAGCGGGATTCGGTATGTGACTCCGGCGCAACGCCATTCAGGCAAAGATCGTGACATCCTCAGGGCACGCCACGAGCTCTACAGCAAGGCAAAAGCAAGCAAACCAAGCCGATGGTCTGGCAACACGCGAGACTGGACCCCAGTCGGCGCGGTCACTCTCAATCCGGAACGTGAATCCATCGTCAGCACGGCAGTGTTGGAGGCGGAGAATAAAGCCAAAGAAGCGGCATGACTAGGCGACAACTAGCTTGACACGCGCCGGACCGGGCCGGGTATGCACAAATTGATAACTTGTCGCGGCTCCGGTCTCTTTCTATTTAACGACAGAGGTGACGTTGAATAGGGAGGAAAAGGGAGTGGTTAGGCTTAGAAAGTTGTAAAACCTTCGCCTGAAACCTCGCCCAATTGAGCGGGGTAAGTGTCCGGATGTTGTAGTAAGCTGGTGAAACTCGATTGTGCCGATGAAGGCTGGATAAAAAGGTGATCAAAGCCAGCCGAGCGGGGAACGGCGATTGCCAACCGGACGCCAGGAGCAGACTCCGCTGTTTCAAAAGCCGATAAGAGCCGACGGCAGCTGAGTGCTCCGCTGCTCAGGCAGGCGTTGGCGCTAGAGGCCTACGAAAGTCAAAGGCAGTGACTCAGGCAGGAGGAACTCATGGAATGGGTTTTAGTTTTGGTCCTTGTGCTTTTTAGCTCCGATTTAGAAGCGGCCCAAAGGCAAACATGCTTCGATACTTCAGTTATGGCACCAAGCCCTTTCATGGGTAACCATGGTGAGGTCTTCCGAACCACCGATGGTTCAATATTTGAAGTATGTGGTTCTTACGAATACATGTATGCCTATTATCCCAGTGTGACTGTATGTCCAGCTGAGGGGAAAATGCTGGTTGAGGGAAAGGTTGTAGGCATTAGAACATTAAAACCTGCATCTAGAGAAGTTGAAAAGAACGGTGAAGGGAAAAAAATGCCATCGGGTGCCGCCACGGCACGGGTCAATATTGTGTTACGAGTGCAGGGTTGTGATTACTTTATTGCTGATGGACCAAAGGGGTACTACCTTCTTGAGTGGTACGGGGGGTACGACCCTGATAAAGGCGATCGAATCTTTGGAGACCTTGGCGGATACGGATTCAAAGATATTGTGTATGACGGCGGCCAGGAGGGAAGGGTCTACGTCGACGACTATCTGCTCAGTAAAAGCAGCGCGTTAGAGAAAATAGGTGAACATTGTAGGTAGGGAATGCTGAAGGGGATAAAGGGCGAGACCAGTAAAAAGTACATTGACGAACAGCGAGCGCCAACCAGTCGGCAAGACCCGATCAAGCAGAGTCGCCTAGCGTTGGAACATGAAAAGACGATAAGGGGAAAAATATTTTGGACAATTCTCGTAAAACTTGCCCGATATGTCACCAGCGTTGTGATGGTAACGGTATAAAACTCTTAACAAACAATCGTGCTTGTCACGAAAAATGCGTGATGGACATATGGGAGAGAGTTGTCACAATAAACGATAGTGCTAATAAGTTTGCAGCTGCTGAATTCCCAAGAAACCATTTATTAGATAACTTGAACATTGAAAGCAAAGAAGTCGATGCAATAATAAGTCGAAATAAGGCTAATGCTGGACTCATAGCACGATTTCTTAGCTCAACTTATGTGAAAGAACTTGATAGATTGAATTCGACAAAATCAGATATCAATTCTAAAGTCGAACAGCTCAGGGTTGAACAAATAGCTTTTTCTACTTCTTCAAAATCACAAAGCAATGAAATTCGAAAAGAGGCAGAAGCAATATATGCTATTGTTAAGCCTGTTTTTGACTTTTGGCCTGAGTACCCGCCAGACTGGGAAGACAGAAAGTTAAAGAAAACGGATACACGAGCCAGAAAATGTGAAGACTGCGGAACCAAACATGGCCCATTCCACTTACACCACAAGACCCCATTATCACAGGGCGGAGATCACAAAAATTCGAACTTAGCGTTGTTGTGTGAAAGCTGTCACAAAGGCCAGCATGGTGTGAAGAAATTCTTTGAAGGAAGAACTATCAACGCGAGTGCAAAAACAATTTGCAATACTAGCATCCTAGAAAAGGCTATTAAAACTAATAAAACAATCGAGTTCAGATACAGAAAATTTAGCGGGGAGATTAGTCAGAGGACTATCGACCCGCACGAAATGATACTAGTCAAGAACTCAAAATGTGTAAGAGGCTTTTGTCACCTCAGGAACGAAGACAGATCGTTTAAAATAAGCAGGATTTCATCGTTGAAGATATCAGAACCATGATCAGGCGGGACGCTGGTAAGTTGTGTAAGTTGTGTAAGTTGTGTAAGTTATGTGAGTTGTTGATTGCGTGCGGCGGCCTTCCCAACTCACGGCTAAACGAGGGGATGCTAAGACGGACCGCATCGACATCAGCGGCGTACTCCAACATGTGATGTTCCAGAGGATCGAGAAAAAGCCATCTTCCTCGATGGCCGTGTCAGATCGGCATTCGTCGCACGCTTTTCACTATGGCATTACCTCGGAAACCTATTCGGTCCATGATTTTCGAGTAACTTGCGAAACTCGGGTACGTCCCCCTCGGACCTTCGCACTTAAAGTAGTTGTCCACCTCCGAAACTTGCGATAGGAGAATACATGACCGGTTTTGGTTCAAAATTTATTTCACTTGCTGATCTTTATTTGGCTTACAGGAAAGCTAAGGCTGATTCCTTCTTCGACAATGCACATCCGTCCGCCCTTGCGTATACAGAGTATGAACAAAAATTAGAGCAGAACCTCAAAAACCTACTCGGTAAAATCATAAAAAAACCAATATGGATGTATGATAATAACTTTTTGGGTGGTTATAATTATGTGCCTAAATCAATCGATGATTCTAAATGGCAAATAAAAAATAGTGACAGAATACATTATCGTGCCATTGATCCCATAGAAGATTGGAAGACACAATTTGAAACATATGGATCTGAAAAAATTTCCGCAAAATACCGATTGACAATAAAGCCATCAGTAAACTTCCAGATAATATCGGCTTTATGGATTTTAAAGGTCGGGCATCTGTTTGAGAGAAAATTGGACCAGAATGTGTCATATGGAAACCGACTTCGGCGCTTTAAGAAAGGGACGTCTTTGCATAGCCATTCTAGTGGTGATCTTAACACTGATAGTTTAGGTCTCTTTCAACCATATTTCTCAGCTTACAAACGTTGGCGTGAAAACGGTCTAAGGGCAATGCAGGATTCTCTTATAAATGGGAAGTCCATCAATGCGATAACGATGGATGTCAGTAGCTTTTACCATAAAGTAAGTCCTAAGTTTTTACTTCGGAGCAAATTTCTTGACCAGATCGGAGTGGATTTAGATATAAACCAAATTAAATTTACCAGTCATATTATAAAAGCAATTGACGTTTGGTATTCCAATACACCTGATTTTCTTCCAAGACCACAAGGTGGATTGCCAGTTGGTTTATCGGCTTCAAAAGTGATATCAAATGTACTTTTAAATCAGTTTGACAAGGAAATGGTTGGTTCATTGTGTCCAATATACTATGGACGTTACGTAGACGATATTTTTTTAGTTATAAATGCCCCTCAGGATGCTCATGATGGCGATGAGGTCTTGAAATGGATTCAGGACAAGGTGCCCTGTGTTGAAAAGCAAGACGACGGAACCCTCAAACTCAATTATGAATACGCGGAAGACTCAGAAATAATTTTTGCTCGAGAAAAACAGAAAATTTTTTGTCTCTCGTCAACTCACGGCCTTGACCTTGTTGATCAAATTTTTAATCAGATTAGAAAGCAATCTAGTGAGTACAGGATGTTGCCAGATGTACCGGACACCGCCCCTGAAATGGCGTCACGAACCCTGTTGGCAGCATCAAGCGCCTCATTGGAGGCTGACTCTTTAAGAAAGGCTGATGTCGTATCTGTGCGCAGGCTTGGCTTCTCTCTACTGTTAGGAGACATAGAAAGTTATTCAAGAGCCCTCGGTGCTAATGAATGGACCAAGGTAAGATCTCAGTTTTACGGATTAGTACACCGCCATCTTCTTACTCCTAAAGGACTTTTTGAATTTCAAGGATACTTCAGTAGGGTTTTCTCTCTAATGATAGGCTCGGGAGATTTTGAGGACGCAAACTCATTTATTTCTGGAATTGATAATTGTTTTAAAATATTGCGTGAAACTACGGATGATGGCACTAAAGACCAGGAAAAAGTCAAATCTTGCTGGCACTATTTTGTTACTGTATTAATACAGTCTGCTTTACAAGCCTCTTCAGGTAGAACCTTTTCGGATTGGACTAAATTACTTTGGCTTCTCAAACAGTTAATGAACACTGACCCTGCTTTCGACACTAAATTAACTAAAAAGGTGCTAATGGATAGAAGCAACGAATTACTGCTGTCAGATTTAGGTAAAATGCCATACAAAGAATACTGGTATTACTCCCAACGTGAAGATATCAATAAAGTTAGCGTGCCAAAGGCACGAGATATTCGAAAGGTGTTACGACTCGCGGCAATTAGAAGTTTTAGGAAGGCTGCTGAACTGAAACTTCCGCATTGGCCTGCACTAGCGTTTCCAACACGACCATTGACCATTCAGGAAATAGCTTTAATTTCACCAAAGGTGTTAGATGATGACTTGTTATTCAAAAGAGTTATCAGGGGACTTAGAGGTGCCGGGATAGGAGATGATCACAGCATTGGATTCAAAATAATAAGCGAAGAGCGAAAATGCAAAATATTGAGTGTCCCAAGGAAATGGCGTACTCCAGGTAAGGTAAAGATTGCTCTAACCAGCTTAAAAACAGAGGAATCACAGTGGCTTAGTTCGGTAAAGGGAAATCCAGATCGGTCTTTACTAAGGTACCGAACTATTTATAATCTCATAAATTCAATTCTTAGAGAAAAGGATAAACCAGATTATGTCATTTTGCCTGAGTGTAGCATACCTAGGAAGTGGGCCTTTGTTGTTGCCCAAAAGTTAGCACAAAATGGTATCTCCTTCATTTGTGGGTTGGAATACTACACCGATAAACTTAAAACTAGGTTGAGAAATGACAGCCTAATTTCACTTGTTACCTATTGGCCAGGATATCTTAGTAACATAATATATACTCAAGCCAAACTCGAGCCCTCACATGGAGAGAGAGAAAAGTTAAAACAGAACAAAAAACAACAGTTTTGCCCTAAGGTTGATGTTGAACTCTCACTATGTGGAAATATCATGTGCAAGCAGTATCAACAGGAACTCTTGCCAATTTACGACCATGGAGGGTTTTTTTTTGGAGTACTAATTTGCAGTGATTTAACGAATATAGAAAATAGGTCACACTTTCAAGGTAAAGTTGATAGTCTTTTTGTACTTGAGTGGAACCCGGACGTCGACACTTTTAGTTTTTTAGTAGAAGGTGCTGCCCATGACATTCACACATATGTAATCCAAGTAAATAACCGTAAATATGGTGATAGTAGAATCAGGGCGCCGTTTAAAGAAGCTTACAGCCGTGATTCTATCCGTATCAAGGGAGGAATATGTGATTTTTATGTTATTGGTGATGTTGATTATGCCTCCCTACGAAAATTTCAACTGTTAAAAAGGACTCCACCGAAGCCTCTATTCAAACCTCTGCCAATAGGTTTTAAGATAGCATCATGGCGAAAAGTCATCCCTCTCCCATAAGGTGGCATCACTGATTACGAGCACTAAGTGGACGTCCCCCCCGTCCGCCAGAGTTCTGTCGGACAGAGGGACATCCCTGAAATCCCGACTAACTCCAAGGAAGTTGTGCAGGGTTTCAGGGATATCCCCCTGCTGCTTAAAGAAACTGAATATGTCCCAACCAGGCTTACGACCTGCCCAAAAGCAGGCAGGTCAAAGCCATACCCGTTGGCGAGCAGATCGCTTGTGAGGGGAAAAAGAATGTTTGCTCATCACGTTATTGAAGACTACGCATGGTTTCAGGATTTAACTCAGCGTAACCCGAACCTTTCATATGCTCAAAAAATGTCGATTCGAATTGGGCATAGCTTTACAGAGAAAATAAAAAATGCGCAGATGTTCAATATCGCCAGCATAGACGGTCTGTTTGAGGTTGCACATTCATATAAAGGTCGCCCTTTGTTCATGAATGAGTTAGCTGAATATGTAAGGTCCCCCTATGATGTTTGTTGGTTCGATTACGAGAATCCAAGCCAAGATGTTCCACTAGAGGAGAGAGCCTCTAAACGAGGGATCTTGGTGTTAAAAGTCAAAGAAAATCTTCTCAATGTCTTCATATATGCCTTTATGGACAAAATTAAGCACTGGGCAATGGGCCCACAAGGATACATAATTTCAATTGGTGAGCCGATGTCAACTCACCCTGACGTAGTTGATTTCTTGAAAAAAGGGATAGGCGCTGTTTCAGGGCAATCTCAAATACCCGAAACGCGGTTACAGGAAAATATTTGGATTTTTCCAATTCAGGCACCGACCTATGATGTAGCAAAGTGCTGCTCTGATGACCTAAAGGAGCTTGCTGCACTGAATTGTGTATTAATGTTATTGAATTGTAAAAATATTGCTACTGAAAAAATAGAACCACCACAAGCACTTAACAAAAAAAGAATCAAAAACGGTAAACTGCCTTTGTTTACATACCATACGCTCGTGCTGAAGCCGATGGGGAAGCACGATGAGTCTATCCCAAAGGATCTGTGGAATAACCGAATTCATCTTCAGCGAGGCCACTTCAAAACGTATTCAGCTGAAAAACCCCTTTTTGGGCACATCATCGGACGGTTGTGGTGGCAGCCCCATCTCAGAGGTAAAAGTAGGGACGGAGTCGTTGTCAAAGATTATGTTGTTATGCCCTCATAGAAAAATGTGACGATGAGGCCAAACATTGATAGATACCTTTGCGATGAGGCTCGGCGGATTTAGTGCATTGGGGTTCAAGATGCTGGTGGAGGTCGGTGAGGGCAGATTCAGTTGATGGAAGATGGTGATAGGCCGAATTCAGCCAAGAGAGTTGAGGGACTGGGACTGCCAACCAACGGCAGGAGCACACTCGCGGCCGATGAGAGTTGGTGAAAGCCTGAAAAGCCGAGCACTCCGGTGCTCAGCCTGGTGTTCAAGAAAGATGGAATCTTTTTCTTGTATGGGCTGAAAAGCCTTGTAATAAAATGAGCGAATTTAAGCCAGAGGATACACCAAAGGATACACGAAGCAAAAATGGGTTACGGTCTAAACCGTAACCCACTGTTTTTATTGGTACGCCCGGACGGATTCGAACCGCCGACACCCTGGTTCGAAGCAAAGATATAGCACCATTTCCGCTGTTCTCCCAAGCTCTACCCTCCTTTACAAACCCTTGACATTAGTCAGTTTATAACATATTGTTGTTCTACCATGTTCCTCACCATTCGCTCTAAGGTGTTACCTATGTGTTACCTAGAGGCAAAAGGTAACACATTTTCGAGGGGGCTTTATGCCAGTAATCCATATCACGAAGACAGCCGTTGAACGCTTGCCGCTCCCCGAAAAGGGACAGGTGGATTATTTCGATGACAGCATGAAAGGTTTCGGCGTCCGGGTATCCGCCACGGCAAAAACCTTTTTCACCATGCGGCGCGTCAATGGCAAGCTGGTAAGGGCGAAGATCGACACCGCCGACAAGATCACGGCGGAGAAGGCACGGAAGCAAGCCGAGGGGATGCTTTCCGACATGGGGAAGGGAAACGACCCGAACGAGCATAAGCGCGAGAAGGTACGGCTTGCAGAAGATAAGGCCAAAGAGATCACCGTTGCCGACCTTTGCACCGAGTACATCGAGAAGCACGCCAAGAGGTTCAAGAAGACATGGGAGGAAGACGACCGGATACTGACCCGCGAGGTTATACCGGCATGGGGCAAGCGCAAGGCTGCGGCCATTGTGAAACGCGACATTCTCCTTATGCTCGAAACGATTATTGACCGTGGTTCCCCTGGCATGGCGAACAACAGTTTTCAGGTAATCCGCAAGATGTTTAACTTTGCCGTCGAGCGGGACATTCTCACCTTTTCGCCTTGCCTGGGCGTGAAGCTCCCAACACCCAAGCAATCACGCGACCGGGCATTATCCGAGGCAGAGATAAAATCTTTCTGGAACAACCTTGACGGCTGCGCTATCTCCAACGAGATCAAGCTTGCCTTGAAGCTGGTTCTAGTGACCGCACAGCGACCGGGGGAAGTAATCGGCTTGCATACCAGCGAGATCGACGGTGGATGGTGGAACATTCCGACAGAACGGGCAAAAAACGGAAAGGCTCACCGGGTGCCCCTCACACCCCTTGCAATGGAGATCATCGGGCAAGCCATAGCGGGAGTCAGGGCGTTGCGGGGAATCCCGGCAGATCAAGAATACAGCGGCTTTATTTTCCCTAGCCCTCACCAAGACAAAGAGCAATCTATCAACCGTCACGCTATGGCAATAGCCACTATGAGAAACCTTGCATGGCCGTTGACCGACAAGAAGGGTAAGCCGCTCTATGGTAAGGATGGGAAACCGGCCACAGAAAACAGATTCGAGATTGACCATTTTACGCCTCACGATTTACGCCGAACGGCTGCAACCCGCATGGCTGAATCCGGCGAGATGGACGAAGTAATTGACGCGATCCTTAATCACGCCAAGCAAGGGGTAATCAAGGTTTACAATCAATTCAAATATGATGCTCAGAAACAACTAGCGCTTGAATCTTGGGCGCGGAAGCTTGCAAGCATTACCACCGGAGCCGTGAGCAATGTTATACCAATAAGACGCAAGACGGCAGGGGCAGAGTAAGCACCGGCAGGAACTAACCCGTTGCAGGGCAAATACGGGCTTTAATTTTGCGGGGATAGAACGGCCATTCGATAAGCCGCCTTTCCTGGGGCGGTTTCCCCGCGATTTACCACCAGGGCGCTATAGGAGGCGCAAATGCCGTTAAAGCCATTGAAGCTAGAATATTACACACTTAAACAACTTTCGGAAGAATTCGATATACCATGGACATATGTTTATCACCATAGCAAAACTGGAAAACTTAAAAAAAAATACTTGAATTATGACAACAACGACATTGCAACTCCCGCCGACGAACAACCCCTAGGTCCTCACCTCCCCTCTCAATACACGGTCGTCCTTTGGGAAGAAGCGAAGCGCTTTTACAAGCAATACAGAGATGACATCAAAGAAGATATTGAGATGGAGGAACCACGGCTAGTTCCGACCAAGGAAACTGTCGAGGAGTTACGCGACCGGCTAAAATCAAAAGGAAAGACTGACAAAGAAATTGCATTAGAATTAAAAGAAAAATACCCGAATCTGTCGCATGACAGCATGTACAAATTGGTACTGGAGCCGTCGGCCGTGCGGACCTTTACCTATCGGCATCGATGTAGACTAGCAGAAGCGCTTTTGAAATAAACCCAATTCACCACATTGACCACATTGACCCGGCGAAATTGACCGGGTTTTTTTGTCCTTAAAATGTCCTATTTGTCCTAGTAAATGTCGTATTGACAGTCCACAGCGGACACATGTTCCAATTGCCACGTAGAACAATCCAAGGCAAAAGGAGAACATGCACCATGTCAAAACAACTAAACACACCCACCGTATCACCTTCCCCCGCACTGCTCACCACCCGCGAAGCAGCAGCATACTTGAAAATTCAGCCGGCCACCATGGAGCAGTTCCGCTGGTACGGGCGCGGGCCGAGATTTGTCAAGATCGGGCGCTCTGTCCGGTATCGCCAAAATGATTTGGACGCTTACCTTGATGCACGGGTTTTTACGTCAACCACCGAAGCACAGGCGGCTTAAAGGAGATAACCAATGGCTGAAAGACGAATCCCCACCGGAAGGAGACCGGCAGGGCTTCAAGATACTGCAACTGAACGTATTTTGAATGTACCTCACCCCCCGACTGAATACAAGATTGATTGTTCATGCTCTTCACCCTGTCCCGTGTGTCAGTGCCGTGAGGTGTCTAGCGAGATCATAGGGGGCACCCTTCACCGTTTCAATCTGGAAGGAATCACCAGGGACTTGTATTTTTTCCAGATAGGCGAATTACAGGATAAAATTGCAATTTGTGTCGGGTGCGCTAGTGGCGAAATTATTCACCGAGCCACCGGCTGCGCTGTTGCTGTATGCTTTGATACCTACAATCTAATGTCCGTGGCGGAGCATCTCCGCACGGCGTACCCTGCCGTAAAGATTATCATTGGGGCTGACGACGACTACAACGATAAAGATAACCCTGGCATGGCAGAGGCGACCGAAGCCGCTTTGTTCTTCAATGACTGCTTGCTGGCAGTCCCTGCGATTAAAGCACGCACATATTTTGACTTTTATTCCATGTCGATGGCAGAGGGACATGATGCAGTCCGGTTAGCAATCGAGGGCGCAAGTGCTCCAACTCAAGAGTGGGGGCAACCATGACCACGTTGGAAGCTGCCAAGCATTACCTTGATCGGGGCTTTTCCATTATCCCCCTACGACCACGGGACAAGAGGCCGCTTATCCCTTGGAAGGAATACCAGGATCGGCGAGCAACACAGGAAGAGATGGCCGAATGGTTCACTGCCGGGGAAAACAACATAGGCATAGTAACCGGCAGGATCAGCGGCCTTGTCGTTGTTGACTTCGACACGGCAGAAGCCACCGACCTTGCAAGGGCTCAAAACTTCCCCCTGACACCATTTGTCAAAACTGGTAGGGGATGCCACGGGTATTGCCTTTATCGTGACGGCATACGCAATTTCCAGAAGCGGGACGACCTACCGGGCATTGACCTTCGGGGTGATGGTGGATATGTGGCCGCACCGCCGAGCACACATGAAAACGGCACTGTCTACGAATGGCATAAAGGTTATTCTCTTGACGACTTCCCCCTTGCAGAAGTGCCGGAATGGTTACTTGCCACAAAACCGGAACACAAGGCCACCTTTGCAGAGCTTGCTTTCAAGCAGGTAGATAAAGGATGCCGCAACGACTCTCTTACTCGTTTAGCCGGTAAGGTTATTTCACAGGGTAGCAGCATGGAAGAGGCCATTAGCTCATGTTTGAATTGGAATTCTGCCAACTGCAACCCTCCATTGGACAGTCAGGAGGTAACCAAAACGGTAAAAAGCATTTTCACTGCTCACACAAGGAACGCCGCAGAAAGAGCCGCTACGATAGAAAGCTATGTGTGGCCGCCCCCCTCACCTCTCCCCGAAGGATTGCCCCCGGTGAGGCAACTTGACCCCGCCATGATACCGGCACCCTTACGCGGTTGGCTCATGGACATTGCTAATCGGATGCAAATACCACCAGACTTTTCCACGGCGGCGGCAGTCGTGGCCCTTGGAAGCATCATAGGGCGCGGTTGTGGTATCCACCCGAAACGCCATGATGATTGGCTTGTTGTGCCAAACTTGTGGGGCGGGGTTATCGGCAGGCCGTCACTTATGAAAACTCCGGCTATCACCGAGGCCCAAAAGCACCTTGTCAGGCTAGAGACTGAGGCACGGGAGGAACACCAGAACGCATGTCGAGGGCAGGAGATTGAAACGGAAATAATCAAGATCACGCGGGCGGCAATATGCGAAGAGATAAAGCGAGCCGTCAAGAATGGCGAAACGGATAAGATCGAGCAAGCACGGGTAAGGTTGGCAGATATAGACAACAAAGAACCCGCGACCCGGCGACGATATCAGACACAGGATGGCACCACCGAAAAGTTAGGTGAGTTGCTGAACCAGAACCCACGCGGCCTATTGATAAATAGGGATGAACTAATCGGCTGGTTTAACTCTCTGGACAAAGCAGGGAGGGAGGGCGACCGCGCCTTTTACCTTGAAGCCTGGAACGGCACTAGGGGGTATACCTATGATCGGATAGGGCGCGGCACCTTGGACATTGAGGCGCTGTGTGCTTCGATATTCGGGGCGATAACACCGGGGCCGTTGTCTGATTACGTGTACCAGGCAAGCCGGGGCGGTAATGGTGACGATGGGCTCATGCAACGGTTTCAAGTCATGGTGTGGCCGGACGTACCAAACGAATGGCACAATGTTGACCGCTTCCCAGACACCACCGAAAAGAACCGGGCCGGGAAAATATTCAAGGCGCTGGCTGGCTATATACCGGGGGCAGTCAAAGAAGATGGGGCCGATATACCGGCGCTGCGATTCTCCCCGGCTGGCCAAGATATATTTGACGGCTGGCGGGATGAACTGGAAACGCGATTAAGAAGCGACCACGGTTTACCACCTTCAATGGAAAGCCACCTTGCAAAGTATCGTTCGTTGATGCCGAGCCTTGCCTTGATATTTCATCTTGTGGAAGTGGTAGACGGAGCCACGCCACCGGGGGCGGTTACGGACCGGGCGGCAACCATGGCCGTGGTATGGTGCCAATATTTGGAAAGCCATGCGGCGAGAGTATATGGCGGGGCAACCATGCCGGGTATGGAGGCTGCGCGGGAGATCGTCAAGCATATAAATCGTGGTGATATTAAGGATGGTTGCAGGACCTGGGAATTATGGCGGCCACAATGGTCAAGATTGACGACTCCGGAAGATGTAAGGGCCGGTCTCGAAGTGCTGACTGAGTATGATTGGTTGATAGTAGAAAAATCGACCACCGGAACACGGGGCGGGAGACCTTCGGAAATTATCCGTTTAAACCCGAAAATAATTCCATATCCTTAAGGATCGGCACTGTAAAAACTGTATAAACCCCTTTTTGCAGTTTTTACAGTGCCGTATATCTAAAAACCGAAAAACTTATTGCCGAGGTGTGTATCTAAACGCACCAAACCACGATTAACCAATCAACCACAATTTACCAGGGCACCGGGTAAATGCAAAAATGGAGGTTCCATGAATAAGATAGACGTTAAGACCCTGCTGGAGATGATCGGTGAAGGTAAGGAGCAGAAAGAGATTGCTCAATTCTTCGGTGTCTCCCCTGCCGCCGTATGCAAGCGGTTGAAGAGGCTTACCGCTCCCCAGCCTGAACCATTGAAGGTGGACAGCTTGACCCCTAAAGAGCGGGCTTTTTGTCTTGAGGTAGCATCTGGGAAGAGCCAAACGCAATCTGCACTCACCGCTTATGACGTATCGAGCCGTGACAGTGCCAAGGCTTTGGGTCACACCCTTATGAAGAACGGCGACATTATGGAGGCAATAACAGAGTTGATGGAGATGGAGGGGTTAGGAAAACGTTACCGTGTAAAGAAGCTAAAAAGCCACGTTGAAAACGCGGACCCTGTTGTAAGCCTACGTGCGCTTGATATGAGCTTCAAGCTAGCCGATGACTTTCCGGCCAAGAAAAATGTTAATATCAACGCCAACTTGGACTTCCTACCGTTCGATCTGGAGCGTTACAGGTAGTCACCCGCTGTGACAAAGGCATCTCGAATGAGTTTTATAATAAGGAAATAGATACATAGTATGCAACTATTAACAATGTTAAAACCCTAGAGAATGTATTAATCACAAAATGAGATTCATCTTTTTTAATACCTTCATCTACTTCATCAAGTCGTTCTTTTAATAATTTTACATCTGGATCTTTGAGAAGTTCGATAATGTATACAAGGATGCTGTTAGATGCAGCTATTGCTGCACAATCACGGCGTTGAAGGTCTGCCATGTTTCCTTCAACGCCAATATATATTGCAATAATGCCTGCAACTACAAAAACCTCAAACGGCGTAGATACTCTGTTGAATATCGCTAAGGTGACTACCACCATGATGAGATTCGAGATTATAGTCCAAAGATATTCAAATTTATTTCCCATCAGATTGCTTAAGTTCTTCGGTTATTTTATTCCGCTCGACCGCCTTTGCTTCCGCTTCATCTAGCTGTAATTGAAGCAACCGGTTTCGCATTTTAGCTTCCTCAAGTTCCTGGCGCTTTTTTTGGGTTTCTATTACTTGTTGGTCGATGTTTATCCTTTCCTGTGCTGTCGGCCATGAACCAAATGTAAGTGGTCCTGCTGCATACGCGACAGAGGAAAAGCAAGACATCAAGGCTAGCAGAGGAATGAATTGACCTGGACGAGAACCCGCGACACTCTTTGCCATATTAGCCACCTCCAAGATTTTTTTGGAATATAGCACCAATGGACAAAACAACAAGGATTTTAATAATGTCGTTGCATGTCGCTACACTTAACAGTTTCAGGAAATTTGCCGCACCGGGAAAGGGGTGTGACAGGTTACGGGCTTGCAAGTCCTAAATGGTAGGCACCCGCCCCTCTGGTTTTGTTCCCATGATAAATTCCCATGCGGCACCGGCAAAAGTCGCACGCCGCCACACTAGTCTGGCCTTTTATATTGTCACAGCAACTCAACGTTGCTACCCATCAATCCTTTCAAGTGTTACCTATGTGTTACCTTAAAGGCAAAAACAAAAGAAAAAGGGCTACAGCATAAGCCATAACCATTTGTTTTAATTGGTACGCCCGGACGGATTCGAACCGCCGACACCCTGGTTCGAAGCCAGGTACTCTATCCAGCTGAGCTACGGGCGCGTGTGGGCCCAATCCTACAACACAAAGTCCGTGTTGGGAAGGGATAATCTGCCGCCGACTGTGAAAGCGAACTGAAGAGGTCACTATCTGCCGACATCTTCTTCTTGAGATGGAGATGACGGTGACGGTTATGCTATAATCGGCGGGTTTTCTGCCAGTGAAGGTAGCTCTCACTTCACCTGCATCGCTGCTTCCGGAGGCTCCACTGTCACGGCCTCTCAATCCACCCGAGTGCGGAGTAACTATCAAATGCTTTTTCAGGCTGTGATCTTCATGAACCTCGCCCTGATCTTCTACACCTGGGCGGTGTTCAGCGCACGGAAACAGGGGCTGCACCGAAAGCACCTGTTCATCTTCGGTTTCGGCCTTCTGTGCGACTACCTCGGCACCCACCTCATGTTCCTCTACGGCCTCGCCACGGGCTACGTTCCCGCATGGCACACCATCACCGGCCTGGGCTCGCTCTACGGCATGGCCTTTCATTTCCTGCTGGCGCTGGCCGCGACGCTGTTCAGGCGGGCCGAGGCGGTGAACCGCCTGTTCCACCGGGTGAGCCTCACGATCTACACCGGCTGGGTGATCGCCTTTGTCAGCGGGGCCGCCGCGGGCATGCACGCGGCAAGGTGATGCGCGAGGCCCGGCACCAAAGAGCCGGCAGCTGCAAAGAGAAAAAGCGTGGCCACCGGGGAGACCGGGGGTCACGGAGCAAAAGCAGACCGGGCGTCTGCCTCTGCTCCGTGTAACTCCGGATCCTCCGTGTCACGCTTTTTTTACTGCGACTGTCTGATTCTGTGCGACGACAGTACTTACACCTGTTACGCGATGGCGTGCATGCGCGCCTTCATCTTCTCCATGTCGGCACCGGACCCCTCGAAGTCGAAGTTGGAGCCGTGGTCTTTCATCATCAACACGAACGCGCTCAGCATGTACTTCCTCTTGAAGCCGTCTTCCAGCTCGACGATCTCCTGCATCTTGTTGCTGTAGAACGACATGTAGCATTTGCCCAGCGCCTGGGTGATCTCGTCCATGGTCATGTCGTACGGCTCGACGATCGGGGTCACCAGGTTGTATTTGGAGTAGTCCCACACCCTGATGCGGTCCTTCATGTCCTTGAAGATCGGCGTGAACGGCATCGGGGTCACCACGGGGAACACGGCGATGTCGGGGTTCAGGTAGATGGCCGAGTCGATGGTGTTCTGGATCGATTCCCAGGTCTCGGTCGGGAAGCCGATCATGAAGGAGGCCTCGGTGATGATCTGCGCGTCGCGCAGCAGGTCGAGCGCCTGCTTGTTCTGCTCGAAGCTGGTCCCCTTGTTCAGGCTCTTCAGCACGTCCTTGTCGGCGCTCTCCGCTCCCAGGTAGACGTGGATGATGCCGGCCTCACGGTACTTGTGCAGGATGTCCGCATCCCTCATGATGTCTTCCACGCGGGTCTCGATCAGCAGGTGGACGCCGAGCTTCTTCTCGATCAGAAGGTCCAGGAACAGCTCCCACCGGTCGCGGTGCTTGGTCGGGTAGGCATCGATCAGCGTGAAGAACTTGATGTCGTAGGTGTCGATCAGGTGGATCATCTCTTCGATGACGTTTTCCGGCTTGCGGCAGCGCCAGTCTTCGCGCCAGAACATGCGCTGGCTGCAGAAGGCGCAGTCCATGTCGCAGCCGCGCGAGGTCAGGATGGACGCCATCCTGCCGTACGGCTCGACCAGGTACTGGTAGTCGTCCCAATCAAGCAGGTGCCAGGCGGGCTTCAGGGAGTCCAGCTCTGCTATGTGGGGCTGGTTGCCGTTGGTGAGCACCTTGCCGTCTTCGCGGTAGGCGATCCCCTTGACGCTCTTCGCGGTCCCTTCCGGGATGGCGGCCAGGAGGTGCTTCAGGGTCTGCTCCGGCTCCCCCTTGAGGATGTAGTCGACGCGGTTCGTCTCGTCCTCCAGGATTTCCTCGAACATGAAGGAGGGGTGCGGTCCGCCCAACAGGGTGACGATGGCCGGGTTGACCTCCTTGGCGATGTTCATGATCTTCAGGGCGTCGGGCACGGTGGCCGTGCTGATGGCGCCGGTGACCGGGAGGTAGTCGAGCGTCATCACGATGTCCGGCTGGTAGCTTTCGATCTCCTGCCTGATCTCTACGAATGAGAGCTTCTTGTTCATGGCATCGAATATTTTCGCCTCGTGCCCCGTCTCGCATGCGGCGCCGGCCAGGTAGGCCAGGTGAAGCGGCGGCCAGGTGCCGACCACCTGCACCCCCCAGCAGTGATATGGAGCTGTTACAAAAAGAATCTTGCTCATCCGTTTCTCCCTCTCGATTTGTCTTTTGCTGCGGTTCACATGGATGCCGGTCTTTGCGATCCGGTAACTTAGGCAATGTATCCGCCCTCGCCTCGGCTTGTCAAGGAGGAAAGGGGTGCTGCGTGGCCTGCCGCCAGATGGCGGGGCATCCGGCCCGTCCGTCGCCGCCAGGCTGCGGACTTATCGGTGCCCTACGTTATCAAGCGAAGGTAAAGTGACGATAATAGTAATGTAAAGATTTGATGAAGATCGCCGTCATCCGGGGAGCACGAACCAGACCCGGGTCCCCCCCTCGTCGCTCAGGGCGCCGACGCTGCCGCCGTGCGCCTCGATCAGCTCCTTGACGATGGCAAGCCCGATGCCGGCGCCGCCCGCGTCGCGCGAGCGCGAACGGTCGGCGCGGAAGAACCTCTCGAACAGGAACGGTATGTCCTTTTCGGCGATCACGGCGCCCGAGTTGGCGAAGACGGTCTTGATCCCCTCGGCCGTGCGCAGCGTCGAGATCTGCACGGTCCCCCGGGGCGGCGTGTACTTCCAGGCGTTGTCGGCCAGGTTGCGGATCGCCTGCAGGAGCTTGTCGCGGTCGGCCGTGACCCGCTCGGTGCCGGGGTCCAGCCGCCAGGTGATGCCGATCTCCTTCTGCTGGAAGTTCGGCCGGTACAGCTCCATGATCTGCCCGAGGAGGTCGTGCAGGGAGAGCTCCCGGCAGTCCAGAAAGGACTTGGCGGCATCGGCCCGGGCCAGCTGCTGCAGGTCCTCCACCAGGTGCACCAGGCGCAGCACCTCCTGCTCGAGCATCTGGAAGGTCTCCCGGCTCGGCATGATCACGGAGTCGCTCAGCCCCTCCAGGTAACCGCGCAGATTGGTGAGCGGCGTGCGCAGCTCGTGGGAGATGTCGGCCACCATGTTCTTGCGCAGCCCCTCGATCTTCTCGAGGTTGTCCGCCATGTGGTTGAAGGCGTCGGCCAGCTGCCCCCCCTCGTAGCGCGAGGCCACCTTGACCCGCTCCGAGTAGTTGCCGCCGGCGACCTGCTTGGTGATGGCCGTGATCTGGAGCAGCGGGTGCAGCACCCAGCGGGTCAGCAGGTAGCTGATGGAAAGCGTCAGGGCCAGCGCGGCGAGGGTGCCCCAGATCAGGTCGCGGTGGATCGCCTCCAGGAACAGGCGGTGCGAGTCGGCCGGCGTCACATGGTAGCGCTCAACCAGCACGCGGTAGTAGTCGGCGGCGCGGCGGTCGATGGCGCGCCAGACCAGGACGGAGATCACGGCGAACACCGGCACGATGTGGCCGACCAGCAGTTTCCAGAGCAGGCGCTGTCTCATCTAGGCACCCGGCTCCCCGCTGTCGTCGCTGAAGCGGTAGCCGTGGCCGCGCACCGTGAGGATGTAGCGGGGCCGGGAGGCGTCGTCCTCGATCTTCTGCCTGAGCTTGCCGATGTGGACGTCGATGACCCGGTCGATGACCGCCTCGCCGTGGTGGTAGCATCGGTTCAAAAGCTCCTCGCGGGAGAAGGCCTTGCCCGGGGAGCTCATCAGCGCGTGGAGGATCTTGTATTCCGAGGAGGTGAGCAGGATGGGGCGGCCGTCGCGGGCGAGCCTGCGCTTCTCCGGGTCGAGCTCCAGCCCCTCGAAGCAGAGCACCCCCGGGGGTGCCGGGGCGGCCGGCCTGCTGCGGCGCAGTATCGCCTTGACCCGTTCCACCAGTTCGCGCGGGCTGAACGGTTTCACCACGTAATCGTCGGCCCCCATGGCGAGCCCCGCGACCCGGTCGATCTCCTCCTCGCGCGCGGTGAGCATCAGGATGGGGACGTTGGAAAAGCGGCGCAGCGCCCGGCAGATCTCCCAGCCGTCCACGTTGGGGAGCATGACGTCGAGGATGACGAAGACCGGCTGGCAGGCCTGGGCGGCCTGGATCGCCTGCCCCCCCTCGTGGACCAGCACCGTCGAGAACCCCTCCCTCTCCAGGTAGGTGGCCACCAGTGCGGCCGTGTTCTGGTCGTCTTCCACTATCAGTACCGTGTCTTGGTTGCCGATGGCTTGCGGCATGCTCGCTCCGTAGTCTTACGTCCTTTTCAACTCTTGAACCTGTTGGCCACTTCCTCTATCTTGGCCGGGATCTTGTTCAGCGTGCCGACGCTCAGCTTCTTGACGATGAAGGAGCTCCCCATGATGAGCTTGGTGGCCCGCACGATATACCCCCTCTTGAAGGTATCCTTCATCATCATGACCTCGGGGATCTTCCCCATGTAGAACTTGCGGAAGCAGTCCACGATGGCCACGTCGAGCTGGCGCATGCTCATCTGCCTCGGCTCCACGATGGACTCGATGAAGTTGTACTTGGAGTAGTCCCGCTCCTTTATGTACGGCATGAGCTCCTCGTACATCTCCGAATAGGGCCACGGCGTGATCGGGAAGAAGTTGGCGTTGTCCGGGTTGTAGAACTGCGCCCGCTTCAGCGTCTCCTTGACGCTCTCCACCGTCTCGTCCGGGAAGCCGACCAGAAACGAGGCCTCGCTGACGATCCCCTCGGCGTGGATCAGCTCCAGCGCCTGCTTGGCCTCGTCCACCGACTGCCGTTTGCCGAGGAGGTCGAGCCTTAGCTGGCTGGTCGACTCGATGCCGATGGAGATGTGGATGATGCCGGCCTTTCTGTACTTCCAGATGATCTCCCGGTCGCGGATCAGGTCCGAGGCGCGGGTCTCCATGATCAGGAAGATGGGGAGCTCCTTGGCGATCAGCGCGTCGAGCAGCGCCTCCCAGCGTACCGCGTCGCGGTTGGCGGCCTCGTCCGTGATCATGAACACGTTCACCTGGTAGCGCGTGTACAGGAGCTCAAGTTCGTCGGCCACGAGCTGCGGGTCGCGCCCCCTCCAGCTTTTGCCCCAGAACTTCTGCTGCGAGCAGAACCGGCAGCCGTGATCGCAGCCCCGGGAGGTGCTGACGGCGCCGAAGCGGGAGTCGGGGATGATGAAGTACCGGTACGTGGGCCAATCCAGGAGATCCCAGGCCGCCGGCAGCCGGTCCAGGTTCTCCATGAGGCAGCGCCCGGGCGTCACCCGGACCGTCTCCCCCTGCCGGAAGGCCAGGCCGGAGACGTCGGCGGGGTCGCCCCCCTTTTCCAGCACGGTGACCAGCTCCGCCAGGGAGCGCTCCCCCTCGCCGATGACGATGTAGTCGACGGCGCGGCAGGAGCCCAGTATCTCCCGGTACATGAAGCTCGGATGCACGCCGCCCAGGATGGTCACCGTCCCGGGGTTGATCCGCTTGGCAAGCTCCAGCGTCTTCAGGGCGTCGTTGATGGTGGCGGTGATGGCGCTGGTGGCGACGTAGTCGGGCCGGGACCCCCTGAGCCGCTCCTCGATCTCGGCATAGCCGTGGTCCAGGGCCATCGCGTCGTAGATCTCGGCGTCGAGGCCCGCCTCGCGGGCGGCTCCGGCCAGGTAGACGAAGTTTAGCGGGATCCAGCGTCCGGCCAGTTCGGGTATGCCGCTGTGGTAGGGGGGGGTTACGAAGGTGATCTTCTTAGGGCTTGCCGATGTCGTCATTATTATCCCGGAAGGTTCTCTCTTAGGTGCCGCCGATGCGCCGTTTGACCCGGCAGGTCTCGCGCGCCGGCGCACGGGGCGTGAGGGTTGCAAGGGGCGTTCCAATGCCGGGGGCCAGCAAATCGGAGCAGTTGGCGGGACCCGGGCGGTCGACCCGGTCATTTCACCGGGCCCGGCCACTCAAAAGGCGGCGCCGCCGTCTCAGTGCTTCATGCGCATCATGCCCGAGATGGCGCCGCTCGCGAAGGCGACCAGCCAGCAGCTGTAGATGCTGAGGCTTACCCGGTGGAACACGCGGTTCACCGCCTCGGTCCGGTGCGCGAGCGCCGCGATGAGCGCCAGGAGGAAGTGGAAGGCCATCCCGGAGAGCGAGGCGATGCCGGTGATGTTGTGCCATTCCGGCGCCTTGCCGTAGGTGGCGGCGAAGAGGTTCATCTGGTGGGTGCCCAGGTAGTCGCAGAAAAGGCCGACGCCGAAAATGATCAGGTGCTTTCGGTGCAGCCCCTGTTTGCGGCCGCTGAAGACCGCCCAGGTGTAGAAGACGAGCGCCAGGTTCATCCAGATAACGGCTTGCAACAGCATTCAGCCACTCCTCCTGCGATGGTGCGTTGCATCGCAATGCGTCACCGGTTGGCAATGGGGTAGAGACGCATCGCATGCGTCTCTTTCATCTCTTTCATCTCTTTCATCTCTTTCATCTCTTTCATCGCATGCGTCTGCGCGTTGGCAATGGGGGCAGAGACGCATCGCAATGCGATGGTGTGAAGAGACGCATGCAATGCGATGGTGTGAAGAGACGCATGCAATGCGTCTCTACGTTGCATCGCAATGCGCCACCAGTTGGCAATGGTGGTAGAGACGCATTGCATGCGTCTCTGCGTTCGCAACCGTCAGCGTACCTTGAATACGTGCAGGCTTGAGTTGACCACGAAGGTGACCCCGAAAAACGAGATGAGCACGGTGCTGAGCGCCGCGATGACCAGCCACGCCTGCCGCTCGTCCCGCCACCCCATGGTGACGCGCAGATGTATGGCGACGCCGTAGACCAGGTAGGAGATGAGGGACCAGGTCTCGACGGGATCCCAGCTCCAGTAACTCCCCCAGAGCCCCTCGGCCCAGATGGAACCGGCCACCAGCATGATGGAGTCGGTGATGAAACCGAACACGACGTAGCGGAAGATGAGCTCGTCCAGACGGGCCAGGGAAGGGAATCTGTCGTAGAAGGCGGTGGCGGCCGTCCCCTCGGAGTTCTTCTGCTTCAAGAGGTAGAGCACGCCCGCGGCCATGGCCAGCGTGTAGGAGCAGAAGGCGAGCCAGGCGAAGTAGACGTGGATGTAGAGCCAGTAGGTCTTGAGGCTGGCCGCCATCGGGGTGAGCGCCGGCTGGCGCATGACGCCGTACCCCATCATGACGGTCACAAGCGGCACCGTGGCGGCGGCCAGAGGCTGCAGCGACCTGTTGCGCCAGCCGACCAAAAGCGTAGCACCGGTGATGAACCAGCCGCCCATCAGCCCGTACTCGTAGTCGCCGGACCAGGGGAGATGCCCGGTCGCGTCGAAGCGCGCGGCGATGGTTACGGTATGGAAAAGGAATGCGACGGACAAAAGCGCGGTGAGCTTGGGGAGGGACCGGGAATTTTTAAAGACGATGGAGTAGATGAACCCCCCGCAGACCAGGGAGTAGATCACCAGCGTAATCCAGAAGAATATGCTTTCCCAATTTGACATGAGTGCCTGTTGCCTAGCGTTTAACGGAATCGATTCGCGAGCATAGCACCTCTTTCGGGAGGAGGTCAATACATTTCGGGGGTCGTCGGGGGGGGGCCTTGGGGAGCCGTTTCCGGGTGGGCGGGCGGCCGCGAGGGGCGCCCCTAGGGAGGCGTCCCCCCTTCCCGCTTGGCGACCTCGTCCTCCAGCCGCTTTTTCAGGAGCGCCACCTCCTGGGCCAGGTTGTGGTTGCTCTCGGAGAGCCTGGAGAGGGTGACGGAGTGCCCGATGGTGACCAGGAGCAGAAAGAGCACGCCCACCAGGAACAGAAGCGACGGGGGATAGTAGATGCCGATGCTGAGCGCGGTCACTTCCAGCACGCGGCGCGACAGGGTCAAAAGGATGATGAACAGGGAGGTGCTAAGCCAGAGCAGCGCGTACTTTTCGCGCAGCCGGCGCTCGCGGACCAGCCAGATCACGAACGCGAAGATGCCGAGCCCAAGTGAGACGGAAACGATTTTTGCCCAATCCATCGGCTAGGATTCTCCGACGAGTTGCCGGCCCCGCATGGCATCGACGACCATGGCCAGGGTGACCTTCAGCATGTAGTAGGCGGATTTCCTTCTGGTGATGGAGGAGTTCCCGGAGAGCCTGCCGCGCATCAGCACCGGCACTTCCACCACACGCAGCCCGCTTCTGGCCGCCGTGATGATCGATTCCACCTCGGGGTAGTCGTCCGTGTAGTAGCGGGAGAAGAGGCGGATGGTCTTTTTGCCGTAGCAGCGAAAGCCCGAGGTGGGGTCCTCTATGGTGTGTCCGGAGAGGAACTTGATCAGGCAGTGGAAGACGCGGGAGCCGAACCAGCGGGTGATCCCCATCTTGTAGCCGCCGGGCAGCGTGCGGGAGCCGATCACCAGGTCCGCCTCGCCGCGCTGCACCAGCTCCACGATCTTGAAGATCTGGTCGCCCCGGTGCTGGCCGTCGCCGTCGAACTGGATGGCGAAGTCGTACCCCCCTTCGTGGGCGAACTTGAGCCCGGTCTGGACGGTCCCGCCGATGCCCAGGTTGAAGGGGTGCGAGACCACGTGCGCGCCGAGACTTTTGGCGACGGCGGCGGTCTGGTCCGTCGAGCCGTCGTTCACCACCAGCAGGTCGCCGCCAAATGACCGGAGGTCCTCGATGACGGCCCGGAGGTTGTCAGCTTCGTTGTACGCTGGGATTATGGCCAGGATCTTCATGTGCCCTCACGTCATATGGCGGCAAAAAACGCCGAAAAACCGTCTGCACCGGCATAACTACAAGAAGCGGACCAATTTGTCAATCCGGGCGGGATATTAAATGCATTGCAATGCCGCCGCATATTAATATAAAAGGGGGTGGCCGGTTGGAGCCACCTCGACGTGGTTTGGGCGGCAAAAACGGGGAATCCCGCCACTAAAGACACGGAGTCACGGAGAAAGACCAAGAATATCATGCTGTTTGCTAACTAGCACCAATCTGCCGCTCGGCATTCTCCCCTCCCTTGATGGGAAGGGCTGGGGGAGGGTGAGGCTTATGCGAGCTGTCCCCCTCCCCGCTCGGCATTCTCCCCTCCCTTGATGGGAGGGGCTGGGGGAGGGTGAGGCTTATGCGAGCTTTCCACCCTCTCCCCTGCCCTCTCCCATCAAGGGAGAGGGGGTGTTTAATCAGGTGTTGTTTTGCCTCCTCCGTGCTCTCCGTGCCTCTTGGCAAATACTATTGCGGTTTGGTTTGCCGTTATCCGAGCAGAAAAGGTGAAAGCGTGCGTATATCCATCATCATCGTCAACTGGAACGGCCTGAGGCATCTGCCGGAGTGCCTTGACAGCCTGGAGAGCCAGAGCTTCCGCGACTTCGAGACGATCGTGGTGGACAACGGCTCGACCGACGGCTCGCTCGACTACCTGCGCGGCCGGCCCGGCCTGAAGCTTTTGCCGCTGCCTGAGAACGTGGGCTTTGCCGCAGGCAACAACGCGGGTCTCGCCGCGGCCCGGGGCGCCTACCTGGTCACGCTGAACAACGACACCAGGGCCGAGCGGGGCTGGCTGGAGCATCTGGTCGCCGTGGCCGACGCGCACCCGGAAGCGGGGATGGTGGCGAGCCGCATCTTGGCCTACGACGAGCCGGACCGGATCGACTCGCTGGGGATGGCCATCTGTCCCGACGGCATGTCCCGCGGCCAGTTCCGCGGGCGGCGCTTCTCCGGGCTGAAAGTCGCCGCCGTCCAGGAGGTCCTCTTCCCGTCCGCCTGCGTCGCCCTGTACCGCCGGGAGATGCTCGACGAGACCGGCTTCTTCGACCCCGACTTCTTCGCCTACTGCGAGGACACCGACCTGGGTCTTCGGGGCAGGCTCGCCGGCTGGGGGGCGCTTTTGGCCCGGGACGCCGTCGTCTACCACAAGTACTCCATGACCTCGGGCGCCTTTTCCCCCTTCAAGCTCTACCTGGTGGAGCGCAACCACTACTTCGCCGCGCTGAAAAGCTTCCCGCTGCCGCTTTTGCTGCTGCTCCCCTTTTACACGCTGGCCCGCTACCTGACCCAGGTGGCGGTGGTGCTGAAGGGGAAGGGGTCGGGGGGGGAGTTTCTGGAAAGCGGCACGAGGGGCGCCTGCGTCCGGGCGCTCTTGAGGGGGATGCGCGATGCGCTGCTGGCGACCCCTGCGCTGCTACGAAAGCGTGCGGCGCTGATGCGCACGCGCCGGCTCGGCGACCATGACATGCTGCGGCTACTGAAGCGCTACCGGATAAGCTTCCGGGAACTCTTGGACAATCTTTAAACGTGCATTAGGCTTGAGAGGCCGTGCAAAGGGGCAGCTCCACTTATAGCAAAGAGCATTGACGTGATACCTTTAAAAGGTATATTTTATGAATTGGAAAGTCACACTCACACGTCAAGCGGATAAACAAAAGAACAAACTTCCCGGTCACGTACAGGCCGCGTTGATGTTTCTTCTCCATGAAATCATCAGGAGCGGACCGGTTCGGGGAGATTGGCCCAATTATGGGAAGTTGGGACCAAAGCGGCATCATTGTCACATCAAGAAAGGGCGTCCTACGTATGTAGCGGTCTGGGAAGAGGTCGAAAACGAGGTACGGCTCGTGGAGGTCACCTATGTTGGAACGCACGAAAAAGCACCCTACTAAAAATTCCGTTGAGGCCAAATTCGTAGGAACTCGTGAAAAGATACGCAAACTGCGTGAAGTAGCGAAAAGCATGGGGCTCTATGACGCATCGGAATCTTTGACGGTGGAAGAAGCTTTTCCCTGCTACGCGGCAAACCCATTGGGCATGGCACTTCGAGGTGCCAGGGGCAGGGAAGGCGTGACGCAGAGGCAACTCGCCGACATGGCCGGCATCCCCCAGCGGCATATCAGTGAAATGGAGTGCGGCAAGCGCCAGATCGGCAAAGAACGCGCCCAAAAGCTGGCCGATGCACTTCACGTGTCTGATTATCGTGTGTTTCTTTGAGCTTGAACGCTGACGCCTCTCACAACAGCGCGGCGACGATCTCGTTGCGCGAACCGACGTCCATCTTGCGCATGATGCTCTTCAGGTGGTCCTTCACGGTGAATTCCGAGATGAAGATGGCCGCCGCTATCTCCCTGTTGCCCAGCCCCTGGCAGATGAGCCGCACCACCTCCGTCTCCCTTTTCGAGAGCTGAAACTTCAGCCTCGCCTTCTCCACGTCGACCTGCCGGTTCCTGTTGATCTTCTCCAGCAGCACCATGACATGGCCGGCCGGGCTGCTCCCCTCACGGTGATCGCCCAATAAAAACGCCCTGAGGGAGCAGTGCGCCTCCGCCTCCCCAGCACCCCCGCCATGCATGATCACGCCGAACACCGCTCCCGTCTGTTTGGCATGCCCCTTGAGCCTCCCGCACAGGTCGTAGACCTCCCGCGGGACCACCTCCCCCCCGTCGCCCCCCTGCAGGACAACGAGCAGTTCCAGCGCTTCCTGGTTCGAGTAGAGCAGCCGGCCCTCCAGATCGAGGACCAGCACACCCGGCGCCGAGCGTTTGGCTATTATTTCCTTCAGACTCTCCATGGTTGGGCATCATATTGAATCATCGCCACAAAGTCAAAGCATTTACATTGGCCCCGTCTTATAAAATCCCTCTTTCGAGGGATTGTTTTTATTGGTGTAAAGTCATAATGTGCGCACCATGAAAATTTTATCAGAGAAGCGATACGACACCAGGACGCCCCTTCACCAGTCTGTCAGCTTCGAGCTGAGCACCATGGAGTCGGGGACACTCAAGAACATCGTGCAGCAGGGGCTGGGAGTGGATCTGAGCCCCGGCGGGATGGGGATGCTCACTCAGTACCCGCTCAAAGGCGGCGAAGTAGTCAAGATATTTTTCCCTTTGACTGAGGGCGAGACCAAGCTTCCTGTCTTGACCGAGGTCATGTGGTCGACATACTGCGTCGGAGAGTTCAGGGCCGGGCTCAGGTTCCTGGCATAGAGAAACGATTAGCAGATCCCTCCTGAAAACTATGAGTGCAGCCGGACCCGTTGACGCAGTCCTGCAACAGCAGCCAAGGCGCCAGTGACTACCGGCTATTAATTAATTTTATTCAATTCAATGATTTAGAAGGAGGGAAATCGTGATAACTGCAAGATGGTCGAAAGGGATCACCCGTGCCCTGCCCCTCTGGCTCAGCCTTGCCCTCTGCCTGCTTGCGCCGGCGCTGGTCTCTGCTTCCCAGTGGGCACAAAGTACCGTTGACACCAACACAGCCGCCGGCAGGTACGTCTCGCTTGCGGTGGGGAGCGACGGCAAGCTGCACATGAGCTACCTGAGAGGGAGCTCCAGCTACAATCTCCACTACGCGACGGGCCTCTCCGGCTCCTGGTCCTTGTCGGCCTCCCTGTTCACCGGCACCAGGGTGCTGGCCGGAACGTCCATCGATGTCGACTCCTTGAATCTGCCCCATGTGGCCTTTTATGTCGACGGGGGCTCGAACAAGCTCTACACCATTCAAAAGAGCGACGCAACGACCTGGGCGGCCCCGGTCTCCATGGACAACGTCACGCCGGCCGCGGATTCTTCCAACTCCCTGTTCATGCACAAAAGCGGCACCCACATCTCCTACTACGACAACCACCTGAGCTTCGCCAACTACTCGGGGGGGAGCAAGACCTTGAAAACGGTCGACACGAGCAGCACCGCGGGCAAGTACAACGCGGCTGCGGTCGATTCCTCCGGCAAGTTCCACATCGTCTACTTCGATACCGGCACCAACAGGCTCATGTACGCCTACGGCAACACAGTGTCGGGGAGTTGGAGCAAAGCCGTGATCCCGACCGTGCCGCAATACGCCGGCGGCTACTGTGCCCTGGCCATAGATCGCCACGACAACCTGCACGTAAGCTACGTGGACGCCACCGATTACCCCAACAACAGGGTCAAATACGTCACCCTTCCCTTGAACGGCGACTGGTCGGCTCCGGCTGACATCGGGCCCTCCTGGGTATCCGGCACGAAATCGGGTTTCACCTCGATTGCGGTCGACAGCGCGGACTTCGCCCATATCAGCTATTACGGCAGTACCGCAAAGCTGATGTACGCCACCAACATGGGCGGCGGCTGGACCACGGAGGCCGTTCCGGCCGATGCCGGCAGCACCGATTACGGCATGTATTCCTCGATCAAGGTGGACGGCAACGACAACGTCTACATCGCCTACTACGACGTGAACAAGTCCCGGCTCAAGGTCGCCGCCAAGCAGGTCGCCGGCATCGCCGTCAGCCCCGCGACCCTCGATTTCGGCTCCGTGAGCCGCGTGGGCGCGTCGTCGCAGAGCGTCACCCTTGCCAACAACGGGACGGCCGACCTCGTCATCAGCTCGATCACGCTAGCAGGCGCCTCCGCGGCGGAATTCTCGGCCGGCTCCTGCGGCACCATAATCCCCGACGGCAACTGCACAGTAACGGTCACCCTGACCCCCGGCTCGGGAGGTGCCAAGGCCGCCGCGCTCGTCATAAATTCCAACGCCCCCTACGACCCCGCCGCATCGGTCGCCCTCTCCGGCAGTTCCCCCTGGCTGATCACGGCCAACGTCGGCAACGGCGGCACCGGTGGCAGCATCACCCCGGCGGGACCGGTGAACGTCGCCCCCGGGGCGAGCCAGAGCTTCAGCTTCGCCCCCGCCGGCACGCCGTTTTCCCTTTCGGATGTGCTGGTGGATAACGTCTCCGTGGGGGCCGCAGGCTCCTATCTCTTCAGCAACGTGTCAGCCGACCACAGCATCGAATCGCTGTTCGTCTCGCCGATACGGCTCTTCGGCATCCCCTACCTGTACTTCGGGTCGCTGCAGGGCGCCTACGACGCCATTGCCGGATCGGGGACCGTCCAGAGCCAGACGGCGATACCCGCCGGTGAGGAGCTGCTGATCGACAAGCCGGTCGTGGCGACGCTCAAGGGGGGATACGGCGCCGACTTCTCGGGCCAGTCCGGCGACACCACGCTGCGCGGCATCACGATCAGCGACGGCAACCTGACACCGGAGGGGCTGGTGCTGCAGTGATGCTCCGCTGCACCCGAATACAGAATCTTGCCACGCATGACACGAATAACCCAAAAAGGCATTGGGCCACAAGAAGTCACAAAATACGCAAAAAAATGACTTATTGAATCGGAAGAGGAGCTTGCTTACCAGAGAGTGAATCGGCTTTATTTGTGTCTTTTGTGCCTTTTTGTGGCAGAGAGCTGCTGCATTTAAGGATTTGAAGATTTCTATACTACTTGAAAAACTGCTATGCAATATCTAAGAGGAGGGGGAAATGGGTATCTACAGTAACCAACGAACGATGGACCGCATGAGAGGCATCCTGCGGCACGCGGCTGGAGGGACCGTGCTTGCGGCCATGCTCAGCATGGTCCCGGGATTCGCCAACGCGGCGGACCGGCTGACGGTGAAAGACGGGACGGGCACGCCCACCTTCAAGGTCACCGATGCCGGGGCAGTGACGGCCGTCGCCTTCGCCGGCGACGGCAGCAGCCTGACCGGCGTCGCCCACTGGAAAGGGAGCTGGAGCGTGGCCACAGGGTATGAGCTCCACGACGTGGTCTCCTACAACGGCAGCTCCTACATAGCCCTTGCCGCCAGCACGGCCGTCCTCCCGGGGAGCGATGCCGAGAAGTGGCAGGTGTTCGCCGCCGAGGGATTGCAGGGAGCGACCGGCCCGCAGGGTCAGACAGGTCTCACCGGTCCGCAGGGTCTGCAGGGTATTCAAGGCGTGACGGGTGACACCGGCGCCACCGGTCCGCAGGGTGCAACCGGCCTCACCGGCGCGGAAGGTCCTCAGGGTCCCATCGGCCTTACCGGTCCGCAGGGCCTGCAGGGTATTCAAGGCGTCAAGGGTGACACCGGCGCCACAGGTCCTCAGGGCACAACCGGCCTCACCGGCCCGGAAGGCCCCCAGGGTCCCATCGGCCTTACCGGTCCGCAGGGCCTGCAGGGCATTCAAGGCGTAAAGGGTGACACCGGCGCCACAGGTCTTCAGGGCACAACCGGCCTCACCGGCCCGGAAGGCCCCCAGGGTCCCATCGGCCTTACCGGCCCGCAGGGCCTGCAGGGCATTCAAGGCGTGACGGGTGACACCGGCGCCACAGGTCCTCAAGGCACAGCCGGCCTCACCGGCCCGGAAGGTCCTCAGGGTCCCATCGGCCAGACCGGTCCGCAGGGTCTGCAGGGGCCGCAAGGCCCTCAGGGGATTGCAGGTCTTGACGGCGCACAGGGGCAAGCCGGTCCCAAAGGGATGATCTGGAAAGGTGAGTGGCAGGCTGGCAACTACAACATCGACGAAGCCGTTCAATACAGCAACGGCTCCTACATCGCAGTAGCAGCCGCTACAGTGAATGACGTCCCCGGCAGCAGCGCCGCTTGGGAGCTTGTTGCCGCCAGGGGAACTGATGGTGCAACCGGCCTCACCGGTCCGGAAGGTCCTCAGGGGCCCATCGGCCTGACCGGTCCGCAGGGTCTGCAGGGTATTCAAGGCGTGACGGGTGACACCGGCGCCACCGGTCCGCAGGGTGCAACCGGCCTCACCGGCGCGGAAGGTCCTCAGGGTCCCATCGGCCTTACCGGTCCGCAGGGCCTGCAGGGTATTCAAGGCGTCAAGGGTGACACCGGCTCCACCGGTCCTCAAGGCACCACCGGCCTCACCGGCCCGGAAGGTCCCCAGGGTCCCATCGGCCTGACCGGCCCGCAGGGTACGCAGGGGATTCAAGGCGTTCAAGGCGTCAAAGGTGACACCGGAGACACAGGTGCTGCCGGTGCAACAGGTCCTCAAGGTGCCACCGGCCTCACAGGTCCGGAAGGTCCCCAGGGCCCCATCGGCCTGACCGGCCCCCAGGGTACGCAGGGCGTTCAAGGCGTCAAAGGTGACACCGGCGACACAGGTGCTGCCGGTGCAACAGGTGCTGCCGGTGCAACAGGTGCTCAAGGTGCCACAGGCCTCACAGGTCCGGAAGGCCCCCAGGGTCCCATCGGTCTCAGCGGTCCGCAGGGTCCGCAGGGTCCGCAGGGTATTGCAGGCATTGACGGCGCACAGGGGCAAGCAGGTCCCAAAGGGATGATCTGGAAAGGTGATTGGCTGGCTGGCAACTATAACATCGACGAAGCCGTTCAGTACAACAACAGCTCCTACATCGCAGTAGCAGCCGCAACCGTCAACGACCTCCCCGGAACCAGCAGCGCCTGGCAGCTGGTTGCCTCCAAGGGGACTGATGGTGCCGCCGGCCCCCAGGGTCCCGAAGGTCCCCAGGGCATCCAAGGCGTGAAAGGTGACACCGGCGACACAGGTGCTGCCGGCGCAACAGGTCCTCAAGGTGCCACCGGTCTCACAGGTCCGGAAGGTCTCCAGGGCCCCATCGGCCTGACCGGCCCCCAGGGTACGCAGGGCGTTCAAGGCGTCAAAGGTGACACCGGCGACACAGGTGCTGCCGGTGCAACAGGTCCTCAAGGTGCCACCGGCCTCACAGGTCCGGAAGGCCCCCAGGGTCCCATCGGCCTGACCGGCGCCCAGGGTACGCAGGGCGTTCAAGGCGCCAAAGGTGACACCGGCGACACAGGTGCTGCCGGTGCAACAGGTCCTCAAGGCCCCACCGGCTTGACCGGTCCGCAGGGTACGCAGGGCGTTCAAGGCGTTCAAGGCGTCAAAGGTGACACCGGAGACACGGGTGCTGCCGGTGCAACAGGTCCCCAGGGCCCCATCGGCCTGACCGGCCCGCAGGGTACGCAGGGTACGCAGGGGCCGCAGGGTATTGCAGGCATTGACGGCGCACAGGGGCCCGCAGGTCCCAAAGGGATGATCTGGAAAGGTGATTGGCTGGCTGGCAACTATAACATCGACGAAGCCGTTCAGTACAACAACAGCTCCTACATCGCAGTAGCAGCCGCAACCGTC
>Ga0209317_1000328_pt1 | contig 59135 bp, 64 predicted proteins | sample RifGroB2_FD_183994 | JGI IMG/M metagenome (GOLD analysis project Ga0209317, IMG submission 183994) | Soil microbial communities from Rifle, Colorado, USA - Groundwater B2 (SPAdes) (version 2) | ecosystem: Environmental > Terrestrial > Soil > Unclassified | place: Rifle, Colorado | collected...
GAGGGGGCTTCTTTCGATCTTCCCATGTCGATCGGCATCCTTGCGGCAACCGGCGTCATCAGGCCCGACCTTTTGCAGCGCTACATATTACTGGGGGAGCTGTCGCTGGATGGCGGGGTGAAGCCGGTGCGCGGCTGTCTTTCCGTCGCTGTTGCCGCGCGCCAGGCGGGGCTCGCCGGGATCATCATACCGGCCGAGAACGTCTGCGAGGGTGGGGTCGTCGAGGGGATAGATGTGGTCGGCGTCACCGAACTTTCCCAGGTGGTTGATTTCCTCAACGGTGCCCTGGCGATCCCCCCCTACATGGCCGACATAGCGGCCCTGTTCCGCCAGGGGGGGGAAGTGGGGGACGACTTCTGCGAGGTGAAAGGGCAGGAGCATGCCAAGCGCGCATTGGAAGTTGCCGCCGCCGGAAGCCACAACCTCCTGATGATCGGTCCGCCGGGATCCGGCAAGACCATGCTGGCGCGGCGCATACCATCCATCCTGCCCCCCATGCTTTTCGAGGAGGCGATCGAGACCACCAAGGTCTACAGCGTCATGGGGCTTTTGGAGCGGGACCACGCGCTCGTCTCCAGCCGTCCTTTCCGTTCCCCGCATCACACCATCTCCGACGTAGGGCTAATAGGCGGCAGCAACACCCCCAAACCCGGCGAAGTTTCCCTGTCCCACAACGGCGTCCTGTTTCTGGACGAACTCCCCGAGTTCAAGAAGCATGTGCTCGAAGTGCTGCGCCAGCCGATGGAGGACGGGAGGGTCACCATCTCCCGCGCGCTTTCATCCGTCACCTACCCGTCCAGGATAATGCTGGTTGCCGCCATGAATCCCTGCCCGTGTGGTCATCTTTACATAGTGGTGTGATGTTAGACAGGTAACTTATCGAAAAGGTAAGTGTTTCAGGGCCGACAACCACTGCTCCAACAATCTCTTTTACAATCTCTGCTTTTTCGTCCGTTGTGAAGATATCCCACATGCTCACGAGATTCTTTGCCTGCTGCAGTATAAATCCACGGTTGTTTACCGTTTCCTGTGCAATCGCGTTTTCGGCCTCGAGTCGCGACAGGTCAGCTTCAAGCTGCTCTTTCCTATCGTTCATCTGCTTAAACCGCTCTGCAAATACGCTCTTGCTGATGGTCCCGTCGTGGAGCAGGTCGAAAGTGAGATCGATTTTACGCCGAAGCGCGGCCAAGTCTCGCTTGTGGCTTTGCAAGAGTTCCTTCCTTTGGGATATCGTTTCTTCGTCCGCGGCTTTACTGAAAAGAACTTGGTCGGGGCTGACAACTATCGTTTCGATTGCTTTGAGAAGTTGGTCCAAGATGGCGTCTTCGTTTATTTTATTGCGGCATTTGCGGCAAATATAACGCGGTATTTTCATGCCCTTGTAGGGTAGCACATACATTTTAGTGCCGCAGTGGCATCGCAACAGCCCCCCGAACATATAAGCCGTTTCTTTCGGAATACCCTCGGATACTTTGCCAACTCGATCCCTGAACACTGCTTGCACAGCACTCCATTTTTCAGGTGTTACGAGTGGTTCTACCTCTGTGAGTACCCAGTGTTTTTCGTCTTTCATTTGCCAGGATCGCCCAGCACCCTTACTTTTTGTGTAGTTCGCTCGCCGCTCCCCACGGTAGACTGGATCCACTAATAACCGCTTCAAAGTGGTAGTTCCCCACGCACTTTTCCTTGCCCGCAACCCCTCACTATTTAAAATGTTTGCCGTTGAAAGAACCTTTTTTGTGGCTAAAAAGACCTCGAAGGCTCGCTTAACGGTAGGAGCCTCAGCAGGATTTGGGACAAGGTTTTTGTCGACCCAGTGGTAACCAAACGGGCCAATCCCGCCGGTAGGTAGCCCTCGTTGAGCACGTATTGGTACAGATGCCGCAACCCGGGCTGAAATTTCTTCTCGTTCCCATTGAGCGAGTGCACCGATGACGGTGTAAAGGAGACGGCCGGCGGGGGTGGAGGTGTCAATGCTTTCCTCAATCGACACCAACGATGCGTCGTATTTCTGGAAAATATCCGAAATTTCGAGGAGGTCTTTTGTATTCCTGGCCAGCCGGGCGAGCTTGCTAAAAACAAGGCCTCGTATCTTGCCTGCTTTGATATCCGCAAGCATGCGTTGAGCTTCGGGATGCTCCAACACCGACTTTCCCGAGACGCCGGACAAATCGTATGTCTCCGCAATATTCCACCCTTTCGCTTTGCAGTAGTAAGTAGCACGCTCGAGGTGGGTTTTCGGACTCTCACCTTGAGCTTGCTCGTCCGTTGAAACCCTGATCCAAATTCCAAAATCTATGTCGCCCATCACACGGTCACCTCGTCCTCGCTGTTGCTGGCCTGCCCAATACCTTCCGGTGGTCAATCGCGAAGGGGGTAAGGGGAATGAAAGGCAAAACATACACGTGTGAAGTGATCTTCGTCAAGCTGGACCCGGAAATTGAAGCGTTAAAAACACAGAAGATACTGAAAATAGTAGCAAATGCGCTGGCAAGGCAGGCTGCGGCTGCCAACGCGAATGCGAGTGAGGGCGGAGCAAGAGAAGTAGAGGGGGGACTGGCTGTCAGGCGGGGTAAAGTCACGAGATCAGGTGAAAAACCTGGTATCAGCAACAAAGGGAAGGTCGAGGCAGCTTAAGTGCGGTTGCTCAGCGGAAGTCTGACCTGTGCCCACTTGGGAGGCCCCGGCACTCTCGCCTCACAAGGAAGCAGTCCCTCAACAGCTTTAGTCAATTTCACGTTCTGGAAGTCGCGTCAAAATAACAAATTGACTTGATCGTTGATTGTCGGGGAGATACTTCATTCGGTCATCGAACATCACTGTACTACCAAGTCGGCACCGTAACCGCCAGTCCGAGTTAGCAGGACAAACAATGGGCTTTACCAGGTCTTTCGAGTTTTGGCACACCTGGACCGGCCACGTCCACTTGGGCGTATCTTCTTTGCAGTCCCAAGGAGCACAGTTCCAGAGTTCTACTACATTTTCAACGCCCCCTGCAAATAGAGGAGATTGTGCCTCGTCTGTTGGGCGGAATAGCACTATTGGCTTGTTGTACGGAGAGTAGCAGTTTTGATCTACTCCGTCTGGTACAGCCGAAAAGCCCATGTGTCGCCAAAACGTCTCAGATTTTTTAGGTCGGCACTCTAGGTCGACGACAAATACACCGCGTGATGCAAATGTTGACATAGAATTTTCCACTAAAAATCTTCCGGCTCCCCATCCTCTGCATGCAGGATTTACTTCTGCTATTTCTATCCTACCCTTTCTCTTGTAACGGCTGTAAATCAGGAAACCTATTGCCTGGTTCTTCCAGGTTATACAGAAAGCCTCCTTGTTTCTAAACGCCTTCTCTATGACATTTATGTTGCAGTAGAATCCTTCGTCACAAGTTGCCTCTTCTTCACGCAGCCACTCAGAAATTTCATCAAGCCTGCCAATTCCTGGCCGAGAAACAAATTTAAAAGTCATCCTTCACCTCTCACCGGATCGATTGAGTGCGGCCTATTTCTTGCCTTTTGACGGCCGCCCTCGCCGCGGGGCAATGGATTTCTTCACCAGGTTCTCCGAGCCAAGATCCATCATACAGCCATAGCAAAGCCGGTTCAAGAACTCCAGACTCTGCGCCCTCTCCTCATTGCTAAAGAACGTTCGATGTATGTGTTGCCCGCATGTTTTACAATCGTAATCGAGCAAAAACAGGGAAATGATGGTCATAGCGACACTCCTTGATCGAGGAAATAACATGCCAAGCGGGCGGGCTTAGGTCCGAAATAAGCATCGAGTTCTTCGTCTACTTCGGCCCGGCTCTCGTCGCTCATATCGTTGTAGATCTCCAGCGCACGCTGCTGTTGACGCAGAGCCTCTTTCTCACTCAGTTCCTCTTGCGCCTTTTTCTTAGTCTTGGCGGCCGTTTCCTCCGCTTTTTTGATCTTTTCGACCTCTTTTTGCGTCCTGAACGGTTCCGCGTAATCTTTCTCCAGAGCGAACTTGATGAGGACCGCGGGGTTGCTTCCATCGGTGGTCTTGACAGCGTATTTTATATTGGAGACGCAGTAATCTACGCCGTGCTTGTCCAGGTGCTTCGTGACCACAGATTTTAGCTCCAAGCGGTACTTGGCAGGGATCAACTTCATAATCTCGTCCAGTTGCGCGGCATCATCGCGGTTCAGTTCTATCACGTTTTTCTTGAAAGATGGCCTGAACTTGATACCGACCACCTTCTTCCCTTGAGAACGGTACTCACATTCGATGTTGATCTCCGATATTTTGTTTAGCTCGGCCATGGCCGGCTCGATCACCTTCTTTTTTACATTCCCGAAGTTGGCATATCCGTCGCTTTCGAGATGAAGAAAATCGCGGAAGAACTCGGGGGTCATCTCTGGCGGCGCGATGTGTCGATTATCGGCGGACATATAATTTCTGCAAAAGGAGTAGATGGGAATGGAATATTTGCAGGCGCGTATGCTGTTGATCGACTGCATACCCAGCGTCACATAGATATCGGGATCCTTTATCAAGTTCCAGATCGTTTTGGGGAAGGAAAATTCGATGAGAGAGCGGTTCTGGCGGAAAGGAATAGATTTAATGTCGCCGACCAGATTGGTCGAGTTTTTGACCACCTGATCGCGTTTGTTGAGGTAGTTAAGCCTCGCTTTCACGTCCATCAGCACCTCTACGTTCTCAATGAAGTCATCAACGCTTTTATCACGCAAACCGCACAGTTTGGAAAATTCGTGATGGAGAACGCTGAACACCCACTGCTCCGGGTTGTGGCGCAGGGCGGCCCGGGCCACGTAGATCAGTCCGAGGAAAGTCTTTTGCTGCTCCAGGTTCATTTTGGAACTCATACAAGCTATGGCAGCAGCTAGGATCAGGTTCGGGCTCTGGCTCCCTTGTAGCTGTTCTACGGTCATCAACGTTTTTTTGTCCATTATGATCCTCCTGCGATACCGGCTAAGTGGTGAAATTAAATATACTCTTATTGCAACTTTATGCAAGATAAAAAGTTGCAATAACCCCCCAAATCGGTTGCAATAGACGCTTTATACAGAAAATTGTTGCTTGCTTAATTTGTACAAGTGGCTGTTATTGCAAGGTTTTGGTTTTAGAAATACCAGGTTTGGTGTCATTTTTGTGCACCCCCCAAATCGGTTGCAATACATCCCCTAAACTGGTTGCAACGACCCCCTAGATCGGTTGCAATGACCCCCTGAATCGGTTGCAATAAGGTGGCATAAACCCGCTCTAGGTGCGGCTTCGTGGCTACGGTAAATAACCTCTTTTAAATAACCTTTTTCAAATAACCACGCGTCGTCGTTCCTACGCTGCGCTCCAATTCCAAAGCCCCCAACCCCCAAACCCCAAAATCGAATAACCGGTCGCTCCGCTACGCTTCGCTCTAACCCCCGCCTGGAAGAAAAAACTCGCACCCCTTCCTGTTCTGTACGGGACCGCAACCAAGGCCGTACAGATGCTGTTGCTGTTGGTACCGCTTGTTTCCTGTAAAAACAGTAAGTTATCTCAACTGAATAGGCTTTTATATTTTTTTGTTTTTTTTATTCTCATTTTTTGCCACTGCCGCACTTCAATAAGTAAGAGGACGAAACCAGCTCTTAACATTTTTATACATTTAAAAATGTATAAAAGCTTGCTGGCCTGCACAATAGAGCTAGTCGCCACCCCAGCTCACAACCCAACGGAGGATAAGAAAATGAAAAAGACGAACATCATCGCAGCAATCATCGCCGCTCTCACCCTCACCGCCGTAACCGCGTTCGCGGAAGAGCCGACCGTGATAGCGACCCCCTGGGAAAAGGTCGCCCTTCCCCATATCGAAGGGGTCGAGCCCGGCAGTAGCCTTACCATTTCCCTCGCGCCGGTGGCCGCCAAAGACCACCGCGGCACCGAGTTCGAAAAAGGATACAGGGCAGCCATCGGCGCGGAGGTCCCCTTCATCCCGGGCGTGGACCTCTACAACGATATCTCCTACCTCGCCGCCGACCGGATCGGTGCCCAGGGCGACATCTCGATCGCAGCCGCCACCGGAGGCCTCAAAGTTGGCCTGCTCCCTAACGCCGGCATCCTGGTGCCCTACGCGCAAGCTGGCGTCGGCGTGGCCTACATCGACCAGGACGGCCCCCTGGGCGGCAACGACTGGCGGCTGGTTTATACGGTAGGCGCGGGCATCGCTTCGCAGCTCGGCATGTACCGTGTCGACCTCGGTTGGCAGCTCGACACTACCAACGCGACAGGCGGCACCCTGGGCGCGCACACGTTCTCCCTCACCACCCACGTCCCTATCTGGTAACGACAACCACGGCGCCCCGCTCCGGCGGGGCTTCGCAAAGGAGAAGAGAGATGAAAACAAGAGACATTCTCGCGGTTTTAGCCGCAATCATGATGATGATGGCAGGCGTGGCCCAGGCTGCCGGCGGATACAACGGTGGGTTCAAAACCAGCGCAATGAGCATGAACCCCGGCGCATATGCGGAAAACCAGCCGTTCGCTGCTGAGCGGAACACTTTGAACAGCTGCTGGCTTAAAACAGCCGCTGAGAAAAAGATATCCATCGGCATCATGGGGTTTTTGCCCTTTGAAGACGAGGCCAGGTGCCGCGTCGAGACCGGGCTGGCACCTGCCCCGGCTGGCACTCCTGCTGAAGTGGAGCTGGCCAAAATAGCAGAATGGCAAAAAGTTTTGGGCGGTGCACCAAACTACCTTTCAAGGACCCAAGCTCAACTCACCGGCAAAGTCGGAGACAAAGCGCTGGGGAAAGAGATATTTGGCATCGCTTTAGGCACCATGGCCGAAGACGTCCCCGGTCTCGCCAACAGTACGAAACGTGGCCGGACCTTTAACCTCTGGAGCTACGACGGCCGCAAGATTTCATACTCCGCCTTCGAAAAAGCGAACGAGTATACCCAAGTGCTGACTACCACTGAAGTAACAACTCCGGCCGGCGGGAAAAAAATCGTTGCTATCAAAAAACTGGAGGAGGGGGCTGAGCAAAAGCCGGCCACCGCCCAGGCCCCGGTTGTCAAGGAGGAAGGCTTCTTCGGCAAGCTCAAAATTATCGGCCAAAACGTCATCGATGGGATGGCTGAAGGCGGCAGCAACCGCAATAAGAAGCCTGGGTTTAAAGTCGGGGCGCGCGAAACGGTTCAGGAGCGGGAGTCAGCTGTCCACGAATTCGCAGGGGTGAAGGTCACAGACGTACAGTACCTGTTCGACAAAAAACAGGGCTATATCGGCTTTTTCGGCTTTATTGCGACCCGCGCAGCGTTCTCCCCGGACCCTGAATACCAGATCATCACTGATGTTTTCAAAGGGGTGAATCAGGCAGTGGGGATGCCAACGGCTGTTGTCAAAACGCCTCACGGAGATGTTACGAGTAGAGTCTTGGATAACCACGCTACATACATCACTCCGGACAACATGCGGATCGACGTTCACTGCGAAGATTACGGCGACAAATTGTGCCGCAACGGGTACATCCAGGCGCGTTCGCTCACGGCCGGCACGTTTACCACCAGGGACGTCACCAACTTCTTCGAGTAAAACAGCTCTTTAAGGGAGTTTTTATGAACAAGCTTCTTCTGATCACATTGACCATTTTGGCAACTGCGGCGACTTGTTACGGCGGGTCGCTCGCAGACAAATTCCGGAATGCGGCCCGGGAGGGGATAAAAAATGCACCGGTTACCGTGGCCACACCGACGCTTACCGTGACGAAATTCGTTACTTACCCCCCGATCCAGAACAAGAAGGAGAGGTACAAATTTGAACGCGATGAACTACACATGTTCGTTGTGGATGGCGTGCTGATCTGGGGGAAGGATGACGGCGTGAACGTTGGTTGGTATGACCCTGCGTCCAAGCTCCTGGTTATCAACTCCAAAACGCCATTCGTCTGCAAGACAGTATCTCGCTCCTTCAAAAACCGCCTCTCGTTCGGCCGTAATGCTGACGGTTACACCGTGGTTGGCAAAGCTGCTGTTAACCAGCAAGGGGTCGAACCGCTGGAAAATCCGGAGGAACTCGACGAGACAAGCGAAAACGATTTTGCGGACGAGCCGAATAAGGACGACGGTATTCATTTCACTGACTACGACAAAGTCTTCATCGACGGGTCAGAAACGCTGTGGGTAAAGTACAAATATTCCGTACCGTTGCAGTCGATGTATTTCTTCGAAGTGAAAGATGAGAAGACGATGCGCTTCCTCAATGAGCTGGTAGCCAAGGCGCCGATCCTGAAGGCCTATAACAAGGCCCTGATACAGAAGGATCTGGAGACAGCGGCAAAACTCCAGGCGGAAATACTCATGTCCGGGCCAATCAAAAGGGCCTTGGTGACCATGGACCAAGACAAAGACAGCGAGCTTTACGTGGCAGAGTCGCTAGCCAAGTTCTTTAGCGGCGAGGAGTGGCTAGAGAAAGTGCTTAAACCGAGTCCGGGGATACTGGAGTGGGACGCCGAGAACCCTGCAGACACGAAAATCCTCGATTTGACCGGAATCCCATTTTACCCGGCTCAGTACCAGCAAGATCAAAAAAATGTGTGGGAACAGGCAGTTGGTCTTCACGACATCCGCACCGTACAAGACAAAGGTCAGTTTTGGCTGCTGTACAAAGACAGAAAACTGGCCCCGGAAAAGCTGACCAAGAAGATCATCGAAATTCATCACAAATACTCAAAATAACAACAGGTAACGGAGGGTTTCATCATGGAAATGTTTCTCAGCATCATCGTCAAGGGTGTTTTCGCAGGACTCGTAGCGTTCTCCGCCGTGTCCTGGGCGATCATCGTTTACAAACACCTGCAGATTTCCAAAGCGACAAAAGAGTCGGTCACTTTCCTCGACTTCTTTTGGAAAACCCAGCGGTTCAACATCATCGCGCCGCAAACTAGCAACTTCAGCAACTCCCCGCTGGCGGTCATTTTCGGAGAAGCCTACGGCGAAATGCAGAAGCTGCTGCTGGCGGATAACGCCAAAAAGGGGAATTCCGGTGAGCTCACCGCTGACTTGGGCGGGATTGAGAACGTAAGCCGGGCTATCCGGAAGGCGATCAACTCCGAAATCACGAAGCTGGAGAAGCTGACAACCTTCTTGGCCACCGTCGGCTCGACCTCCCCGTTTATCGGCCTTCTGGGCACCGTGGTGGGGATCTTGGTCACCTTCAAAGCTATCGGAGAGAGTGGTTCCGCATCCCTCGCGGTGGTGGCCCCGGGGATCTCCGAGGCGCTGATCGCCACTGCAATCGGCCTGGTTGCCGCTATCCCTGCGGTCATGGCTTACAACTATTTCAACAACAAAATCAAGGTCCTCGCGCATGAGATGGACAGCTTCGGGACTGAACTCCTCAACATCGTTCAGCGCAACACGAGCATCAATCCGGTGAACCCGGTAGCCGTCGAAGAGCCGGTTAAGCATGCGGTAGGGGAGAACTAACATGGCTATGAACGCGGGATACACAAGAGGTGGGGTGATGGCGGAGATGAATATCACCCCGATGGTCGACGTAATGCTGGTGCTCCTGGTCATCTTCATGGTGGCCGCACCGATGATGCAGCAGGGGGTGCAGGTGAACCTCCCTTCGGCAAACGCAAAGGCGCTGCAGTCGAAAGAGGAGCCTCTTACCGTAACGGTGAACAAAGAGGGGCAGGTCTTCCTGGACAAGAACCAGGTGGCCGTCGGCGAGCTTCGAGCGGTGATCGTGAAAAAAACCGCAGGACAGAAAGATAAGGCCGTCTTTCTTAATGCTGATCGTGGCTCATCTTATGGCGACGTCGTCAAGGTTATGGCCGAGATAAAAGGCGCCGGTGTCGAAAAACTTGGGATGGCAACAGCTCCAGGTGTGGAAAAGGGGAAATGAGATGACAAAGCCGCTTGAACAGGAAAATAAGGCCTTTAAGCGGATCCTCGTCGCCTCCGTCTTAACCCACGTCATCGTTACCCTAGTCTTGTTGTTCACACCGCCGGCGGAAAAGCCGGTAGAGCGGGTAGAAATCGACCTTCAGCAGATGCCCGAACTCGAAGGCGGCGGTGGGGGCGGGGGAGGAGGGGGAGGGGGAGCCCCTACTGCTCCCCAGGTGAAGCAGCAGGTAGCAACACCGACACCGGCCGCAGTGCCCTCAAAAACAGCGGCAGAACCGGTGGAGGAGATCCCCGCGGAGATGTCGTACAGCCAACGGCGGCTCGCAGCTAAAGCCGCAGAACCAGTGCCGACAGAATCTTCATACAGCCAGCGCAGGAAGGCCTCGAAGGGATCCGGATCTGGTAGCGGTACAGGGCAGGGAAGTGGCCAAGGCACAGGCACCGGATCTGGGCAAGGAAGCGGTTCAGGTACCGGTGTCGGATCTGGAAACGGCAGCGGGGATGGTGATTCGCTTGGGCCCTTCCAAAGGAAATTCTGGTCAAAATTTAAGCCCATCTGGCTTCGGGAAATGGATAGATCAGCTAGTGGCCTTTCCGGGACAATCAAAGCACAGATCATCTTCGACCGGTCGGGAGGGGTGCTGAATGTAAAAATACTGCGCGGATCCGGTAACCCGGCGGTTGACACTGCATTTATGAACGCGATGAGTCTTTTACCACCTGTCGGACCTTTGCCCGGGGGAAAAGCGCAATATGTACATGTTGGCAGCTTTGATCAGTACCAGCAAAATGCTCGTACACTTTAAGTTTTTGCGTCGGGTTTGAGATTATATCGCTTCAGACCCGATTTTTTTTGCTTTTTTATTCTTATTTTTCGTCATCGCCGCACTTCTATATCGTAAGGAGAGAAATTTATGAGAGCTATCGTGCTAACCACAACTTTTTTGCTTTGGATGGCTGTTTCGGCTGTCGCTGGCGAGCTCGAGAAGAAGCTGATCGCCGCTTGCCAAAATGGGAACGGCGCGGCAGTAGCAGCATTGCTTAAAAAAGGGGCCAGCCCAAATGCTAAGACAACGGATGGTTTTACCGCGTTTATGTACGCGGTCGAGGCTGAAAGTCCGGGAGCCGTACAAGCCCTGCTTCAAGCAAAGGCAACCGTGAATGCGCAAAGCACGGACGGGTACTCTGCACTCATGATCGCGGCCGACAAAAACAATCCTCAGGTTGCTCAAATGCTGCTTCGAGCCGGCGCAAATTCTTCCTTAAAGAACAAGGAAGGACAGACAGCTTACGATATAGCAGTCGAAGGCCATTCGTCGAACGCCAACTTATTTAAGCCAGGTGCAGACCTTGCCATTGCAGAGGAACCAGAACCCGAAGCCGATATGCCATTGGCCGGGGAGGACGGACAGAGCCATCAGGACGTGCCTCATACCGTGTCGGCAGAAACACCAGTTATCCCCGAAGAGAAAAAGGTTGAAACCATTAAAGATGTGGAAGATTTTTTCGGTGGGCGGCCGGAGACACAGGTGGCCCAACCGCTGACAGTAGAGCAGAAACTGCAGCAAGCTGAACAAAAGTATCTCGTTCCGATGGATGGCGAGACCCCAGCGGAGCGCGGGGCTCGGCTCGATTACTACATCAAGGTGGAAAGTAAAAAACTCGCTGACGAAATGGCGGAGGAATTTAAGAAGGGGAGGAGGTAGACATGCGGAACATTCTTCAAAAAATACTGCTGGTTATGTGCTTGCTGATTACCGGATGCGTGGGCAAATACGCATACCAGGAGCCGGAAAAGTTCACGATGATCACCGGGCCGAACAGTCAGGCGACATTTTGGCTCGGCTGGCGGTCCCTCGAATACGACGACGACTACCGCATGCAAACGATGGTCGTAACGGTCAAGGATGAAAACAACACGGCCCAGCCGCTGCTGGCCAACGCGGCATTTGTCCCTAAGGAGGGACAGCGCTTCAGCTGGGTCCTGGTGGAAAAAGATGAAAAAGGGCGGTGGGATATGAAGAAAGTGAGCTTCAACCGTTTGTACCGCCGGAATCACAACCAGGAAATCCTGGTCGTGTACCCAGATTTCAAGTTTGTCCGCCCGGACTACGACATCGACATTTCCGAAGCGTGCGTATCTTTGAAGGCGCTGGACAAAGCGCTGGCCAAGACCATTTTTGGTATCGATAGCGGCGTTCAGCGCGAGAAGTACACCCTGTGCAATTCTGCCTTCGCCTCAGTCGGGCCTGCAGGCCTAAAGCTGGATCACCAAAAGATATTCGAGGTCATGAAGGAGGTTCGATTTTACCCCCGGTTTATGACGTTTAACGCTGACAAGAAGGAAGCGGCGCAGAAAGACGCTGAAGTAATCGCCGTTCGGGCTGAAAAAAGAGAGGCAGCGGAACACGTGCCGTACTCACTTCACGAGCTAGAAAAACTGGAAAAGGAGTAAGGATATGAAAAGACTACTGTTTATCGTGATGGCGCTGATAGTGACAGCTTCTTTCGCGCAAGCTGCCAGCGGTGGCGGAACTGGCGGGACCAACGCCATGGGCACGGTTGCCACACCCGGGCAGATCAATGACCTCTCCGGCGAAATAGAGGCGATGATCAACGACCCGACCGGCGCCAACCCTAAGGGGAATTTCGACGGCGTGTTGCTATGCATGAACACTTTCTGCCCGTATTCGTGGGTGAACCCCGATGATCGCGAGCTGAATGAGTTCCAAGAGCAACTGTTTCAGCCGATCTACCGAGAGAAGTTGACGCAAAAGAGAGGGACAACCGAGCACCTCCTCTTTTACTACCGCCCCCTCTTTTCGCTGCCCAAAGAGGACTCTGTGGGCAAAAAGATCGCTGACTTTTACTACACTCCGCCCAACCTGAAATACGCTGTCAGGGCTGAAGTCTTCCAAAGGGGGGCAATCTACATTTTTCGGGGAATTGCCGGTGTGGATCCGCGGACAAACATCAAGATAGGGGAGTTCAACCCGACCAAGATCATATTTTGGGCGGCATATGACAGCAAAAATTGGCTGTTAGTGCGCCAGCAAAGCGACATGATGTACGCCTCGGGATTTTGGAACGACCGGGCCCGTTTTGCTTTGCTGGAAGGCGACGAGGACTTGGCAAAACTGTCGGCGCAAGAAAAGAACAATATTAAAGCGCGGCAGGCTCGGGAACTCGATTTGAAGGCTAGGATGATGCCGATGCAGGCGAGATCCCAAGCTCAAGCGATGGCCAAGATAGAGGAATGCAGCGAGGCGGCTTTTATTCCGCGGTATTACGCCCCGGAGTACGCAACCGAGCGTTTTTTAGAAATGCTGGAGCGCGAATCCTTCGAAAAACAGGCCATTGCCGGGATGGCGGCGTCTATGGGGATGTCCATTTCCCCCGCTGAGATCGAGGCGAATTTCACCGAGTACGGCAAATTCAAACAGCAGCCGGCCATGAAAGCGATGGCTGAGAAGCTTTTCAAAATGTGGACCGGTCAGTCGATGCTCCACCTGCCGTACCAGTTCGGGGGTTATGTTTCCTACTCCATTGATATTTACAACGTCAAGCCGACCCTCGCGAACCTTATCGAGAAAACGATGCCAACGCTTAACAGCGAGACTTTGTTTTTCGCGAACTTTCAATCCGACAAAAAGCGGGAACTCACCGACAAGTACGGCTTGAATCTGGAGAAAGATTACCAGTTGGCGACCTTAGGTGCGTTGACTGCCGAGCTCGCCTTTTCGACCAACGTCGGTGGCGAGATGAGCGGCCCGATCATGCAAAAGTGGCTCAACGGCATCTCTACCGCCACCTTCGGCACTACGGTGAAAAAAGCAACAAAACTCATCGGTATGAAGGGGTTAAGTCCCAATCTGGGCGAAATGTCCGTCGAGGAATACGGGCTGAAAGTGCTCGAAAAGCTGGCAGATCCCGCTGAACAAAAACGGCTGTCAAACTACCAGGATCTGCCCGTATACCTGCTCCAGGAGGCAAAATAATGAAAACACTGGCCATATTTACCATCCTTCTCCTTCTTCCGGTCCTCTCCTTTGCGGGAGGGCTGGAACTCGAGCGCAGTAAGGCAAACGCGAATTATGCGGCCCGGCGTGCCGCAACAACAGCACAAAGAAATGTCCCCGCTGGCTTGCTGCGGACAGTAGAGGACATCACCACTTTAGCGAACGTCAAGTGGTACCAAAGTTTGCAGCGGACCTGCGAGACAGATGTCGCGTATTACGGTCAAAGTGACGCTACGGCTGGCATGATGGGAGGGGCGAGCCAAGTGTTGGGGAAGGGCCTACTGAAGGGCATGCCTGCGTTGCCGTCCACACCAACGATGCTGCGGTACGACTACGCAAAGGCTATGTCCGGCCTGGCCGACAGGGATAAAATCAACGGCCTGTGCAGCCAGTCCATTCCTGGATCGCAGTACAATTTCTTCTCTAAAACAGGGGAGATTACCTATGGGTCGACAAAGCTCTCGGTCGAGAACGGAAAGGTGTGGAGCTTTTCGTCGCGCGGGAAAGTGCTTGTCACGGGCACCACTACAAATAAGTTTAACCCGGTTGAATGGATCGTATCGGTCCAGGATTTGAACGGGGGGGTGATGGGGCAGAAGGTTGAGTTCCGCTTCAATCTGGTCACTAAGCAGTGGGTAGTAAACGATGCGAACCTGTCGATCACCGCATCGAGGAAAAGCGGGACAGGCCGCAGCTGGGAGTATGCTGAGATTTCGCAGAGTGACGACCCGGCCAGGGAGACGAAAAGTGATGGTGTCGACCTCTCGGCAAACATCGTCATGGAAAAAATCAGCAGGTACTACAACCAGGGGCTGATAAATAATTACAGCCTGATCGAGTTCGCCTCAGCCCTGATCACCTCCCCTCAGCTCCGCGAAAAAGTCATAGCGTCTCCTTAAAAGGAGAGCCCCGACCACACCGGCCGGGGCTTTTGACGTTAGGGGCTGTAATACTCATCGGTTACATCTTTGTACTCTGCTCCCTTAGACCACCTTTCCCATACGTACTCCGCATCCCCGTTATAACCAGGCTGGCCATACAACTCATAAACCCGCCCTGAAGAGGTCGTCCCCATTTTTGTTTCCGTGTCGTAATCTACGATAGCACTGCTCACCCTACCCTCATTCTCGACCATGTTGTACCCAACAAAGTGTCTCGTCCCTGTACTGCTTAACTCGCGGACAGTCCACCGGCTAAGGGTTACAACTGGCTCTTCATTGACCCCGGGCACTACCCACATCCCTCCTCTACGCTCGCGCATATCCCCTCCAAAGCTAATGATAACTATGACTTACATTATTTAAATACCTAATTAGGTATTTTTGGACATATAAAAATGTATAAAACTATTGCAGGCCTGCACAAGATAAACAAGTGAAAAAGGAAAAAATGCATTTTTTATTCTCATTTTTTGCTCTCGCCGCACTTCTTATATGTAGGAGACAAAATCTATCCCCCTCCGAGGGGCACACATGGAGGACACAATGGCAATCATCAAGACGGCAAACAAAGGCGTAAGCAAACTCGAGGAGCAGCTCAAAAAGCTGCGGGCACAGGAGGCAGAACTGAAGGCTCAGTTGAGGGCCGAGCAAGAGGCAGCGACCGTTGCCGCCGGCGAGCTGATCCGGGCGAACCTGGACAAGCTTCCGGCGGATCTGCGCGACCAGGTGGCATTTCTGGACGTTGCAGAACAGATCGCCACCCTGGACGCGAAGATCGCGAAGTACGGCAGGAAGAGGGCAACCCTGGCGGCAGGCGTGAACAAGAAAGCCGGCGAAGTGGTAATGGACAACCTCGACAGGCTGCCCGCGGAGCTCCGCAAGAAAATCGAGGCGCTGGCGGGCATCGAGGGCGAGCCGGAAGTGGTCGAAGAGCAGCTCAAACTCGGGGAACTTAACCAGGTGCAGGAGGCCGGTGCCCAGGTGGCTGAACACCAGCAGGAGGTCGCGTAATGGGAACGCTGAGTGTAAGGCTGGATAGCGAGACGGAGGAGCTGCTCAAACAGCTCCTCTCTTCCAGGAAGATGAAGGCATCTGACCTGGTTCGCGAGATGATCGAGAAGGAGGCCGCTGGTGGGCTGCTCGAGGCGGTGAACTCCGTTCAGCTGGCCGTGGACGTGATGCAGGATCGGCTGGCGGAGCTCGAGATGGTCACAACCAAGATCCTCGGCGAGGCTGCCTTTTCCGCGTACGGCTGGCGCCAGGCCCAGGCGAAGAAAGGCCCTGAGGAGAATGCGGCTATTCAGGCGGGCTTCGAGGAATACGCGCAGAAACTGATGCAGGAGGGATAAAGCGATGGCAGAGTCGGCAGATAGGTCAGGAACTACAAAACTCGCGCATAAAGGGTTCGATAGGTGGTGGGATGCAATGCAGCTACAGCTGCAGATGTACGCGCGGATCGCCGGCTTGGTTTTGCTAGTCCAGGGCCTGGTTATCTCCGGGCTCTGCCTCGCTTCTACAAACTCGACACAGCGTAGCGTGACTGCGGCGTACTATTACGCGAAGGCATCGCGGTACATGTTTTCTAATCCGACTATCAACTTTGTGATTGATGACAAAGAGTTTGCACTGCCGGCCCGAGAGATTCGTAAAAGTTCGGAGATCCGTAGTGTTGCCCACGGCCAGACCGCAAAAATTATATCAATCTGGCTACTGTCCTGCGCGCTGTGGCTCGTTGTGCCGGTCGTCGTAAAGCATTTCAAGAGGAAGGCTGAAACAGATATGGCGAAAGAGCACATCCGAGGCCCGCAGCTACTCACGGCGCCTCAACTCGCTGCTGAAATCAAAGCTTCAAAGAAACCGGCCAGGGTTGTTATTGGCGGGATCCCGCTGCCTATCCCGGCTGAAACGGAACACATTGCAGTTTTCGGGAAAACCCGTGTTGGGAAATCGGTACTTTTGTATCAAATTCTCCAGATATTAAGAGAATTTTTCCAAAAAGCCATCGTACTCGACGTTAAAGGTGACTACTACGCAAAATTTTTTGATCCGGCCCACGACGTACTTTTTAACATTCTCGATTCAAGGGGGGCCGGCTGGAACATTTTCAATGAAGTGTTTAACAAGGCCACAGGGAAATACAGCATTGTCGATATAGAAGCGGTGGGGCAGTCCATGGTCCCGGACGCAAAAGGCGGCGGTAACGAGACTTTTTTCAACGATGCTGCACGATTGGTGTTTATCGCTGCCATGAGCGTTTGTGTCGAGATGGGAACGGTAACAAATGCTGCTCTCAGGGAGCTCATTTTTAGCAGCACGGAGCTTATGGAAAAAGCCCTGAATGAAACAAAAAAGAAACACCGTGGGCACGTTTACGTGCAACAGCCGAATTCCAACTTGGCAGGCTCCGTTCATGCTGTGTTGATGCAATACTGCGGCTGGTTGGAATTTATGCCGGATCAGGGTGATTTTTCCCTTACTGAATGGCTACAAGACGGCAAACCGGGATTCCTCTACCTCTCTTCAATTAAAAGCATAGCAAAGACTCTGCAGCCGGTCCTGTCGCTTTTCGTAGACCTTGCTGCCCGGAGGATTCTGTCCTGGTCGGAAGATCCCGATCGCAGGCTGTGGTTTATGCTCGATGAGATTGGATCCCTTCAGCGGCTGAATGCTTTTAAGGAAATATTGACGGTCGGAGGTGGGAATGGTGCTGTGGTTATCGCAGCGAACCAAGACTATTCGCAGTACGTCGAAAAGTATGGTCAGCACGATGCAGAGTCAATCCTGAACTCCTACGGCACAATCGTGGCTCTTAAGTCAAAAGGGCCTGCTACTGCCGAGATATTAAGCAAAATGTACGGTAAGGAGGAATTTTGGGAGACTAAAGAAAGCCATGTGATTGGAACGAATAACAATGCTTCCATCACACAAACCAAAGATAAACGGGAAGAATTCATTATTAATCCCAGTGAAATTCAATATTTCAAAAAACTTGAATATGTGCTCCAGATCCCGGACTTTAACCCTTGCAGAGGAATGCTGGAAATCCTCCCAGTGAACAATTCTCCGCAAAAATACGAAAAATTCATCTTACGAGATGGTTTTGAGTTGGTGGCAGGGGGTGAAACCGCAGCCCCTGGGAAAATTGCGGTTCCTTACGATCCATCTGCGGATTACGAAGAACCTGACGAAGACGATGAAGTGTCGTCGAGTGAGGGCGGTCGCCAAGTCCAAGCTGGTCAGCTGACACAAAAGGCAGAACGGTCTACGCCCGCACGGGAAAAGAAAGAAGAACCGGCTAAGACTGCAGAAGCTAAAGAGGATCCGGCGTTGAAAGATATTGCAGCTGCTACATTCGACGAACCTAGTTTTTAAAGACCCCTTGAAAACAGAGTTTTTTTCTAGGACAACCACTTAACTAAAAAGGAGAAACGTCATGGGAATTTTCAAGCATGTATTCTGGATCGCACCGGTGGCCATCCTCGTACTCTGGCTCACCATCGGCCAGCAGCGCGAAACCAACGCGAAAATCGACGTAAAAGAGAAGGAAATACACGGAAACGTGATGGCGATCATGTCAGAAACCACCGACGATCCGAAGCTGAAGGAACGCTTCAAAGCGCAGATACAGGAGGCGGATGCCGAAACAAAGGAAGCCAAAGCGCTGTTGAAGGAGCGCGAGGCGGAAAACAACCAGACAGCCGCCGAAATGAACAAGCAGATGATGGAGGTGGATCGGCAGCTTAAGGGGGTAAAATAACATGAAAAAGCTGATCATCACGGCCATTTTGCTGGCTATAGCGGCAAACGGGTGGGCCTTCGGGCCCTCCTCCAATACGAGCAACGACACGCGCGTGATGGGGGAGGAAGGGGTTACAACGGAGGGAAGCACAGACAACCGGCGCTCGACGTCGGACAGGACCTCAAAAAGCAACACCACATCGAGGGATAAGTCATCTGGCGAAACTCTGCGGAACACAGCTCAGGCAATGAAATCCGGTTCCCTCGACATCACGGTCCAGGCTGATATCGCTTTTCTCAGGACCTTACGCGAGCTCGAGGACACTGGGGTTGAACCCTTCGCTACCTGTCAGGTAATTTCCCGCCCCAGGTTGCCCGCAGACTTTCGCCTGGCGCCTGCGGTTAAAACCTCGGGAGCTAGGATGTCCATAAACAGGGCGAATAACTTGAAAAACGCAGCAGAAAACAACAGCGACGTTTCTAGCGTGACAGACGAAGCCCCGATACGCGAGTACAGGGATTGCTTAGCTCTGTACGGGGCGGTCATAAAAGCATCTTTCGAGAACCTCTCCGACGACCTGGCCGGCCTCAAGTTTGTGCAAAAGAAGACTGTCAAAGGAGCACTGCAGGAGATCCGCGGAATCGGTTTCCGTGACTATTTCCTCCTGGGGAAGGGGGCTCTTTTAAGAGCGGTGAAGAACATCAACGTCCTTCGCGACCAGCAGCGGCAGGACCCCACCCCTTGCAGGTTTGAAGGGAACGTAAGCACTATCCAGTGCGGGGCCTCGCAGCTCGTGTTGGGGAGCAAACCTACACTTACTACGGAAGGGGTCGGGGTATACGGGAACGGCCAGTATGGCGGCTTTGCGGCTACTTACAAGATCTCTTCCGGCTGGAGCTATGCAGACGCCTGGGAAGCAATGAAAAGCGACACCAGCTCGTCACGGTTTGCCAGAGAGTACGCGCACGCTGTTGAATCGAACAAAAGTAAAGGCAACAGCGTAAAAGCACTTCTGGCCGAAAAGGCGGCCTGGGATCGTTCCCGCGGAGCAAAAACAAGCTTGTCGGCAGACAAATTCATCCCGAACATCGGTGGCCAGTAAACGATTCGGCCAAATCGTAAATCAAGGCCCTCGGTTCGCGCCGGGGGCTTCTTTTTTTTTTAACTTTTGTTCTCTTTTTTCTGCCACGCCGCACTTCTATACAGTAGAGGGATGTTTCCCTGACCGCACCAGGAGGGATTATGTACAAAATTTACCGTGCTAGCGAAATAGGTCTTGTCGCTGTGGTGGTGTTTGACACGCACAAAGAAGCAGCGGCTGCGCTGAGCGAGGTTTGCCCAAAGCCGCTTGCGCGAACTGATTGCTTCTCCGCACTGCAAATTTGCCGTTCGGCCAAGGCCCAAGGGGTACAGGTGACCAGGTTGCACGTGTCGGCAAGCGGGGAGGTGTACTGCGTGGGGGGCGAGGTCGAGGGTGGGGAAGACACCCGGGTGGCGGCTTAGGATCTGTTGCGGGCCTGCACAATAAGGAAAGGGAGGGAGAGACGATGGTAAGTATAAGCAAGCCGAAAGGCGCACAAGCTGCAGCCCATTATTTTAAGGATCCGGATTACTACACAAAAGAGCCCGGACAGTGGTTTGGTAAAGGCGCGGAGGCGCTGGGGTTGAAAGGGGAGGTCACCGCGGAGACCTTCGGCTCAATCTGCGCTGGGCTCGATCCTAAGACTGGAGAACGGCTAATTCAGGCAAAGACGAAAAATGGTGAATTACAACATGTTGCAGGCATCGATATGACGTTTTCTGTCCCGAAATCAGTCAGTCTCGCAGCTCTTGGGGACCCGAAAATAAACAACATTATTGAAGAGGCAGTGAAACGGACCTTGGGATGGGTCGAACAGTGCCTAGCGCAAGGACGAATGGTAGACCCGGAAACTGGTAAACAAATTAGTATCGACACCGGTAATTTAACGGTAGCCACTTTCCCCCACATGACATCCAGGGAAAACGAACCCCAATTACATATACACGCATTTATCGCCAATATGACTGAAAGGTCAGACGGAACCATGGTGGCATTACACAATGTTCCTTTGTACCGATTCCAACGTGCGATAGGGAGGGTTTTCGACAACGAATCGATCTGGGGGCTGAAAAATAATGGATATGGAGTTGATGTTACCTCTGTAGAAAAAAGCACTTATGAATTAAGTACAGTTAGCCAGAAGCTTTGCAAGGCACTTAGCACTAGAGCGGAGCAGGTCGAAGTAAGGATTGACAGGCTTAAGCAGAACCCTAATTACGCCGGTAAGACCAACGCCGAACTCCGGGAAATTGCCAATCTCTCCACTCGCAAGGATAAGGTCGATTTATCCCCCGAACAATTGAAGGAAAATTGGACAAAAACATTCGAGGAGCACGGTGAAACGTTTAAATCCGTAACCGACAAGGTGCACGCCTTCCGCGACAAGAACCTCGAAGCCCGCGCGGCCGAAAAGGCTGCCGGCATCAACCCCGCTCTCACCGCCGAGCACGCTACTACTGCGCTGGCTCGGGGGGCGGAGCTGATCCACTCCACCGAGTCCGCTTTTACCCTGCCGACACTTGTGGACCAGTCGCTTAAAGGCGCCCTAGGGGAACATTCCATCACTGAATACTCCCAGATTATCCCTGAGCAGTTCGTGGAACTGGGGTACAAGGCGGACGCCAAAGGCACCCGCCAGGCCTATCTGTCCACCCCGGAAATGATCTGGATGGAGCGCGGGGTAATCGACAAAACCACGGCTGGCATCGGCAAGTACGAAAGCCCCATTACCCGTGAAAGGGTAGAAGAGTTCCTGAACAGGAAGGAGGCTGAGAAATCAGCCGAGTTGACGGCTAAAAAGCTGGCGCGGGGGGAGATCAAAGAGGGAGAGGTTGTCCCGTTTAAGTATTCACAGGGACAGCGCGAGTACGTCGTTCAGGCCCTCTACGGAAAGGATGAGGTCCTGGTTGTTCAGGGGGACCCGGGGACCGGTAAGACAACCGCGAGGGTCCTCATCGAGGAGTTTAATAACGAGTTGAAAGCTGCCGGCGAGGCTCAACATTTCGTTATCGGCGCTGGCTTTACCGGCAAGGCGGCGGCTGAGCTTGTCGACCGCGGGGTCGACGCTCGCACTATTGACTCGTTCCTCCAGCATGAGCTCGTAGTTGCTGACCGGCCCAGGGAGGTCCCCCAGGATCAGCCGGGGAAGATCGTTATCCCGCAAGGGGCCCGGGTGGAACTCCTTGTGGATGAGGCGTCAATGATCTCCTCGAAACACATTTCGCAAATCTACCAGCGGGCGGAGGAACTGCGGGAACAGGGGATCCAGACCAAAGTAGTGCTGTCTGGAGACACGAAACAGATGGTTGCCATCGGGGCCGGTAAAATGTTCGCGGAGCTGCAAGAAGCTACCAAAACCACAACAGTTGAGTTGAAGCAAATCAACCGTCAAAAGCCGGGAACCTACGCGCTCGAAGTGGCAGAAGCCCTGAATAACGGGAAGGAGGTCAATCGCGCAGTCGAGATCCTGGAGAAGAACGGCCGCGTTGTGGAGGCAAAAGATCAGACCTCGCTGATCGGAGCTTCGGTGAACGACTATATGGACATCGCCCGGTACAACGCTGAGGCAAAAGAATATAACAAGACTGCTGATCTGGATAAACTGCGCGATATTAAGACCGGCTTCGTGGTGACTCCTTTGAATGCTGATCGCAAGGCCATCAATCTGGAAGTTAGAAAGCAGCTGGTTGCCGAGGGGATCCTGGAGGAAGGCCAGAAGTTCGGCATTCTGACCGCCGGCGGGCTGAGCGGAAGCAAGGCCATCGCGGCCGACAATTTTCAGGTCGGTCAAGTCGTCATTTACTCAGGCCAGCAGGACAAGCGCGGGAAGGTGAAGGACGAAGGCGGGATCCTCCGCCCTGGCGGCCGGGGCGAAGTTGTGGCTACCGACATCGCGGCAAATACGGTGACGATCACCTACGAGGCTCGGAACGGCCAAAAGTTCAACCACACCCACGACCTCAAGGACGACTGGAAAAAGCTTTCTACCTACAAAAAGGAGGAGCGCCAGTTCGCCGTCGGCGACCGCGTCACATTTCTCAAAAATGACAAAAAGCTTGGCGTCCAGAACGGTGACGTCGGCACCCTTGTTTCCGTTGAGGGCTCGAAGGCGGTGGTGCAACTGGATACAGACGATAAGCGGCAGGTGTCTTTCGACCTTTCCGGTAAAGCAGGGAAGGGCGAAGGCCTGAACTACAACTACCTGGACCATGCCTATGCCGTGACCACTGAAAAGAGCCAGGGTGCGACGGTAACAGAGGTGTCCTTTCACGCTGCTGTAAGGCCCCTCGAAGTGAAAAACGATAAGGGCGACTTGGGGGAGCGGTTCGGCAAGGAGGTAAGTCCTGAGACCCTGCAGCGGTTCAACACCACAATGTCAAAAGAAGAAGCTGCTTGGTCGAAGGAAGGGATTCTTAATGGCCACAAAGCTGCCGTTTCTGTGCAACTGGCCAATATGGGCAAGGACGACGCAAGCGACGTGCAGAAAGTCGTCGCGGTGCGGTTCGAAAACTCTAAGGCGATCATGGAAGACGAGAAGACTCGCGCCGAAATGAAGAACGCGGGGATGTTTTTCGACGCCGGATCCGGCTCATGGATGACCTCACTGTCGAATGCGAAAGCTGACAAACTGCTCGGTGAGAATCATCCTCTCAAGGGGGAGTATAAAGCTGCCGCTGAAAAAGCCTTGAGTGGCCACGCCCAGGATATGGCAAAAGACGTCTCTGTAGCTGACGCCCGTCCGTCACTAGAGCACGAGTACGCGCAAATCGAGAGGTTTGCACAGATCACTTACAACGCTGTGAACGTTGGGATGACTCGAGGCGTCGCAGAAATGAAGATCAACACCAACGATCTGAAGGCGTTTAAAGCGCAGATGCAGCACGAGAAAGAGAAAGAATCCACCATTTCGGGCTTCGACACCCGCGAGCTCGGAGGTCCTGCGGGTGGGAAAGCTCACCCTGGTGTTTCCGGAAAGGAGAATCCTCTCCGGAAGGATTCCGCCGCAATTCTCGAACCTATGGCTGAACGTGCCCCTGAGCTGCAGCCGGCCCGGGGCAGCGATTTCGCCACGCCGGCTGAGAAGCACAAGACGGCCACGAATCTTCCGTTCGCCAAAGGCATTGAGACCGGCGCCAGCCGGAAGCACGATCTCGCCCCCGGTGGGTTGGGTTGGCAGTGGGAGCGCGAGGGCCTTTTCAAATTCGGCGACCGTTCGTTTGTCCGTGGCTACACCGACCATGGTTACGGCGAGTTCAATACGCGAATTAAAAGGGAAACTCGCTACATACAGACTGGTGAAAACAAAGGAACCGTCACTACGTCCAAAACGGTGAGTAACGAAGCCCACAGCACTACTAATAGCACTATAAAGCGAAAAGACGGCACATCAGTGGAGTCCAAAGAGTACAGCTATCGCACGGGCATAGGCTACACCTTAAAACAGAAAGACGAGGTGGTACGGGACGCAAGTGGTGAAAAAATCGGGCGCCAAAAGTCCACAACCCACAGCTTTGCCGGAACTGTGTGGGGTACTAAAAAGATATACGGCAAGGACGGCTCCGTGAAGATTGTAAAGTGGCGCGGGTACTACACCTTCAGCGGCAAGCTAAAGATTGACAAACAGACAATCGAAACCGAAACGAACAAGAAGGCCGCAGATCGTGCCCTAAAGCCGCTGGGCCAACGGATCGTGAATGCAGTCGCCGAAAAGCTGGCCATCCACGCTGCCAAAAAGGACCATAACCAGCAGCGAGTGCAAGATCTGGTCTCTAAAGCCATTGAGTACGAAAAGGGAAAAGGCCACGACTCGGACGTGAAGTCGAAGAGGGTGGAGCAGGGTGGCCGCTACAAACAGGAAGACACCATCACCCGCAAAGACGGTTCGGTCATCAAGGCGGTCGAGAAGGGTGAGACCCTTGGCGCGACCAAAAAGTCTGTCAGAGTCGAGACGATTGAGAAAGGGCAGAACCACGGTGCTAAAAAAATCACGGAAGTGAATCGTACCGGGAATGTCATGACGGTCAAGACCCAAGAGGTCTCCCGCTTCGGCAAGATCCGTGAAACTGAGTGGCATGGCCTAAAACAGGCCGATGGAACCTACAAAACCGTAGGCCAACGGATGGCGAAGGAGTACACCGACATCCCCGGGGCAAAAAAGGTGCTTATGTCCGCCAAGGAGCGGCTCCTGGACAGAGTGCTGCAAGCGGTCGACAAAATGAAGGACACCACAAAGTCAGCAGAAAAAACAAAACCAGACCGCGAACTTAGTAAGGGTGGAATGTCACTTTAACCTTCGTTGTCCTGAGCCCCTGGTTACACCGCCGGGGGCTTTTTTTTGCTTAAGGCTTTTTTTATTCTCATTTTTTCCTCTCGCCGCACTTCTATATAACAGAAGGGGAAAACGACGAGGGTGAGGTGCAAAATGGTCATCGACATCGAGAAAACAAAGACGCAGGCCGTAAGTGGGAACGTGGTGGAGCTAGTGCGGCTGGGGAAACATCAGTTGGTAAACAATGATGTTGACGCCGGGGTCTCTGCATTAGCTGATGCGACGAGTAAAGAAGCCGCAGTATGGAGTTCGCTACAGGCGAAGGGTGAAGCGAAAGTGCTTCTCGAAGTATTTCGCGGGATGGCGCCTGATGAAATTTACGAATGGGTAGAAGCCCGGCGCGAACACTTCGCTAAAACAGGAACTTTTTTTACGCCCGAGGAAGCCTGGGCGAAGGGATTCATCCTGCCCGACACTACTGAAGAAACGCAGGAAGGCCCTCGCGCACCGGCAAAAATTCTCCCTTTTCGCCGCCAGAAGTAAAGACGACAACGTATTCGCACCGGACGGATCCGGAACGTATTTGGAGGGAAAAGATGAAAAATATGAAAGCAGTGATGATGGCAGCAATGGTGGTGATGATCGCAATGTTGGCAGGGTGCGGCGACGGCAGCAGCACCTTAGCAATTTCGCCAGTTGTAGCCCTCGAGGCGAGCCCTGAAATGGGAATGGCAGCAGCGGCAAGGCCTACAGCCGTTCCTGGCCAAGTGGAGGTGGTCGCGTTTCTTCCCACGGTGCCGACGATGCAACCTTTCGTCTGGTTCACTATTGAGCGTACGGACATGGCAGAGCCGGTTCTGGCGACGTTAAGCGGGTGGGTTGTCGCGGTAAACCCAGCAACAGGGGAGGCGAAGATCCACGTCGATGGCTTGAACCAAGGAGGGGATTACATCGTGAATATTTCGACCGCAATTCCCGGCACCAACCCGCCGGAGGTGGAACCGGACAGCGCCGGGAATCCGGGGGCCGTTATGAAAAAAACGCTGACCTTCCGCGCGGTCGACATGGTTGGTCTCTGGTAATACGATCTCGCATCGGACGGATCCGACATTCATAAAAGGGCTAAAAAATGAAAAAAATGGCAGCAGTAGCGGCAATGGCAGCCGTAACAGTAGCCGGAACCGTATTTGCCGCAGAAAGTATAACGGTTTCGCGCACAACTCACGGCGACGGCACACGTGTTCAAGCAGTAGAAAAAGTATCTGTTCACGGTGGGACTCTCCGCGTAGAGCGCAACGAGCTCGTTGTTGCGGGGGGCGGTAAGGGAAACAAGCGCCTTATTTGTAAAGAGGAAGCGGGACGGTACGGCAAGATCGCCATTCGCGAAATCGCCGCTGACGGCCGCAAGGCTCAGGTCGAAGGCGTGTACATGCGGTACTAACCAACAGTCTAGGAGGGATTTGAGATGAAAAAGATAGCAGTAGCAATGGCAGTGATGGCAGTGATGGCAGTGATGGCATCTGGAGCCGCTATGGCAGATACCTTCGTGGAACCTGCACCAAACACTGGTAATGCCTACGGGGCAGGAGCGAATGAGCCAGCTCCCTCCCCGTGGTCCCCACACCTGGGAGCCTCTAATGCAACAGCGTATGGCCCATACGCAACGGCAAACGGATTTCAGGCAACCTCTTACGGCTCCGGAGCCACAGCTGGTGATAGGTTCACCACAGCGATCGGTGCAGGATCGATGGCGACCCGACAAGGAGCGGTCGCTGTCGGTAATAGTGCTGCGGCGCTAGGGCTGGGGGCTATATCGCTTGGCACAGGCAACGTTCAGGGAACGGGCTCAATCTACATCGGCAACATTACGTCACCGTTGGTTCCCAACATCATCGCCCCCCCGGTGAAGGTCACGAATGCCATAGGGGTCGGAACACTCGTCACTGTTTCCGGTGACAACGCGGTGGCGATCGGCAGCCAGACTACTGCAAGCGGTCCCAATGCCGTCGCCCTGGGCGCCAACTCGGTCTCGGCCGGAGCGGGATCCATCGCCATTGGCGGCATTTCCAACGGTAACACCAGCGTGGCCATCGGTTCCGGATCATATGTCAGTGCCCCGGCGACAGCCTCACTTGCCATCGGAAACAATTCACAAGCTACCGCCGCCAACAGCGTCGCCCTGGGGGCAGGATCTATGGCCACCAGGGTCAACTCTGTGGAGGTTGGAGGTCGGCAAATCACAGGTGTTGCAGCCGGGACCCAAGCGACTGACGCTGTAAACTTGGAGCAATTGCAACAGGCTGTGGGCAGCGCGATTGGCGTCATTGACGCCAAAATCTCCGCAACTCGCAAGTACGCGGCCCGCGGTGTCGCAGCTTCTCTCGCAATTCCTACCCCCATCTTCGGCGCTGGCGATACTAAAGCCGTGGCGGTAACTATGGGACAGTACGACGGCGAGATGGCAATCGGCGCTGCTATGGCCGTCAAACTCACCCCTTCTCTCGCCTTCCAGGCGGCAATATCCTCCCCACTCGCCACAAGCGTAGATGCGGGTGGCACAGTGGCAGCTCGAGGCGGCGTTTCGTTCAGCTGGTAACAAGCACACGCGCCGGACGGATCCGGACTTCTCGGAGGTTGAGATGAAAAAGATGATCGTAATGGCAGTGGTAATTATGGCGCTCACCGCAAACTTCGCAGCGGCCGAGGAGGCGGCTCCACAGCCCGTCGCGGAGCAATCGGTGATCGAAACGGACAGTCTTGCGACCGATGAGCCCGTCGTCGAGCAACCGGTATTGGAAGCCGATACTCCCGACGCGGTGAAAAGACCGCCTATCCGTGAATATTTCAACGCAGAAAACACCGCGGAATTTGGGGATCTTTTCACCCGGGCAGTAGAATACGAGGGCGCATACAGTGAGCAAGGGAAAAATCTTACACCCTGGATCGTCACGATCGATGTCTTAAACGAAAAGAACATCTTCGGATGGCGAAAAGGGCCCTGGAAGGCAGCCCCATCCATGGCGTCGATCGTAGCGGCGCCTTTGACGGGTTGGCTGACTTTCAATGCCGTCGCTAACACCAAGACCCCCGAAGGGTGGGTAATGACAATGGTGCCAAGAGATAAAGAGCTTGCTGGGTTCAAACGAATTACCATAACTGCTGACCAGCAGGACATCGTAAACGCCGAGATTAAGTAGTCCTGCCGGCGGGAATAAAAAGATCAGGCCTCAGAGCCTGATTTATTTCATTTTTTGTTCTCATTTTTTGCCACTGCCGCACTTCTATATAGTAGAGGGGAAAATCCTCGGTTGCGGTCCTGGACAATAATAAATGGAGGCGGTCATGTACGGACAACAGAAAAGCGGTGGGATTCTTGGGCTGGTAGCACTTCTCGGCGTCCTAAAATATATTGCCATTCCGGCGATGAGCGGCGAGCCCATTGCGTTCCTGGATAAGCTAAATCTGCCAGCCCACTCCGCTCTTGCGGCGAAGGCTCCGGTGATTGCAGCCGTACGGCAAATAGCTCCTGCCCTGGATGCATTGGTTGCCGACGTGTACACAGACCATCCTCAGTACGCTGCAGGCCAAGCCCAGGAAGAACCTGCGGAGCAGGAGCTAATTCGGATACCTGAGGACCCGTCTGACAATCCGTACATCGACTCAAAAACTTACTCCGCCCAGGACAGAATCGTCGGGTACTAAAAAGGTGGGCAGAGATGACGAAAAAGACGAAACATGAACTCCCTGAAGACGAAAATCGGCCGTGGTCGTCCCGGGTTGAGCCAACTTCGATCGGCGGGATTCGGTATGAGCCGGAGGAACCGGAAGAAATCGGCGATGATGTAGAGATTGAGTTCCGTCGGGGGATCATAGAGACGGTTGAAAGCGACAAGAAGTTTAGACATAACAGCCAGTTGTGGTTTTAACTAAAAAAAGGGGGGGGGAGATTATGCAACTGTATGCGGTCATTAACTCGGAGCACAACCCGCAGTACGCAAACCAGCAACCGCACGACGACCAAGGGAGGCCGATTCCGTTCTCTATCCACCTTGATTTCGACACGGACCCGGCTTATCCGGTGCGCGGCGGCACTGGTGGACAGTACAAGCTCTTCGACGTCGATTTGTACTACCGTGCCGGAAGCGAGTGGCGGCAAATCAACATGCACACACGCTACGACAACCGTGACTACAGGCTAAGCGACGAGCCGGAACGCTAAATACAGGCCATCACTTAACATTCCCGGAATAAAGCCGAAAAGGGCTCAACGCCTCAATGAGGCAATACCGCCGCACTGCGGCACCAACTAGGAGGGATGATGGGTAAAACGAAGACAGCGGTAGCAGCAGCAATGATGGTGATGATGGCTTCGACGGCTTTCGCGGCGAGTTGGCAGCAAGCCAATCAGCAGGCCGCAGACCAACACTGTAAGAACCTGGTCGCAGCATATGAAACCGCACGGAATAACTTTGACCAGGGCTTCGACGCTGGGTCCGTCAACCAGGCTGTGGCCAACGCGTACGGGTTGGACCAAGTGACGTCGCAAGCTGTAACCTCTGCGGCACTAGTGGACAAACGCTCCTTTCTCGGAGTGATCCAGGCAAAAGAGAACATCTACAAGCGCTGCATCAGCGGCCAGTAAACAAAAAGGCCCGGGTCTCCTCTCCGGGCTTTCTTGTTTAAGCTGTGCTGAAATCATTACGTTTTCAGTATAAAAATCGTTTTTTTGATTTTATACTGAAAACTTAACAATATCAGTCAACTTCTTTTTTTGGGTACCATACAGCCGGATAGCACACACCCCACTGCCGTTGGAAAGGGGGGGTACCTGAGTATGCCTCATTCCAAAAAGTCCCTTTAAGACTTAAATACGGCGGTCACTTTTTACAACTCCACCGCGGCCATCCTCGAGATAACATTTCTCACCGTTACCGCGGACCATTGGCGCTGCCTAGGCGTCGCGTACCTCGCCACATTCAAATCCGCTGCGATTCCGCGTAGGGACCTTCCGTTTTGGCGAAACGCAGCGATGATCGGGTAAACCCTCGCGGCGAACTCGTCTGCCGCCTGCCTCCTCACTGCAATAGAGGCCTCCCTGCCCTTCTCGGAAATTTCAGGCCGCAAGTTATTGTGCCCCAGTTTCACCCCTTTTGCCTTCGCTGCGGCCAGGGCTGCTTTGGTTCTGGTGCTGATCATCTCACGCTCGTGTTCAGCGACAGCGGCCAGAATGTGCAGGGTGAGTCGATTCGCTTGAGGGAAATCACAAGCGACAAAGTCCACTCCCGATTCCATGAGTGCCGAGATGAAGGCCACGTTACGCGACAGGCGGTCGAGCTTTGCAACGAGGAGAGTTGCACGACGTAGCCGGCACTCCTCGAGCGCCTTGCCGAGTTCCGGACGGTTCATCTTCTTGCCGCTTTCGACTTCAAGGTACTCAGCTAGAATCACATCTCCTGGGCGAAGGTGTTTTTCAATAGCTGCACGTTGTGCGTCAATCCCTAGACCGTCAATCCCTTGCTTGGTGGTGGAGACTCTGAGATAAGTGACAAACTCCATGCCAAACCCCTCTCTTAAAATTAAATTTCAGCTCAAAACCTCAAGTGTAAGTTTTGGCGTTGTCCGTTGTTACAGTTTTAACACCATGCAGTAAGAAAAAACCCGCCGACGTCCAGATGGATGTGACGGGTGTAGTTGAGGATTATATAGATTATTTATGGAGGGAGGTCAATAGAAAACACTAAGGCCACACAAGGTGGCCCTAGGATCCGCTGTCAATGTTTTTTATAGGTTTAAGATTTTTATAACCATTTAAATGCAGTTTTAAATGCCCCTGGAAGAACAAACCTGTTCACTTCACCAGGCGCAAGTGCGAGGGGATTGTCTCTGCCGCCGGCGGGACCAAAAATTCGGCAATGATTGTCGTATAGAGATTTCGGCTTTGCTTCAGATGTATTTCGAGCGCCGCTACCGGATCCACTTCTGGGAGTTGATGCTCGCACCCCAGCCACAGCACACCGTCGTCGAGAGGAACAGTCATTCTGCTTCCCGGGGAGGCCTTTTCCAACTCAGCCACCCGCTCCGACAAGGTATTCTGAAGGGTATCTATATTTTCCACATCTTCGACTCGAGGCAGGTCTATCTCCGTTACCGCCCTTATAAGCCACTCCTCGATCATTACTGTCGTCGGCAAATCCACGGCGATCTGTGCGGCGCCAGCGGAAATAACATACGGGGTTCTCAGCAAGATTTCAGTGCCGTCCTCATGCTCGATCGTTTCATTCCCGTAGCCCTGGGCAAGAGCCCAAGCAGAAATGGCCACGGTGCAGTCGTTGTTCTTTTCGTTTGTAATCATGCTTTCACCCAATCTGAGAATATCGTCCTCTTTTCATATGCATGACACATTTTGCATAATCAACAGCTATTTTGTGTCCCCGCGACAACAGTGTAAGCAAGTTTAGAGCTTACAGGCGCACCTGACTGGCGATCATGTCCTGCTCCCGCCCTAATCTGACATAAAATGTCCTCTTTTACATGTATGACACATTTTGCGAAATTAGTAGCTAATATCCCCACGACGGCAGTGTAAGCAAGTTCGCCCAATATGACACAAACGTCATATTTTGCGGTTATGTCATATTTGTCATTTTGTGCCTTACTCGTTTCGGGATTTTACTATTTTTATACATATGTAACCAGTAAAATGTTGACAAAAATATCGATGCCAGTACAATACACATAAATAAATTTTTTTCCATTTTTATATGGAGGTAAATATGAAGACGCAAGAGAAGGTTCTGAGTTTTATAAACGTAAAGGGCGGAGTGGGCAAAACCACGATAGCCACAAACCTGGCTGTAACTCTGGCCAAAAAGAAAAAACGGGTGACTGCCCTTGATCTGGATCCTCAGGGCTCCCTCGAGTCGTTTCTTATCGACTACGAAGGAACCCCGGCGACGCTTGTGCACAAGCACATTCCCACATCAGCACTTGGCTCTGTCCCAAAGGTTATCAGTGCCCTTCGGGAGGAGAACCATTACATCCTCCTGGATGTCGGCGGCGGTGATATCGCTTCTGTTCAAAACATCCTCGCATACACCGATTGGCTGATCCTGCCGGCCAGGCCGTCCAAAAAAGACATTGCCAGTACCTCGGCGCTGATCGCGGCAATGGCCAAGCGCGGGGATTTCGTAGCCAACCCCCAGGTTAACGCAGTGATCGTGATGAATCAGTGCTCATTCCACCCGATGTCTACTACAGCTGACGAAGCGGCCGAGGCTCTTTCCGCGATCGTCGCACAGTGCGGCCTCGGCGACCGGATCCGCGTGTTAAACAGCCGCCTCAACATCGCTACTGCATGGATAGAGGCCGATATTGAGTGCAAGACTATCGATGAGATGGGCAAAACTAAAGCCGCAGAACAGTGGCAAAAATTAGTGGCCGAGCTGGCCAAGAAGGGGGTTATTTAATGTCTGCGAAAGCAAAAAGGTCTATGATTTCTGAAGGTATCCTTGCCCAGATAGGATCGATCGGTGCGGCTACTGACGAGCTAACACCGCAAATGCCATCGGCGGCGACACCGGCCGGCGGCGAAAAGGCGCCGGTAGCTACGCCGGAGCGGGGCAAAAAGCTGAAAGGGAGGCCTCCCAGGAAACCGCCGTGCACTAAAATCACCCTGGAGCTTCCCACGGCGCTCCTAGAGCATCTGCAGGATCTCGCTGACGAAAGGACCGGGGGGAATCGTACGATGCTGATAGAAAGAGTCCTTTCTGGTCAGATGACGGTTCAGAATGCGTAAGAAAAAGAAGAAATTGTCGATTAAGGAACCGGGGGCGGCTCGTGCCGGCACCGGCATAGTAATACTGATTCGCCCAGAGCATAAAAAGGAGCGGACAGCGACAAAACCGAAGCTGGTTCTGATAAGCAAAAGAAGTAAAAGAATCGATGGGGATATAAGATGCGCGAAGTGCGGCGTTGTCCACAACCCGGGGTGGGAGTATGCAGAAAGTAGCCGCGGACGGGTGGTGATATGCACTTATTGCAAGCCGACCAAAGCCTTCGTCAGGTTTACTAGCGGGAGCTTTGAATCCGGGGGACGGAAATAGCAGCTAACAGAAGGGAAGGCTTGAGTAATTTCGAAGTGATGCTCGACCTGCAGGGCAGGCCCGCCTGATCCCGCCGGTCCCCTGGGTTATGAATCATCTGGGGGAAGGGGGTGTTGAGGTGACGTTTAGCTGGAATTGGCAGCACCCACAAGTAGTGAGACCCGAAAGGGAACTAGCCAGTACAAGTCAAGGTCACAAGTAATTTTGGCTACTTATGAGTTATCCACAGCCTGCATCTAGGAGAAAAAACGGTGAAAGAATACACTGCAGGGGAACTCGAAAAAATCATTGACGATTACATCGACTATTGGTCAGATCCTCTTGGCAAAGGTGACCTAGACGTGGCAGCGGCCGATCGTTTAAAAAAGGAAGCTTTACCTATTGCCCAGCAATTGTTAGCGATTTTAAAAAATAAAGAGAAGCATCCGAGTTAAAATACTTGGGGTTAGCTACCGATTGAGATACAATCGTTTTAAAAGAAATCCCCAGCGGCATCACCGCAAAGGAGGGTCATCATGCCCACCCCCGCAAAGGCACGTGTAGTCCCTGCCGTTAAAGACGCGGCAAAAGCTGATAAACCAGGTAAAGCGCGCAGCAAGACAAGCGACGCCGCTACTAAGATGATTCATGCTCGTGTAGACGCCAGAGTAAAGAAAAAAGCTACAAAAACCCTTCAAAAGATGGGGTTAACCATGTCGGACGCAGTGCGGGTTTTTTTAACCCGGGTTGCGTCCGAAGAGAAAATGCCCTTCGAGGTGAAGGTTCCGAACGCTACCACCAGAGCGGCGATGAAGGAAGCTAACCAAATAATCCGCGCACGCAAAGCCCGCTTTGCTACTTCTAAGGACTTATTTGATGAGCTCGAAAAAGTCAGCAGCAAGTAAGCGCGCAGTCATACCAAGAGCGGTCGACTATTCAAAAGCTTTCACTAAAGACTGGGAAAGTTTGACAAGATCAGGCCGTTACGACATGAACGAGCTCCGGAAAGTGATGATGATGCTTATCGGCAAGGAGCCACTAGGTCCGGAGTGGAAGGATCACGCTTTAGTCGGAGAATGGAGCGGGCACCGGGACTGCCATATTGGCGGAGACTTTTTGCTAATCTATAAGCTGGACGACGACGGGAAAACGGGCACCGTTGTTTTTGTTCGTGCCGGCACCCATTCCGAACTTTTCGAATAACCCCATAATCGTACTGAGGCAAGCTGGCAACTAGCTCAGCGGCCAAATGGTCCTAATCTCAAGTATTTGAAAGGACTCTGAATTTTATGCCTTTTTTGGACTGGATTAACAAGTCTCATGCGGTCGCAGGCACCGCCGCCGTTCCATACCACCTTCTGCAGTTCCAGTCGGCTCATGGCGATTCCAATCTCGATAACTTCCTGATTGAAGGCGATAACCTCAAAGCACTTAAAGCTCTCCTGCCTTTTTACCGCCGGCAGGTGAAGTGCATCTTTATTGATCCTCCCTACAACACCCAGTCAGCATTTGCTCATTATGACGACAAATTGGAGCACTCTCAGTGGCTTTCGCTGGTCTACCCGCGTCTAGTTCTCCTCCGGGATCTGTTGGCAGAGGATGGAAGTATCTGGGTTACGATAGATGACAATGAGTCACATTACCTCAAGGTGATGATGGATGAGGTTTTTGGTCGCAGAAACTTCGTATCCAATGTCGTTTGGGAAAAATCAGACAGCCCTCGAATGGATGCTGAATTCTTTTCCGGGCGTCACGACCATGTCATTGTTTTTGCGAAGGACATTTCAAAACTAAAGTTAAATAAGGCGATTCAAAAAGATGAGGACCTCCCGAGTCATTATGACAAAAAAGACACTGACGGTCGTCCTTATTACCTAAAGCCACTCCGAGCGATGGGCCAGGCAGACCGGCGGGTGGACCGACCGACGATGTATTTCCCCCTCACGGCTCCAGACGGGACTCAAATTTACCCCATAAAACAAGATGGAACCGACGGCCGATGGCGTTGGGCTCCAGATAAGGTTGAACAAGAGAAAGGACGGATCGACTGGACCAAAGGCCGTAATGGTTGGGTCCCCTATTTTAGAATTTATGCTGATAAACAGGCAGGAAGACCCCCTGAAACGATCTGGTTCCACGGAGAAGTAGGTAGCAATAGGACTTCTAAAGCGGAAGTTAAGCGACTCTTTCCTGACCAAACGGCCTTTGGAACTCCCAAGCCTGAAGGACTTCTTCGAAGGATTTTGGATATTTCGACAGATCCTGGAGATCTAGTTCTTGATTCTTTTTTAGGATCTGGAACAACCGCGGCAGTTGCTCATAAAATGGGGCGCCGCTGGATAGGTATTGAGATGGGACACCAGGCGGTTTCACATTGCTTACCGCGTTTAGAAAAAGTCGTCGAGGGAGAACAAGGGGGAGTGTCTACATCGGTGGCATGGCAAGGTGGGGGTGGGTTCCGCTTTTACTCCCTCGGAGAGCCTGTCTTCGATGCTGAGGGGGGGATAAACCCTTCGGTAAGGTTCGCGCCATTGGCCGCCTACCTTTGGCATTTTGAAACGGGAGATCCTGCAAAACAAGCGTTCGAAACTCCTTTCCTGGGGATCCACAAAGGTGCCGCATACTATCTGCTATATAACGGAATCTTAGGTGACCGCAAGCCCAACGGTGGTAACGTTCTAACTTCCAGCATTCTTACCCGTCTCGAGGCTGAACATCCCCATGATGGCCCCCTGGTTATTTACGGTGAAAAAACCATACTTGGGGAAGCTAGACTTCGAGAAGCTAGAGTCACTTTCAAACAAATACCTTACGATATAAAGGCTCGGTGACATGTTTAAACGCAAGGACTACCAGGATAAAGCACTATCCGCCCTGGAGCGCTTTTTTGATGTGTTGCGAGGGCAAGGTTTGGCGCAGGCGTGGAATACTTGTGCGCCACAGGCGGAAAAAAGAGGATTAGTATTCAAGGCTCCGTACAATGCAGATGCTCTGGGCGAGGTCCCTGCTGTCTGCATCCGCATCCCGACCGGTGGGGGGAAGACCTTTCTGGCTGCCCACACAGTCCCCCTGGCCGGACGAAAGTTGGCTGACACCGAGGCCCCTGTCGCGTTATGGCTTGTTCCTACCGACACTATCCGCAGCCAGACGTTAGCCGCTCTTTGTTCCCCGAAGAACCTTTGTAATGAGGCTCTCAGGGAAGCTTTTGGAGAAAACTTCCGCGCCTGCTCCATTGAAGATTTGGCAACTGTCGGCCCTCAAGAAGTTGGCGCTTCGGCCATCATCGTGGTGGCCACCATACAAACCTTCAACGTCAAAGAGAAGGCACAGCGTAACGTTTACGCCTTTGACGAAAGCTATGTCCGCCTCTTTCAAAACCTTACACCACAACAGGAAGCCTTTCTGGATAAGGTGACGGAAGCGGACCTTGAGACGCAACCATATCTCACAACTGCGGATCTGGGTAAAGTGAAGACCTCGCCGGCGAACTGGCTAGCCCTTCGCAACCCAATTATTATAGTGGATGAGGCCCACAATAACAGGACGGACCAGGCATTCCGCACGTTGAAAAATTTAAACCCCGCCTGCGTTATTGAATTCACGGCGACTCCAGCTTACGACAGCAACGTTCTCTTTCAAGTGGGGGCTTTGGCTCTGCAGCGGGAGGACATGATTAAGCTCCCGATTGTGTTGATGGAGCACCCTACCGGGTGGAAAGATGCTGTACGTGACGCTGTGCTCACCCGCGATCGGCTCGAGACGCTGGCACAAAAGGAGCCGGAGTATATCCGACCTATCGTCCTTTTCCAGGCGGAGCCAAAGAACGGGGTTGCCACTATTTCGGTGCTTTATGATCACCTGGTTAGCCCGGAAGGGGAGGGCATAGATAAGAGCATGGTGATCAAGGCAACCGGCGAAGAAAAGGGTCTGAAGGATGTGATCCTCGGCGACCCTGGTCCGGTCAGGTACATAATCACAGTTGAAGCGTTAAAGGAAGGGTGGGACTGCCCATTTGCATACGTCCTCTGTAGCCTCCAAGACGTCCACAGCGCAAAGGATGTTGAGCAGCTCCTCGGCCGGGTTTTAAGGATGCCCTACGCGAGTCCCCGTGATCAAATTGAACTAAGCAAGGCCTACGCACATATTGTCTCAAAAGGGTTCGCCAAAACTGCCGACGAGCTCGCTGACCGCCTGGTTAAAAATATGGGGTTTGAAAGCTACGAGGCTGTCCAGGCTATAGCGCCGGTCCAGGACATGTTCCCGCTCCTAGAAGGCGGATCGACTCCTTCTAAGCCCATCGAGTCGGCATTCTCACTTCCAGCAGTACCCCAGCAGCAGGTCCCTGAAGAATTGAAAACAGCACTCGAGATTCGCCCGACTTCGGCGGGAGCCACCGTGATCCTTCGAGGCGAACTTACGGAAGCCGTCGAAGAGTTTCTTCTGTCTGCCTGCAATGGTCGCCATCGCGACGACGTAAAGGAAGCTATCGATAAGGAACGAATCAGGCAAAAAGCCATTCTCGCCCCTTCGGCAAGAGGATTAAAATTCGCACCGTTGCCCCAGCTTTGCATGGAGTGGGATGGGGCTCTACAACCCGTCGAAAAACAGCTTTTAGCTGAGCTCGGAGAATTCGACCTGTTTGCAGAGACGATAAGTCTCTCCGGTTTTTCGGTCGTTGAGCGCGGGATTACCTTCGAGATAGACCTGGATAGCGGGGGTAAAATTATTTACGGAGAAGCTGATAGCAGGCAATTACACCTGAACGAGGTCCCATCACACGCAAGTGAGGACGATCTGGTGCGATGGCTCGACCGCGAATGCCGCAACCCTCATGTCAGTCAGCCGGTAATGCGCAAGTGGTTGCTGGCTACAACCAGGCACCTGATCGCCGATCGCGGACTTAGCCTCACGACCCTCGTCCGTGGTAAGTATCCGCTAGCGGAAGCACTTAGGAGGGAAATAGAGCGCCGGAAGAAGACATCGATCAAAGTGGGCTTTCAGAAGTCGTTGCCAGGCCTTATTGCAGCTCCGCAAATAGAGGATAGCTTCCGGTACTCCTTTACCTTTCACCCTACACATTACCCGGCAAGGCCTCCCTACTACTCCGGGAAGTACAGCCTCCAAAAGCACTACTACCCGACGATTCATGACCTCCGCGAGAAACGCGCCGACGGAAAGCCCGCCGAAGAGTTTCTTTGTGCCAGGGCTATCAATTCCCATCCAATGGTCAAATTTTGGGTAAGGAACGTCGAGAGAGAGCCCAAACAGTCGTTCTGGCTGCCGACGTCTGACGATTATTTCTATCCCGATTTTGTCTGCGAACTAACGGACGGGCGGATCCTAGTGGTTGAATACAAAGGGGAGCCGTATAAGACGAACGATGATTCTCGGGAGAAAAGCCACGTCGGGCACCAGTGGGAGAAGTCGAGCGGTGGAAAGTGCCTCTTTCTCTTTGCTGTCCAGACGGACGACATGGGACGATCAGTAGAGCAGCAAATTGACTTTAAGATAGGGCAGATTTGAGACATATAAGATCAGCAGTCATGATAAAAGAAGGCCTGGCGGTAGCCGGGCCTTCTTTCCCTCCGTCCTACGTCGGTATCACTTATGCGACTTGAACGAGCTCGTCCCGTTGAGTGTCATAGACCCACAGCCCTTCGCGTGTTTTCAGACTAACCCATGGTGCTGACATTTCGATCCCGGCCAGATCAACACTTACCCCTTTTTTAGGGCGATCATTCGGCGTATGTCCGAAAATCTGGGGGAGGAGGTGTGACGGTTGCGACTGCTCCCCATCAGCATCGAACCAAAATATTCCGCCAAAGTGGTCTGTCCCACCGCGGCAAACGGGGATATTAAATAGAGGCCCGTACCCATACCGCGGGATTGCTGCGTGTGGGTTCTTAATAGCCAGTTCTCGCAGGAACTCATCGTTTAGCCACGTCGCAACAGCATCCACTCCGGCGGCAAGGACCTCACTTGGTATTTTCCGAGCAAGGCCTGGCGAGACGCCGGCGTGAGTGCATAGCCAGCCGTCGACCGCATAAGCCGCAAGAAAGCGGCTCCGAGCGAATTGAAACTCAGGCCAAACCCTCCCTTGGAAATCACAAAAAGCTCGCCATGGTTCTTCCCGAAGATAGGCTAGATCGTGATTACCCCACAGCAGAATTGAGTCCGACTGCAGAAGCAGGTCGAGGCACCTTTTTTCGTTTGCTTCAGTTATATTCTTGTCGCGGCTGTCAACGAGGTCGCCGAGACAGACGTGCAGTTCATCGGGCTGGTATTCGAGGAAAGCTCGGGCTGCAGCAGGATCCCCGTGTATGTCACTTGCTATAATCGCCATCCTTTAATTCTCCATCATCGCCAATTTCAAGGCCGGCATCCCTAATATAATCGGCCACCTCTGGGAGCATCGTCTCCCGCCAATTCGCAGGTTTCTCGACAGACAACGCTTTCAGTTCATAGCCCTTGAAGGCCTTGGAGACCCTGTCGCTTACGTCCTCACAATTACCAGCCAGCTCTATTGCAATTTTCGTCAAAAGCTCTGGCGGACGGTAAAAGTCGCAGACTTCAAACGACACCGGATCCATCTTTAAACCGTCGGGAACATCTTCCCGGGAAACCGTGCCGGCTGGATTCACGAAAAAGGATACAAAGACCCCTTCATCTATCGCCATTTCATCTTCTACTGAAAAGGCTGGCGACGCGAAAACGTCGGCCAGGTCCTGGTACAAATTGAGCGGAAGCACTAAAACCAGTCTGCATTCATTCCCGCCTACTGATATCACCCCTCCCCTTTCGCACTTAAATCTCATTACCGAAACGATCCGGATATGTTCAAAAAATGGTGGGAGCAGCTGGCGCAGATCGGCCGAAATTCGGCTGTAGACCTCGGGGGCGGTTGGCACAAATGGCGAGATGGGGCGGAAGACATCCTGCCAGCCTGGGGCCGCGTCGTCTTCGAGGACGTCTTTCGGGACGTGCAGCCCTCGCGCGTAAATATCCAGTGTTTTCTGGCGCGGTCCTCTAGCTCCTGGAGCATCCTCTGTAGCTTCGTGGCGCACTATGACCGTTCGGTCAATACCAGTCCTCAACGCCAGGTCCTCCCCTGACAGCCCCCGCAGTACGCGAATAATCCTCACTTTTTTACCGAAGTCCACTCTGTATTTCCTCCATTCCCCTGACTGAGTCACTGTCAGTATCGCACACTTTGCCACCAATTGCAACGTGGCATTTGAAAAATATAATATATGCAACGTGGCATTTTGCTTGAAATGCAACGTTGCGTTTTGTAGAATTAAGTCGTAAAGCAACGTGGCATTTTGAGTAGGAGGTGGGACATGGAAATCATAAAAATGAGAAACGAGATGTGGTTGAAAATTCAAAGTCGCGTCATGGCCTTGATCAAGAAAAAGGTCGCTGACCAGGACCAGCGCGAAGATATCCTGTCCAACCTTTGCATCCTGTTTCTCGAAAGATACACTCCTGTTTGCGGCGAAACCGGAGCTTTGTACAGTGAAGAACAAGCCATTTCCTTCTGCATGGGCCTGCAGTTCAAGGACGCACTAAGAGAAACAATCGATATGCCTCGCCCTAGGTGCGAAAGCAAGGCTTACCTAGCGGCGAAAGCTGCGGCAACAACCCTCGAAGAATTAGAGCACGTAGAAGACACCTTCCGGCCTAAAATCACTTTTGTAGAATACGACGCAACGGCAGAAGCAGAACTCACCCCTGAGGGTTGGTATGAAGACCCGATCAATGATGGCGATCGGCGTGCAAAAGAAGAAGCAGAACAAGACGAACAAATCGCGCAAATCTTGAAGTCTGACCGGGTCCACCCGCTCGCGAAAGAAATAGTGAAACTAAAATTGGAAAATCGCACCGAAAAAGAAATTGCGGAGATTTTGGGGGTTCTAGCCCATGTTGTGAGGTATCGTTTTGAACGTATAGCTACTGAGCTCGAACGCAAGCGCAGGGTGAAATTCCGCAATACGAAAGTTGATGCACCTGCCAAAATTAGCTCTCAAACTGTTACCGCTGAGCCTGTTGAGGCCGCTATTGAACCTACCGAAACTGGCGTTATCGCCGTTGAGGCTGCAACAAATGTTATCACCTTCCCGACCGCCAAAACTGCCAAAGCCGAAAGGTTGGCCCCCAGGCGTGGCGGCCTGCCGCAAAAAGAAAAAGGTCTGAAGCGCGTTTCGGTGCTCGTGATCAAGTGCGAAATCCCCGGTGCATGTCAGTAGATTTATCATTAAAAGGAGACTTGACTATGAGGAACCCCGATTCTGAAACGGAGGGACTGTTGGCATGGATCGAGGATAACCCGACGGTCACTATCGACCAAGTGCCAAAAGAAATTGTCGATAAACTGTTGAAAATTGCTGAAACGGACGAGGGTACTTTTGCAGCCCTTATGGCAAGGGGGCTTGCCTACAATCTCCACAACTCCGGGGGGAGCAGCGGCCAATTCGGCGGCCGCATTGGGTCTCATATTGCCAACTGTAGACTGCGGCTCAGGCTTGCTTTTAACACCCAGGGCGAATTGCCTCCTCCTCTCCAACTATTCAGCTTGGAAAAGGTCAACCCTGCATATCTGCGTTCAGCGCGAATTCACAATTTGGAAATTCAGCGCCTTGCCGCTTCAGGCTAAAGCTCACCGCCATTGACCCTTGTTTTGAGGGTCGCGGAGGGCTTAAATGTGAGCACTTTCCGGCCCTCGATCTTTATCGTGTCGCCTGTTTGCGGGTTTCTGCCAGCTCTCTCGTTTTTGGCTTTAACGGCCCATTTACCGAAGCCGGAAACCTTCAAATCCTCGCCATTTACAAGCGTGTCTTTTATTATTTCGAGAAGGCATTCAAGCGTATCTGTGGCATCCGTCTTAGTCATGGTTGTGCCGCTTTTGATCGCTTCGACAAGATCGTTTTTCGTCATTTCATCTCCGGTTTTGGTAGGAAAATGGTAAAGCTGCGGGAGGTAACATCACTATTTTCCAGCCAAAAAGCAACCGCTTTTTTAGCGATTCGGCTTAGTAAGGTTCTCTGTAATTTCGTCCTTCCTGGGGGAGTTTTTCATTCAGTTCTTTTCCAGGAAATTGTAAGACGGCGTATTACGCAGAAACATTCGGCTTTTTTGATTTTCAGAGAGTCACGTATGACGCTGTATGACAAAATGTCATGCGGACCTAAGTCGGTGCCGGGATTGTGGAATTTTGGGTTTTAGGGATTGGTTTGTAGACACTCTTACCGCGCGAGCGGTAGCATGATGTCTGATGACTTTGACGAGCGTTTTTGAATTCTGATTTTCCAGCCTTTGCTCCTCCTTCCTTCGCCTTTCATCCCTCTCTTGCATTATCGCTCACTGCTGCTCGCGTACCCTTCCCATCATCCCCAAAAAACCCTTGGCCAACCGTACTCCTGCTCTACCTCTCAATGACCGTACCTATGATGGATCCTGTTGCCTAACGAAAGCAATGACCAATGATCCCTACGAACCTCCTGTCTTGAAGGAGGATCGGGATGTCATAACGGAAACATCGGCGGGAATAATCGGCTTGAATTTGCACCGACCCATCGCCTAGAAACAAAGAGCACCAGGGGAATCCAGATGGCTCTTTGTGTACAACTTCGTGCGGCGCTTCGACTTTGACAACAACTGCCGACATCTATATAGTGCGGTCTAATTTAAACCTCATGCGGGGATGGCCATGGATAAGACACTACGGCAGATCTTGCAGGATCAGCGGAAATACGCCCATCACTTTGAATGGCCTGACAAGCAGATAAAAGAGAAAGGGGTGGTCCAGTCGCTGATCGAGGAGATGGCGAAGAACGGCGACTTTGCATGGACCGATCTGAGGATAGGTCCACACCCGAACAAGGCTCCCGACTGCGTGGCAAGGAATTTGCGTGGAGAAGCCGTTGGGATCGAGGTCACCGAACTTGTCTCCGGCAAAGCCATCGAGATGACCAAGACCGGGGAGAACGTCTTTTACAACTGGGAGCCGGCAGAAGTAGTCAGCGAAGTCCAAAAGAGGATCAGTAGGAAGGACAAGGTCACTTATGACGGAGGCCCGTATGCGGCACACGTCCTTGTCATATTTACTGACGAAATCTCCTTGGATCACGAAGTCTACCTGCCAGTGCTCGGCCAAGCGACCTTTTCGGCGAGTACCATCAGTGAGGCCTATTTCCTGTTCTCGTATCGTCCCGGGGTTAAGGGGTATCCGTACATCCGGCTGCAGATCACGCCGGACTGACAGCAATTTGGGAGGGTCAATGCCAATTGAGTACGAGAGTTTTTCTCTTGGGGCGGGCGTTGGGGCAACCTTAGGGATTCTCGCCACAGCGCTGACGAACCACGTCCTTGCTACTGTTCGTGACGCGCGAAACCGCCACATCGAGGTCTTCAACAAAGAGGCCGATGCTTTAGCCCGGGTTCTGCGGGAGGAAAGGGAATACCCCCACTCCGGCTGTGACCCGGACTTCTCGGCATTCAGAAGGGTGCTCAAATCACGGGAGCTGGCCAAGTTCGATCAGGCTGTGGAAGCGTACAATAGCGCAAAAGCCAATGCACAGCTGACGATCGATGATATTTTGCAGAGTAACATAGTGCGGATCTCGGGGCACTCGAGCTACAAAGACCCGGCCCCGATCATTGCCGCGGTAGACTGGCTTCTGGCGTTCACAAAGCGGAGATGAGGGGCGAGAGAGGGTTTTTTTAGAGGACATCGAGTGGAGGGAGGCGGTGGCTGTGTTTGAGGGCGGTGAATGTTCGGTGGCGAGAGAGGTGGCTTGCGGTCGAAGACATTGGGCGGCCTACGCGCACATCTGCCGGGCGACGGCGGAGTACCTGGTGGGGCCTCCTTCCATTGTAGACCGCTGTGGCCCTTGCCGAAAAACTGAGCGGTGGTGGGGCAGCTGTGGCGTCCATGGCGCCGGTGTTGGCCGGGTCGAAGGTGTTCTCCCCGATTCTTCTTCTAGGGGATTTGATCTCCCCTCCCTTTGGTTCGTCTATCTCCCCCCCCTCTGTGATCTGTAAGCATGATCCGTGAGGAAAACGCGATAGGCGCGGGGGCGGGTTATGGCTTAAGGGCTGGGCTGTCTTATCCCCTGAAGAAAAGCTGGTTGGTGGTAGGGCTGATGACGGCGGCGGCCGTCACCAGATTCGGCACATCACCTTGAAATGCTATGAGGAGATCGTTGTGAGTGTGGCTGGTCAGATTGAAAAAATCATGGAGCATGCGAGGAAGCGTTTTGCCGGCTGGCTGGACCGGTACCACCCTTGGCATAGTGACAATCATATCACCGAAAGGAATTTATCCTTTCAATTCGCCCAGTCCTTCTTGAGCGAATTGAAAGACGGGATGGTTTTTCTGGAGGCCCCGGTCACGAACGGAGGGGATCGAACGGATAATCATCTCGATACATACCTGCACTCTCAAACTCTGGACATCGTGCTGGAGTGTAAGAATTTTTGGGCAAAGCGTCATGTCGAGGCGGTTAAGACCGACATTGAGAGGATTTCGACCAAATTCACGCAACTTCTTGAACGGCACTGTCCCCCAGGGCAAGGGACCCAACCTGTCCATGGGATGGTGCTGGCGGAGTGTTGGCGCCGCGACCATGCAGAATGGTGGAAAGGTGAAAAATTCAAAGAATGGCCGGCTCGAGAGGCAGAATTTCCGAACGGATGGACCTTCGGTTACCTGACCATCCATACACACAAAGAGGGTGCAGACGGGACTCTCTACTGGTTGTATGGGTATAGTGTCGAACCGCTGAACTCGGCTGCTCTAACGGTGGCTCATTGCAAGACGGAACCGTGATGGAAGATAAGACTATTCCGCTGAACAACTTTGAGCACTTAAAGAAGCTGTGTGGCAACACATTGCCTCAACTCGAGGTCGCGCTCGACAGGGCGGAGAGATGGATGATGCAATCCGCTTCGCTCCTAAACGGTGCATCTTTCTTCACTTCCAATCGCCTTAGCGTTGCCATTGCTTTGCAGCACCTTTCGATGGAGCACCATCAGGGGATTCATGTTCTGGTAAGCCAAGGGGTTGTCGGTCCAGCGTTGGCCCTGCTTCGTCCTCAGTTTGAGACATACGTGAGAGGCGCCTGGTTCCACAACTGCGCGACCGAAGCGCAGGTTGAGGCCTTTTTGAAGGGAGGGGATCCCCCAGGGATCGGAAGGTTAATTGACGATCTGGAGAAGATCGAAGGCTTTAGCTGCGGTACGCTCGGCAAATTAAAGAAGTCGGCCTATCGTAACTTTTGCGACTTCACCCACGGTGGAGCAATACAGGTGAAGGCAAGGCACTCAAGGGATGAGGTCATCAGCAACTATCACCCGGAGCAGGTGATTGGCATCCTCGAGGCTTCAACAGCTCTTTCTCTCCATGCAGCGGTTGCCATCGCGACCGCTGCCGAAGATGCCGTCCTGGCGAATCAGTTATTCGTGAAGTACGAAGAAACTTGCGGAAGAGTGGGGTGAGAGCTCGTGGGTGTCTTTCTAGGATATGTTAGGTGATGAGAGCTATTCATAATCCGCCTTGAATCCGGGTCCGCCTGGCGCGAGAGCTCTTACCCGAAATAATTGCGCAGGGTCTGCAAGGTCACTCCGTACTCCTTCGCTATGTCCGTCCGCTTTTCCCCCGCCTGGATCCGCGCTTTTACCACTTCGATTTGTTCCGGTGTGAACGCCCTTGCCCTCGTCCGGGGCTTTTTAGCGTTTTCTTTGAGAGCCGCGTTTTTGGCTGCGGTGGTACCAGAGGCCAATAGTGCCGCGGGGTTTACCTCGACTTCGAAATGATGCTGGCAGCAAGGGCACTCCACTGCAATCTTCTTTTTCATACTGTTTCCTTTGCTTACTTGACGACGAGGTAAACTGCCCCCGCGGCTAGTATAGTCGAAACTATGTCCCCGCTGCAGCCTGCGGCTAGGAGAAGGCCTATTGTAAAAGCGAGCTTGCCAAGTGTTGTGCTAAATAAATAACCCATTTGCCACCTCCTGTTTCGTCTCTTAATGATTTGATAGTAGTAAACTTACGCAAAACTAGCAAGCGTTTTTTATGTTTGCATTTATTTTTCGTATAACAAACGATCCCGCCAAAGAAAAACACATTCGAACACATTTAAACGCATTTGAACACTTTCGAACACTTTCGAACACTTTCGAACACTTTCGAACACTTTCGAACACTTTTGAACGCATTCACGTCTCGCGGGAGGGACCGACATGGCTTGGATCTGCTCAATCTCTGTTTGTTTCCCAAGTTTCATCCCATGGGGGCAAGTAGGTTGACCGATATGTGGCGGTCTTTTTCTTCATGGGATTAATTGTACAGTCCAGCAACTACTTCTTATGGAATTCCACCATCAAAGAATGGCCGTTATCAGCTCTTGTGACATTGGGGGGTAGTTGTCTATTTATAAAAAGGCGGGGGAGGAGCAACACACGGCAAAATCCGGGACTTTCCTCTTTTGCCCACACCCTATCTCGGATCGGCCAATTTTAAGGGCTTTAAAACGCAAATTTCGAAACTGCGCAATTTAGCGGAGTGTGATCCGTTCCCCCCATTCTTCCCTAAAGAATCACATTTTCTTCCCTGATAAACACTCGGCAGGAATTGTTAATTTTCGGGCACTTATAAGGGTTGCAATGTGCGGCTGTGTTGCCTGCTGCTGTAATGTCCTGATTTTATATGCGATTTTTCTTTGAGGAAAAATTTGGGCGGCACATGGCCTCGGAACCAGGGGGTGTCTCAAAGCGTCGGAGTCGACGGCGGCACCAAGGCGAATGCATCCGGAGGTGCGAGTCGAGGGGGGGCAGCAGCTCCTAGCGGTAGGGACTCAGATCGATTATTCGCATGTCTTTGGCGATCGAGCGCGGAGAGGGTGAGGGGCACAACGTACCAAGTTGTCGGCACCAGCTAAAGCTATACAGCCGTGGCAAAGTAGATTCAAAAATTCCAAGCTCCTTTCGCGTTTCCCCTTTGAGGCAAAGATACGGTGCACAGCTTTTCCGCACGTTTTGCAGTTGTAGTCAAACACAAAAAAAGACATAACTTGCACAGTATTAGCCTCGTCACATTTTTTGCTGTCTTTTGTGGAAAAGAGCCCCTATGTGGTCTCCTGATAATCAGTGTCTGTCACTGCGCCTCAAATCGGCCTGGCAAATGTAGGAACTATGTAATGGACTTCCTAATTGTGAGGTTAAGAGAGTTTGAGCCTTGCCGATGACAGCGTCCACGTCCAACACTGCTGACTTTTCTATCGATCCAGTCGGAAAGGCGGATTAAAATGTCGGTATCCGTTGGATCTGCAGCTGCGATTGCAGTCTGGACCAAATCTTGGTACGAGACCGTTGTCAGCGGTACATCACGTTTTTCCGTTAGTGCTAGAAATTCTGCCCATTCTGGCAATGCCACTTTCCTCGCCATCGGGAAAGGCCCGGCTGCATAAAGGACGACAAAAGCCCCTCGCTTTGCAGATGCATTAGCCATTGTTCTGCAAGCTACCAAGTTTCGCATCCACTGGTACCATCCTCCTACGAAGGGGCATGGTCTATGATCGACATCATTTTGTATGGCGAGCACTTTGGGAAGGATTTCCCAATACCGGATGCTTTTTCCGGTCAGAGCACAGCGAGCGGTCCTACCATTGACCGGATTTACTTGCTCGATGTAATCACCTGAACACTGGATCTTACCACGGTTGGAGCTTGTGCCTGGGAGGGGATTGACTTGGGAGCAGCCACCGCCATCTTCCTCGGTGAATTTGCATTCCACGAAGATGAGGCAGTTTTCGTTTTGAATGACTGCATCAACCTGAGTAGGTTTTGGTTCACCTAATGCCGTTAGCGGAACCTGGTACTCGAGCGAAATGCGCCACTCCTTTCCGTCGGGAAGGCCCCAATCTGAGGCAAACGCATTAAGAACGAGGTCCGGCCTCGTGAGACTCTGCAGGGTTCCAAAAAAATCGATGGCGAGAGCCTGAGAAGAGTGCTCCTCTTGTGCAGTAACCATGTTTCTGACCCTGTGCCAAGGGAAATTTGAATCAAGAAGTACCGCTTGGGCCGCAGGAAAAATGTTCTGCTGCACCGCAACGATTTCAGCGTCGTTCAGTGGCATAAGCAGACCTCCATAAACGTTGGGAGAAAGACTTTCAAATGCGTTACCTAGCCCTAGCCCAGCGCTCGAACTCGACGGTATGTTGTTTTATATAGGTTGGGTGTTCAGCTTCGCACGTGGGGAACGCCTTGTCAGCTGCTCCCTCGAAGACATCCTGTGTCCAGTTAAGGACGAGCCCTTCCTGCCTGTAATACCTCACACCTTCATTCAGCTTCCTCTCTTGAATGGGAATCGAATAGCTTAGCAACAACTGACTGAAGTTTTCCTCGTCGGCGTAGGCCTCCCCTTTTTCACGGCGTCTGTTGACTGCAAATCTCATGGCCTTTTCAACTTGTTCGAGGTGACCATTTTGGTCAAGAAATGCCTGTAGAGCAGGTGTTAGCATGCAACCCGACCACACCTGTGCTTGTTCTCCTAGATATGCATCTTCGATCGCTGAACCTATCAAAATCCCTTTTCTCGAGGAAAGATCGCCATAACCAATCGCACCTCTGAAAGGGGCTTTTCCACCACAGAATCCCAGTTTTAGAATCTCTCTTGCTGCCGCAAGGACCACCATGAAAGTAGGGGTAGAAGCGTCTTTAGAATAAATAATCACCGTGTCAGAAAATGCGGAAAATCTTACGGTGTTGTCGGTTAGTTCGGAATACTTGGTCTTGGCATGCTGCAATGCTCCGTACACTATGTTGTCATAGTATTCCGCCAAGGCGGCCGTGCCTTTTTCGCGCCTGAGCGCTTTGAACCCCAGGATATCGAACGTCGCTACAAATGTGTGTTCTGCGTGGAAATCATCTCCCATATAAATCTCTCCGTTTCTTGACCTCTACACCGTTACAGAAAATGTTCCGTCTTCACAGGGACTTGGTCAGTCTTTGAGACGTCACGCATCAAGGTTTGAAGTCTAGAAAGCGAGATGCTGCGCTGGCCGTTGCTCTGCTTCTTACCTGATTGGCTCCAGGGCAGGACGCCGGGCCCGTTATAGATCTCAGACATCTCCCCGGTTCTATGAAGCCTAAGGACGATCAGGTGCTCCGGCTCATGCCTAAGGGCTACCGACTTGCCCTGGGTCGCCTTTATTTGCACCTTTCTACCATCTGGGGCGAGAGCATCATGACACTCTGCCGAGCAGCATAAAAGCTCAAGGCCATAGCGGTGAGCTGCCATTACTTCGCCGATACTTCCGACGAGATGGCCATCAGGTGTGAAGGGACGGCCGGGAAAGAGTTGCTCCAGCCGGTTCACGATTTCGTAGATTTCTTGAACAAGCGCTGTTACTTGGCGTGTTGGTGACACGATACAGTCCTATAGGCTAAAGAGCGATAGTTTTCTTGGCCGAACGCTGTTCAATTGCTCTTATTTGTGTTCCACTAGTGCAGAACTCACCGCATATTACAGTGCGCGATACTTTTGAAGGGCGTCTTTATATAATTGCTGACTTTCATCATGGAATCTTTCCTTCTTATTCGTAAGTTCATGCAGTTTTGTATGTAGATTTCTGTAGATGATTTCGTGGGCAGGATTTTTAATCTGGTCTCTGATATAGTCATCCATAGAGAAATCACCTCTCAGTGCATGATCTACCAATATCAAAATATCTGACTTTTGAATCGTATCAATATCAGCCCAATTCTGGCCATCTAAAGTATACTGAGCCTTTCCAGAGTCAATTCTTAAGTGTTTCATATGCGTTTCCTCTCTCGGTGTAGGCCGTTTGACCAGCTTCAAGGCAATTAAGGAGAATGTGATGATTCTCCTGTGTTGACCCATCAATACTTTTAAGGAATTTGTCAGATGGATGTCCAGAGTAAACTACGTAGGAAGCTTGCCCAGCCTTGATAACACGTTTTGTGTGCAGGAGGTAGTCTGGCTTAATAGATGCTCCTACCGTACTGTTATGTGTTACTATTACTACTGGCATACTTTTAGATATATCTTTAATCAGTTGGTTAACTTCAGAATGTAAAAAAATGTTGTCAAAGGATGATTCTGGTTCGTCTATTAGCAGCATGTCAAACTGCTGGGCATCAGATATTTCCTGTAGCAATCTGAACTCCGATCGCTCTCCACCAGAAACGTCGGAACCAAACTTATTTAAAATTTTATACTCAATAGCCGCAAAAAATTTATAATATTCAGAAGCTGGAAGGCCCTCTATAAGTCTGAGTTGCTTAAGATAGACATAAGGTTCACTGTAGGACTGGAAGGCTGAAGAAAAGGCAATTTGTTTGCCGCTGAGATTCTTTAGTTCCTGTGCTCCCGTGAATTGTTTCGTTTGTGCTACGATCTTAAAATTCTGTATATCTTGAGTATAAATTTGTTTTTCTTGCTGCAAGTAAGATGTTACCTCTAGGAATTTCTTGATGCGCTCCCTGTTAAGTGCAAATTCAAAGAAGTCTATTTGTGGAATAGGTATTGCGGCAGTTTTCCTTTGAAGCTCTGTTTTAATTGAAGTGATTACATCGTTCACCCATACCTGCTTGAGGCCAACCTCTTTCTCAGCGATGTAGTGCTCAATTAATTCAATAATCATAGGTACTAGGACACTAAGAGATATGTGTTTTTCAATAATGCTGCGGAACTCTTCATTTTCTGCCAATATTACAGCTGAATTTATTACTTTATTTAGGGATTCTAAGCTGCTAACGGGAAATTCAGTTTCAGAAAAGAGGCAGGCTTTAGAATAGGCATCAGCTTTTTCATGCTCCTTTGCATGCTGTAACAACGCCGCAAGATACTGTTCCAGATTCCTCTCTTCTGTTTCAAGATCGATAGCACTAACATCATCAACGCAGAATTTGAACTCTTTAAGAAAATCCTGAACAAATAAACTTTGTTTATGCCTGAGAACGGAGTTGAATCGTTCTGAGTCCTCAGGATCGCTGCGCTCAACTAAAGAGAACTGTTTAATGTACTTGACTCTATCAAAGTTACTTTGTAACTGATTTAGGGTGTGGGTTTTGCCTGAAGACCTTTCGCCAATAATAACATTCAATCCAGTGGAAAGTATTAAACCCTGGTTATTAGCTTGAAAATAACCGTGTCCTTGTGGCGTCAGGTAGACTTTGTTCTTATCTGATAAGGCGTATTTTATTGCACCGAACGTTACATCGCCAATATTGACGTAGGTTTGCCTTATTGGGAAAGAGTCGAGAGTTGTGCTAAACCGAATATCTGTGAAGTATACAGGGACCAAATTATCCTGATTTTTCTTGCAATACTCAAACTTCTTGGGGCTTGCTACCTCTCCCGCTGTGATTGCATCTCCTAGGGACTCAATAATCTCTGCCGGAACGACTGGTTTTTTTTCGTAATGTGGAATGATTAAATAGCGGCTAAGGTCGGGAAATATTTCTTTAAATTTATGAAGTTGGAGAAAGCTACTCGGTGCTGATAATGCGGAGGCAACTTTGAGGCACCTTGAATCGAAATCAACCACATCACTAGGGTCTGCTAGCACAAGGAGATGGCCACTTTCAACATTGATTTCTATTCCAGGGATTACTAACGCTGTGAGATTGTCAGCAATAGTCCTATATTGATCGATGTCAAACAAGTTGTGGTTCGTGATTCCGATTGCATCAATTTGTGCAAAGGACACATATTGTAAAAGTTTTTCTAAGTCGAAAGTGAATTGGTGGTCGCTTATCGTTGAAACCGTGTGGGTATGCAGATCGATCTTCTTCAAGTTAGCTGTCCCCCCAAAAAACCGTTCGGTGACTGGCACGGCAGCAACCCTTGTGCAAGCCAAAAGGGTGAGTTGGTTCTAGTATAAAGACGGCTAATAAACTACCACAGGGGCAGTGGAAAAGCAAAATAAACTAATAATGAAACCAATTCTAGCAGGTTCGTGCTCATAAAGGCCGCATCAAGTTACCTTGCGCCCCAGTTCGGTCATCATACATATCTGCTACGGGTGAGCAGACAGTGCTAATAACCGCCTTTTTTTGCTCATCGGTCAGCTTTATGCCGTCTTTACCGACACATGTGGCAATCAAGGAAGGTTTTCATCTTTTATGAGGTCTTCAAGCCGGCGGAGGCTCTTCCTGTTCGGCCTTGTCCTTCCCGTGAGCCAAGCCTGGATCTGTTCAAAGTGGATTCCTACCCTCGCTGCGAGCTTTTCGTAGCTAAGCCCATTTATCCGCTTATAGTAGGCAAGCTTCCCAAGGGTATCATCCGGGCAGTCAAAAGGGACATAACCCAGAAACTCGATAATTTTTGGCACGAACCGCAGCTCTGGCTCTATCCCACGCTCCCAATTGTAAATGCTGTACTCTTTGACCCCGATCACCTCGGCCACCTCGCGCTGCAAGAGGCCCAGGTCCATCCTTCGCTTCCTTATGTGTTCACCGGTGGTTTCCGGTTTTTCGGGGTATCTTCGCCGCGGTATACTTGCCAGCGGGACCGATAGTGCCAAGGACGGGGAGGGCGGATATGTAAAGGTTGCCGCACCCATGCCCCTGCGGCTATCTTTCCGACCCGATCCACCAGTGTTCCTGTACACCCCTCATGATCCAGCGCTACCGCTCCCGCATCTCCGGGCCTCTTCTCGACCGCATCGACATACACATAGAAGTTCCCGCCGTGAAATACAGGGACCTGGCGGACCGTGGCGAAACCGAGGGTTCGGAGGCGATCGCCGCCCGCGTGGCGGCTTCCCGGGAGGTGCAGAAGGAGCGCTTCAAGGGGACCCGTGTGCGCTGCAACGCGCAGATGACGGCGAGGATGATCCGCAAGTTCTGCGAGCCCGACGCCGCGGGAAGCAGGATGCTTGAGGTGGTTACCGACCGTCTCGGCCTCTCCGCCAGAAGCTACACGCGGATTCTGAAGGTTGCCCGCACCATCGCCGACCTGGACGGGAGCCCGGATATCATGGAACATCACGTTTCCGAGGCGATCCAATACCGAAGCCTGGACAGGAAGACGGGATAAAGAGGGGAACTGGCTCCCATCTCCTTCACCGGAGGACCTCTCTGATGCGCAAGCGGCCCTGCGAGCTCGCAGGGCCGTTCACTCCTTCTAGTATTTCTCGAATGCTGCGTCCAATCCGCGTTCATCCTCCATTTCCAGGTCAGCTCCAACAGCCGCTCCCTTCATCTTCTTATCTGGAGCCTTAACATTCCTGCTGAAGGTGAGCGCCTTTGCGGGCTTGCCCGGCTTCGCTACACGTGCCGACCCTCCCCTCCCTGTTTTATCCACCCTGAAAAACGCTATAGTCTGCTGCAGCTGTTCAGCCTGGGAAGCAAGCTCCTCCGATGTCGAGGCCATTTCTTCCGACGCGCTCGCGTTCTGCTGGATGACCTGGTCCAGCTGCTGTATCGCCTTGTTAATCTGTTCGGCGCCGGTATCCTGCTCCTTGCTTGCCGCGCTGATTTCCTGTACTAGCTCGGCGGTCTTCTGGATATCCGGCACCATCTTCGCAAGCAGTTCACCGGCTCTTTCAGCGACATCGACGCTGGTAGAGGAAAGCTCGCTGATCTCCGCAGCCGCCTTCTGGCTCCGCTCGGCGAGCTTCCTCACCTCGGAAGCAACCACCGCGAATCCCTTGCCGTGCTCGCCCGCCCTCGCCGCCTCGATGGCCGCGTTCAGAGCAAGGAGGTTTGTCTGCCGGGCAATCTCCTCGATGATGTTGATCTTGCCGGCGATGTCCTTCATGGCATGCACCGTCTGCTGTACGGCATTCCCCCCTTCCTTGGCGTCTTCGGCGGACTTGCTGGCGATCTTCTCGGTCTGGATCGCGTTGTCGGCGTTCTGCCTGATGTTGGCCGACATCTCCTCCATCGATGACGAGGCTTCCTCGGCGGCCGCCGCCTGCTCGGATGCCCCCTGCGACATCCCTTCGGAGCCAGCCGAAAGTTGCTGGCTTCCCGATGCAACGTTTTCCGCGGCCGTGGTCACTTCTCCAACCACTTCCTTGAGTTTTTCCACCATGGTCTTTATGGCGGCGTAGACGCCGGTCTCGGATTTGCTGTCGGACTGGAACCTGACAGTCAGATCTCCATCCGCCACCTTGTCGGCGATCTCGGCAAGGTATCCCGGCTCAGCTCCAAGTTGTTTCCCTAGGCCGACGGTGATCAATATGCCTGTCACGATGCCGACACCGACGCTGCCGAAGATGAGAACAAGCATGAAGATCCGGCTCTGGTCGTAGGTGCGCGAGGTGTCTTCGGAAAACTGCTTGGCGCGCGCCGACTTGATTTCAGCAAGCTCGGTCAACGTGTCATCAACCACATTCAACTTCTCTCTTGCCAACCCAAGCGACAAGTCGACCGACTCCCGCGCGGTCTGCAGGTCGTCCTGTACCCCCATCTCAATCACCCTGCGGCCGACTGGTGTATAATCTTCCAGCGCCCTAACGAGCTTGGCGACTGCCTCCTTTCCTTTTTCCGTGTAAAAGAGCGGCTTCGCCTTTTCGAGATTCTCTTGCATCGCCTTCTCGAATTTCTCGCGGGCCTCCAGATATCTCTTGCGCTGGTCCTGTGTTGCCGAGAGAAGGAGGTTTTTCTCCGCTCGCGCCATGTACAACATGTTGATATTTACTTCTTTCATGTATGAGAGTCCGAGAAGCTCCTTCTGATACATTGTCTCTGCAGCCTCGTTCATCGAGGCCATATTCCTTATTCCAACGAAACCTACCACGGCCGTAATTACAGACATCAAAAGAAAAGCGCTCAGCAACCTCGTCCTTACCTTTAAATTGTTGAACCAGTTCATTTCACAGCTCCTTTAGTGTAGTTGACAGCCTTCACGCAGCTTCAATCTGAACTTCGTCTTGTGCAACAGAAAACTCGCAGCCTGAGAAGACGCGATCTATGTCGAGTATCATCACGAATTGCTCCCCGCGTTTCCCGATGCCGCGAATGAAGTTGTTTTCGATGCCGGTTCCCATGTTAGGAGTCGGGTTTATCTGGTCCGGTTCCAGGTCGAGCACTTCCTGAACGGAATCGGCCATGGCGCCTAGCACCATCGTTTCGCTGCCGACCAATACCTCCGTGATAATGATGCATGTGTTGACAGACACCATGGCCCCTTCCATCGAGAGCTTGCGGCGCATGTCCATGACGGGCACCACATTGCCGCGGAGATTGATTACTCCTCTCATGTAAGAAGGGGCACGCGGCACTTTAGTTACGGTGCAAAAGTCGAGCACCTCCCTGACCTTGTCGATTTCTAGTGCGAACACCTCGTCCTCAAGCGTGAACGTCAGGTACTGATTTGCTTCATGACGCGCATCTTGTTCCATCAACATCCTCCTTTGAAGATTTCCGTCGATATTCAATGAGTGCTGGAGCTGTTGATCGGTCGAAAGTCAGGAAAATGAAGAGGGTTTTCCGATGATTCATGTGTAGGGGAAAATAGGACAAAGGTAAGGCGCGGAGGACAGCAACAAGCGGGAGAGGGGCAGGCGCGTGAGCGGCGAGGAGGGCGAGCGGCGAGGAGGGCTGCGGAAAGCGCTCCCCGCTGGCTGACGGTAGGATTTCAGATGCGCATGTGCCTGATGGCGTAGTTCATCATTTCGGCGGTGCTGTTCATCCCCATTTTTTGAAGAATCCTGGTGCGATAGGTGCTCACCGTCTTGTCGCTGATGTGCAACTCGCTTCCTATCTGCTTCGGGGTCTTGCCGGCGCCGATCATGCAGAGTACCTGACACTCGCGCTTTGATAAGGTTTCGTGTGGCAGACAGGCCTGCTTTCCGGAGAAGATGTAGTCCGCAAGGCGGTCGGCGAGGAAGGAGCTGATGTAGCGCCCTCCCTCGATGATTCTGCTTACCGCCGCGACCAATTCCTCAGACGCGCTCTCCTTTGTCAGATAACCTGCGGCGCCAAGGGATAGTGCCCTCATGGCGTATTGCTCCTCTGAGTGCATGCTGACGACCAGAACCCTCAGTGTAGGGCGTTGCCGGTGCAGCTTGTCCAGGAAATCGAGGCCATTTGCACCTGGCAAAGAGACATCCAGCAGCAAAATATTATATTCTCCCTGGGAAAGCATGGACTCTGCTTCCTGCAACGATCCGGCGTGATCACAACAAACCGGACAGGAAAGGTTTGCCATCAAAATGGCCGCGATCCCCTCTCTGACGACAGCATGGTCATCGACTAGTAAAATTTTGTACATTCCGCTTTTACTCCTATTGCTTTTGAGTTTTACAGGCAGCGTTCATGCCTGTACAAGATGGTATTTTCGCTGTCAACGATGTCGGCTTTTCGCCTACATTGCGAAGACGGAAAACTAGGCGAAGCGTCGTCAAACATCATCTGTCTACAGATCTTTTCGCACGCGATGGCACCGGTATGCCCAGACGGAGGGTCGTTCCCCCTCCAATGTTACCGCTTATCGACAGTTCTCCTGAGCACGACAAGGCCCGCTCGTGCATCCCCATGACCCCAAAGGAATCGCCTGCGAAAAGCTCTTCGTCTCTGATGCCCCTGCCGTTGTCGGAGACGATCAGAACTATCTCGTTTGCCCGACAACAAAGCTCCAGGTGCACGCAAGTGGCGGCGGCATGACGCTGTATGTTGGTGAAGGCTTCCTGGACGATGCGAAATAGGGCGATCGCGCAATGTGGCGTCAGGGGGGGGAGTGAAGGCGAAATTTTTTGGCTGCAGACGATGCCGGTTGTCTTGGCGAAGTTGTCCACGTGCCACTTTATCGCGGAGGCAAGTCCGAGATCGTCCAAGAGTTTGGGGCGCAGCTCGGATGAGATGTTCTGTACCGACACGATCGCGGTCCTCACGTTCGTGTCCATTTTGTCGAGCTTGTCCCGAAGTTCTTGAGGCAGAGCGGGATGCCCCTTTAAGCTTGCGATGTCGAATCTCAAGGCGGTCATCATCTGTCCAAGTTCGTCATGCACCTCCCGCGAGATCCTGAGCCGCTCCTCCTCGCGAACCGACTCCATATGGGTGGAAAGTTGCCGCAGCCGTTCGTGCGACTCGCGCAGGCTTATTTCTGTCTTCCTGCGGCTTATCACCTGCCAGATCCGATCCGAGAGCAGCGTAAGATCTGTGCTGTCAGCTTCTGTATATTCCTCTTCCTTGTTGCCCACACCGACGACGGCAGTAATCCTGCCATTGCTGAAAACTGGAATGGAAAGAAAGCGTGTGATTGGGACGTGACCTGCAGGGAGCCTGCTCCCCCGTCTGCATTCGCTGTACAGGTCGTTGATGATGACAGGTCTGGCAAGGCGTACGACATCCCCCCATACGCCGGTTTCGGGCAGATAGTATACGGTTTTCGGATTCGCAACAGTGCATAAATGCATGGCTGCTTGCGACCAGGCATGAAGGGTCAGGTTCTGCGACTCGTCATCGTAGTGGAATATGTACCCGAACTTGCTACCTGAGACGGATATCACCTCCTCAAGAGCCAGGTCGTACAGTTGCTGCAGCGATTCAGGGGCGGAATTGCTCAGCTCGAGTTCGATCCTGTTGCGTCTTTCCTTGCGTCTGAGCATTTCCTCCAGGCGCAGTTGTTCCGTTATGTCCCTTGCCACGGCGTATAGCGTGTTGCCTTTGGAAGGGGTCGCCTCCCACTGAAAGTACCTGTAGGAACCATCCTTATGCCTGTACCGGTTTACGAAACCCTCAACCGGCTCCCCCTCGACCTGTTTTGTTACTGCGGCAATGGTCGCTGCGATATCGTCGGGATGAATGAAGTCGGTAAGGGGGGCATCAAGAAGTTCCCCGACGGTAAATCCTAGGGTCCTTTCCCAGAAAGGATTGAGTTTTATGAAGTGGCCATCTGTACTGGCCACACAGGCGAGTTCGGGTATAAGTGTGAAAAACCTTTCGAAATCGTCGTTGACAATATCTATGCGTTCTTCGAGGAGTTTTTGATCATTAATGACAAGTCCGGTTCCTTGCATTCCGATGATGTGATCATTACCGTCCTTCAAGTGCTTCGCATTGAAGATAAGATGAATGTCGCTTCCGTCTTTGGCAACGTGCGAGGTGGTGTAATGGAGAACCGGCTCCTCCCTCAAGGATCGGGCATACATCGGGACGTCGCGTTCGTAGATCTCGGGGCGCTGGAATTCGGAGAAGCAGCGTCCGAGCATCTCTTCTACCTTGTACCCGTGGCTCTGTTCCCAGACGCTGTTCAGATAGATGAAACGCCCGTCCCTGTCACAAGCCCAAACCAGCATGAGCGATGCCTCAGTCGCTTCGCGGTACCACGTGTCGTTGAAATCGATCTCGCTGTAGACACTCATTTGCATTGCTCAGTTCCCCATGCGCAGTGCGCAGAAAAGCAGCGACTCTAATTTATTTCTGCTCTGCCTGCAAGAGCTAATGGCATTGATTTGCCGCGACATTTCAGTAATAAATGTAAGGAGCTTACATGATGATACGATACAGAAGGAGCAACCGGGCGTTCAGCCGTGGAACGCAAACCAGATGGACAGGCCTTTGCCCTGGATTTTACCTGTGCGTTCAGGAAATTGACACCAAAATGTTGCACTGCGCAGTCATATGGCAGGGCGCACCGGGCGGACCCGTCCGGTGCGGCAAAATGCATCCCACCCCTTGCAACTCCATTAACCCTTGATAACTTAGTGGGGTCCGGACACACCCTGACTTTACCGCCACTATTTAACGGAGGCAATAATGAGCCTAGAGCTGTTAGATACCAACTTTAGAGGGCTAAGCGACGGCGACTTCATTTTGAAGCTCAACGATTTCGGCAAGGCTCTGGAAAGTCACCCCGCCTACCAGATAGACCTACCCGCCTGGGTGCCAGGCCCGAAGAAGTTCTTTCAGCACGCAAGTTCGATGACGGATGCGATCGCCGCGGCAAATCGGGACAAGTCGAAGGAGCCGGATAAAATCGCCGAGCGCAGGAGGGGGCAGCAATCGTTCAACTTCGCGGCGCAGTACCTCGTGATGTATTCCGTCCATCATGACGACACGTCGCTTCTGGAAAACATCGGGATCAATATCAAACACAGGAGCTACACCAGGGAGGCACGAAAGGCGATTCCCGGCAGGCTCGAGAGGCTAGAGATCC
>Ga0209317_1000330_pt1 | contig 59035 bp, 66 predicted proteins | sample RifGroB2_FD_183994 | JGI IMG/M metagenome (GOLD analysis project Ga0209317, IMG submission 183994) | Soil microbial communities from Rifle, Colorado, USA - Groundwater B2 (SPAdes) (version 2) | ecosystem: Environmental > Terrestrial > Soil > Unclassified | place: Rifle, Colorado | collected...
TTCACGTTGTTCTCACCACAGCGGAAACAGATCATCTATGGCAAGACTCTCAACAAGCGCGGCGTCCATCAGATGGCAACGAGTTTCCTTCTCCCACGCATCAAGAGTCTTGCACCATCAGGAACCTTCACGCCGGTCGAGATAGCGTTCCTGATCGAGAAGGGTTATCTCCAGTATGGCTTCGAGCGGCATGATGTCAGCAAAGAGATCCACGAAGCCGGCATCGCTTACATCGAGCATATCATCAGGGATGTTCAGGGGGAATTGCAGGCACACGTGGGAATGCATGCGGATTTTGATCGAGTGCTGCTGTTTGGTGGTGGCGCCGCCCTGCTCAAGGATGAATTCCCGGCCAAGAACATCGAGGTCGTTATACTTCCCGAGCCTGAATTTGCCAATGCCAGGGGCTTCCTATCGCTTGCCGGCGGAAAGTGAGCTTGCCATGCCACAGTACACGATCAAGCTGAACACCTATGATCCGGCCATCGTTGAAGCGTTCGAGCGTTTACGCAAAAGCCGAAAGCAGGCTGCATTCACCCATGAAGCGCTTAAGTATTTCCTCGCGTCGGAGAAGGGCGTGCAGGTGATCGGCCTCATGAGCCGTGACCAGTTGCCCTCGTTGCGTCCCGCTGATGACGTCATTAAGGTTGAATTATCCCAGAATCCCGTTCCCGCGGCACAGACCGTTTCCACAGCGCCATCCCCTGTTTTGTCCAAAGACTACTGTTGCGACGTCATGGAAAAGATTCTGAAGTGAGGGGATCATCTCAGGACGGCAGGTTGACCATAAACCAAGCCCCCTAATTCGAAATCGGGTTAGGGGGCCTCGATTAGTTGGGTACCTATTGACTGAAAAACGGGCATCGGCATTTAAGGGAGGAGAAACTGATGCTCCCATTTTGCTCCCCCAAAAGGATATCCAAAACGCACCCGGAAACGCATCCGAAAGTGGACCCGGTCGGAAGCGGGGCAGCCGCGAATTTCTCTATATACATTTATGAAATAAATGTGAACTATTACAGACTTTAGGAAGGCCCGCACCATGCCGTCAAAGACCGCCGTCATCGCCTATCATTACCATGTTCTGTCGGGACACCAGCAACTCTTCGATCAGGTGGAGAGTCGTATATGCACCGCTTACCAAAAAGGGTTCTCCGTGGTTGAGATCACCAGGATCATAGGTTCCAAGAAAGCTGACTATGTCCACGCAGTTCTTGTGAAACACAAAGTGATCAGCCAGGGGAAACGGGGACGGCCGGCAAAGGACTCCGTGCCCCCTGTTATGTCGAGCTACCTGAGCAGACGATCGCTCTCCTTTGCCAAATGGTGTGCCGGTTGGGGGTTCGACATCTGGGACGCCGGGCATGCCATCAGGGAAAACGGGGATGGACCGGTGCTGGAAGCCGTAAGGCGAGACTTCCCTGGCTGCTATGTGAAGATGCGCAAGCTCAAGGAATACCCTGACTATGTCCACCCGCCTCAATGCAGACCAAACAAGCTGGAAGCCAAGGTCATCTGGGATGATGGGGAACACTGCTATCGTGCCGAACAGATTGAGAATAGCATCGTGCGGGGGTTCGGATTAAGCATGGAAGACGCAATCAGGAATCTCAAGGTGAGCCATAACTTTGGCCTGATGCGGGTACGGTTGGAAGCAGGGTGCGGGGTATCCAGTTTCTAAGAAACTGCGTACCCCACTGACGGTTACTGCAAATCAACCCAGCACTAGATACAAGCACTGTGACTGTAAATCTCTTGACAGCACTTTTGATAGGAGGATATACATATACCCAGTATATGTATATTAGGGAGGTAAATGATGGCTCTTTGTGGAAGTGATCATAAGGCGTTGCTTTCTAGGATAAACCGTATCGAGGGACAAGTGCGCGGTCTGCGCAAAATGGTGGAGGAAGACCGCGACTGTCTCGCCACACTGAAGCAAATTGCTGCAGCCAGCGGCGCTATGCGCTCTCTTGGTTTGGTGATCCTTGAAAACCATTTGAAAGGCTGCGTATCCGACGCCATCCGTGACAAGGGGACTCGGGACAAGGGAACAGACGATGAACTTATTCATCAGGTGATAGATATCTTCAATAAATTTAGCAAATAGGAGCTCAACCACCATACTCCCCCCCGTGTTCGGCATCGACCCCACAGGAATAGGCAAAGCCATAGGGCTTACCGCGTTGAGTGCCACCAATGCCGAGGCGGCAAAGCGGCTCGTTTTTAGAGGTCAATGCTGTGAGGTCCTGCCAATGTCAAGGGTCGCAATCCTGTCCGCTGCAACTTATTGCCTCTGCCGGTTGCGCTGGGATCAGGAGAAGGTTCTGAGTGTCAAGGACGTCTAGCAATGAAGGGAAGCGAAGACATGCAATTCTCAATTACTTCGGAAGAATGGCGACATTCTCACATATTTGATGAGGGGAACCCACTGGCCGAGAGAAACACTCGCTGGGCTGTGGTACTCACCGCCTTGATGATGGTGGCCGAGATCGTCGGCGGGTGGCTCTTCAACTCCATGGCGCTTCTGGCCGACGGCTGGCATATGAGTTCACACGCCTTGGCGCTCGGACTGTCAGTGCTGGCTTACCGGACTGCTCGCCGCTTTGCCCGCGACAAGAGGTTCGCCTTCGGCACCTGGAAAATTGAGGTACTGGGGGGCTATACCAGTGCCGTTTTCTTGGTAGGGGTCGCCGTGCTGATGCTCTATCAGTCGGTTGAGCGACTGATGGCTCCCACCCCGATTCACTACGATCAGGCGATCGCAATTGCGGCAGTCGGGCTCCTGGTCAACCTCGCCTGTGCCTGGCTGCTCAAGGACGGTCACGCCCATCACCATGATCATCACCACGGCCACGATAATCACCATGAGCACGAGGGCCATAAACATCATCACGACCTGAACCTGCGCTCCGCTTATCTGCATGTGGTAGCAGACGCAGCGACGTCTTTGCTTGCCATCGTGGCTCTGTTCAGCGGCAAATTCTGGGGCGCTGACTGGCTAGACCCGGTGATGGGCATAGTAGGCGCCGGCTTGGTGGCGGTGTGGGCCTACGGGTTGCTGCGCGACACTGGGCGCGTACTGCTGGATGCTGAGATGGATGCACCTGTGGTGGCAGAAATCCTGGAAGTCATCGAAGCTACTCCGGTCGAGACCCGGATCACAGACCTGCATGTCTGGCGGGTAGGCAAGGGAAAGTACGCCTGCATCCTCTCCCTCGTCACCCCAGACGACGCCGGTCCCGGCTTCTTCAAGCGACAGCTGAGTATGCATGAGGAACTGGTGCACGTTACAGTAGAGGTGAACCCTCACCAGAGCGCAATGCCTTGAGGTTTTGGCGTGCCCCAGCGTGATGTCAGGAGGGACAATCACACTGCCTTCAGGCTGCAGAGATTAAAGAAAAAAACCGAATCCGCAGCATTGTGTGTATTAAATCCAAGCTGCCCCTATCCTCGTTCCACTTGGCGGATGATGCTATAGATGAAAAGAAAGGGTCTCCACTCGGCAATCCTATCCGCGGTTCTCTTCGGCATGTCCCCGGTAGCCTGCAAACTGCTAGTCGACGACATGCCGTCAGCGCTGCTCGCTGGTCTGCTCTACCTGGGCTCGGGCCTGGGCCTGACCATGGTGGTGCTCCGTCAAAAGATCCCGGCTCAGGCACTGGTGGCTTCTCTCTCCTGGCGGCAGTGGGGCTACCTTGTCGGCGCGATCCTGTCCGGCGGTGTCGCAGCACCGCTCTTTCTGGCCTACGGCATCTGTTACGGAACGGCATCCGAGGTGTCGCTTTTGCTCAACTTCGAGACGGTCGCAACCACTCTGCTTGCCTGGCTGGTGTTTCACGAGCAGATCGGACTCCGGGTTTGGATCGGGAAACTGGTTATCATCGGCGCTTCCATTCTGGTCCTATTCACCGGAGGGGACGCACTGCAGCTGTCGATTCCCGGGCTCTCAGTGCTTGCCGCCTGCCTCCTCTGGGGAGTCGACAACAACCTGACCCGGGAGGTGGAATCGCTTCCGGCCCCGCTTTTGGCCTGCATGAAGGGGTGGAGCGCTGGGATATTCAACGTGCTGCTCTCCCTGATCCTTTTCGATAGCCGGGCCACGGCACTGCAGGTTTCCGGAACGCTCGTCATCGGCGCGCTCAGCTACGGGGCGAGCCTGGTTCTTTTCATAAATGCCCTGAGGGAGATCGGGTCGGCCAGGACCAGCACATGGTTCGCCTCGGGACCGTTCATCGGCACCATACTTTCGGTTCTGGTTCTCGGAGAGCGTCCCCCCGGAGAGTACTGGGTGGCGCTGTTGGTCATGCTCTCGGGGATGTTCTTCCTCTACGGCGAGTTGCACCGACACCTGCACCGACACGAAAGGATGACCCACGCCCATCCGCACAAGCACGACGAGCACCATCTGCACGCGCACGAGGAAAGGGAACTGGTCGGCAGGCACGATCATCTGCACACGCACGAGCCGATAGTGCACAGCCATGTGCATTGGCCCGATATTCATCATCGCCACAGCCATTGAATGGAGCAAAGGTGGAATCCATACTCTTTGAAGTTTCGGCGGTCGTCGCGGGTAACTCTAAAAAGAAAGGCCCACTTCGCAATAAAAAATCGAAGTAAGCCCTTCTTCTGCTCTAACTCTGCGGGCCGCCAACCTACATCATAGAACCGCCTGAGGTGCCAATGGCAGATCCCATCATGCCGCCTCCAGAAAGGGCTCCTGCTCCCCCACCCATCATCCCTCCCCTGAAAGAAGTGGACATGTTACGAAAGGGCTGGCCCGGCGTCATGTTCTGAAGATCTGCCATCATTGTGCCCATCAGGTTTGACATGGCAGATTGCGAATTGGAGTTCGAGCCCCTGATCGATGACATATTGCTGAAGATCGTGCCCATCATGCCGCGGTAACGATTGACATCCACGGTGGTGGTCGAGCCACTGGTACTGAGCACCTGCGTCATCTGGCTCCCCATCAGACTGGCCATGTTCTGTGCAGCAATGTGCATATCCCGGTAATTTGCATCGTTGGGATAGGTCATGTAATCGGCCATCATGTTCACCCCGACCGGAAGGCCAAGCTGCGCGCGCAGTTCATCCATTGCCTGCTGCATGGTGTATTTATCCGTTGCCATCAGTTCACGGATCTGCGTGGACATCGGACTTATGAAGTTGCTGCTGACCGTGCCGCTGACGCTCTCTTTGGGCATGCTGAGGATATAGCTGTTCTGGACCGGCAGGTTGCTATCCTTGTCGATGGTCACTCCTTTGATCGCCATTGCTACGATCGGATAGTTGCCGACATCGGCTGGATCTACAATCAGCGTGTAGGCGCCATTTGCGTCAGTAGTCGTTGTTGGTTCCCCTGCGTCTAAGCGGTAGTTGCCATCCTTGTCAAGGAATACGGTTGCGCCGACCAGATACCCGTCGGCGACAGCTCCCGATACGGTAGCAGATGTCGCCGGTGTGCTTCCGCCACCGCCACACCCTGCAATAAGGCCAACGGTAAGGGCTGCTGCGATGGTAGCCATGCGTTTTTTCATTGTTTGATCTCCTTTTGTTCCTTCGCGTTAAAAATCGTAATATACCGACAACCCGGCACCGTAATCGGGGCTATTGGTGGTAATCCCTTTGGCAAGGTATCCTTCCATACCGGTGCGGGACGTTACCTGGTACTTCAGCTTCAGCCGGGCCTCCAGTAGACTCCCCACCCCGTCAGCCGGTGACGTGGCACCTTTGACGAGTAACACAGGGCGAAAATTGTCGGCCACCTGATATCCCACACCTGCGTTGTAAGCCAGGTAGTTTCTCAGGGGAAGTCGCGCACTCTTTCCTTGCAGGACGTAGCCTGCTTCGGCGAACGGGTTCCAGTCACCGAACCACTTTGAGATCTCCACTGCAACGCCTTCATCGAACTCCCCGGTTCCCAGAGAACTGTCCACATCGGCGGTGGGAAATTTGACGAATACCGTAGCACGGATCTGCGGCACCGAGTCCTTCTCGGGCAGCAAAACGTAGCCAACCTTGAGAGTTATGTCTCCAAGACCGCTTTCAGATCGATGAGTGGCCGATGGGGAGGACGACATACCACTCCCTGGACCCGTCATACCACTCGCTCCGGCAACCGGCAGCATCATAGTTCTGTTGGACTGCAGGCCTCCTGTGGCGATACTGGAAAGCACATTACCGTTATTCTGGTAGACGAAAGGGATTTCAAGAGACAGACCAAGGCGATCGGTTGGACTGGCTATAATGGTAAGAGGAGCATAGATGGAGTCAGTTCGAATGTTGCTGCCGTACTTCCCGGAGCTGAATTCAAAACCGAGCCCAATGGAATACTGATATCCCTCTGCCTGAATGAAACAGGGCAATAGAAGGGTGGTCGCCATGGCCATAAGACAACCTACTGTTATCCGGATGCTCAAATCCAATCTCCCGTGTGCGGCATCCCCTTTCCCTTCAGCGCCGCATCATCCCGCCACCACCACTTCGCATCATGCCGCCACCGCTGCTTCGCATCATGTTGCCGCCATGACTTCTCATGCTGCCTGCAGTTCCTTCCGACTTCATGCTGTTCAGGTTTCTCCCGGACCAGGCCGGCTCACCTTTGTCGTTACGCAGATCCACTTGTGCACCTGTGGTCCGGTTCACAAGTTTCTGCGCCAAAACGTACGATTTTCCGTCCTTACCCTGAGCCTTTGATCCCTTGACCGAAAGCTCGTCATTCTCGCTGATGGCGATCCCCTTCATTTCCCAAAACGATCCCGGACCTACAATGATGTTCAGGGTCTCGCTACCGCTCTTAATTGCAACGACAACGTCTTTCTTCTCTGCCGGGTGCGGCAGTGAGGTCACCCGTCCCGACATGGTGCTGACCGTGTTGATATCGTAGCCGCCATTAAAATCCAGGCCGCTTTTCCCCTCGTCGCTGCCGAAAAAACCGGCGAAGACGGTGCCGGCGTGCCCGCAGTTGAGAGTGATTGCGCAAATGATGACGAATAAAAGGCGGCTCGTTGTAGTCACCACATATCGCTCCATATCAGTTGATTACTACGACGGTCACTAGTGTATCCAGTGCATCCCCATACAGCCGGTCAATGCGGCAAAAACGAACAATAACAGCAGCAACATCATAAATTTCCTCATTTCAGTTTCCTTTCCTCCAGAGATTTGATCGCTTTGCAGTGGGTGCGGCGCCGCACCATTCACCTATCCATACTGCTTGCCAACGGGAAGATATAATACACGGCCCGTGCCAAAGCCCAACAAACGCATAAGGGTCCGTCGTTACTACTGTTGTTGTGGCGGTCAAAATGGAAGTGGTGATTTTTAGGTGCAAAGAATTGCACCTACAGGGAAGGGTTTTGCACCACCTTCAGTTGTCATCCAGCAGGCCGAATTCTTTCAACTTGTACTGGAGCGTCCGGCGGGAAATTCCCAACCCGGTCGCTGCCAGACGCCTGTTCCCCCCGTGCTTGCGCAGGGCTTTAACGATCATCTCTCTTTCAACCGATTTCAGGACGTCTCTGTTTTCACCGGGTTCCGGCACGGTGGCGCGCAGTAAATCATCGGGGAGATTGCCGGGCCGAACCAGGTCCTGCGCCAGGATCACGGCGCGTTCCATGACATTTTGCAGTTCGCGGACATTGCCCGGCCAGAGATAGGTCTGCATCGCTTTCAAGGCAGCCGGTTCAACCCCCTTCAGTTTTTTGCCGATCTGCCGGCAGAAACGATGCAGGAAGTACTCGATGAGCAAGGGGAGAGCGTCGACCCGTTCCCTCAGTGGTGGAAGCTCAAGTGGAAAGACGTTCAGCCGGTAATAAAGATCCTCCCGAAACCTGCGCGATGCCACCTCCTGCTGCAGATTACGATTGGTGGCTGCGATCACCCTGACATCCGCCTTTAGCTCTTTGCTGCCGCCGACCCGTTCGAACACGCGCTCCTGCAAGACACGGAGCAGCTTGGCCTGCAGCGCAAGGGGCATTTCGCCGATCTCGTCAAGGAAGATGGTGCCTCCCTTGGCCAGTTCGAATTTGCCCTGCCGCGCCTGGATCGCACCAGTGAAGGCGCCTTTCTCATGGCCGAACAGTTCGCTCTCCAGGAGGTTTTCAGGGATGGCGGCACAGTTGAGAGGTACAAAACCTGTGCTCCCCCTGGGACTCAGCCGATGGATGGTCTTGGCCACCAGTTCCTTTCCGGTACCGCTTTCGCCATAGACCATCACGTTGGCGGTTGTTGAGGCCACCTGATGCACCAGTTTTCGCAGCGCCTGCATGGCATGCCCGGCAAAAATGAGACCTTCCGGCGGCAGTCCGGCAGCCTCTGCCTCCTTGAGTCCAAGGTACTCCCTGGTTCGTCCCTGCCCTTCGATCGCCCGGTTCACCAATGCAAGCAGCACATCGGGATTTTCCAGCGGTTTGGTGAGAAAATCCACTGCCCCCTCTTTCATAGCGGAAACCGCCTCGTCAACCCTGCCGAAGGCGGTTATGAATACGAACAGGGGCGGATTCAGGTCCTGCCTGGTATCCCGAAATAATTCCATACCGTTTTTGCCGGGCATCTTCAGATCAGTCACCACAAGGTCGAAGCTTTCTCTGCGAATGAGAGCTAATCCTTCGAGTCCGTCAGTTGCGGTAACCACCTCGTATCCCTCATCGTCCAGGATAGTCTGCAGCAAGCTTCTGAAAGTCTCATCGTCTTCAACCACTAGAATACGTCCCTTCATGATCAACTCCCGCTCCAAGAATTCCGTCGCATGGGAAAAGCCATTGATACAACTGTTCCTTCTCCGACAGCGCTGTGTACTTCGATGCTGCCCCCATGCTCTTCGACGATCTTTCTGCACAGCGCCAGCCCTAACCCGGTCCCTTTGGCCTTGGTGGTAAAGAAAGGCTCGAAAATCATCTGCACGTTTTCACGGCTGATACCGATGCCTGTATCACTCACTTCGATTTTCACACTGTTGCCGCTACCAGCGGCCGTGATCCGGAGGTCGCCGCCATCGGGCATGGCCTGAATGGCGTTCTTGCCCAAATTAAGAATCACTTGGCCCAAGCTGTCACTGTTTCCGGCAATCTGTAGAGCTTCAGGGCAGTGGGCAGTGATCTTGATATGGAGCGTATCTGGCTCATGCTGAAGCAGGTCTGCTGCATGGGAAATGATCTCGTTGAGATTTACCGCGGACGTCGACTCCCGGGCGCTTCTGGCGTAGGCAAGAAGGTCGCTGACCAGCGTTTCCATACGCCGGGCTTCAGCCACGATTCGTCGGGCGAAGCCGCTGTTCCGCTCGTCCAGAGGCTTCTTATCTATCAACTGGGCATATCCCTTTATCCCTGCCAAGGGATTTCGGATTTCGTGGGCAAGCATGGCGCCCATTTCACCCAACCGCGCCAAAGCTTCCCGTCGCGCCATTTCCAACTTATGCTGTTCTTCCCGGCGGGTAAAGCGATAAAGAGCCAGCGCCAAAGTCCACCCTGCTGCAAGAAGGGCGAAGAGGACCATCATATTAAACCGAGCGCGGCGGATGACGGTATCGGCTCTATGCGTGTGGAGCGTCAGCCGGAGAGCGAGTGTTTCCCCGGGTAGATAGATGGGGGCATTGAACTCGAATGCCCTCTCTCCTGTGCGCAGAGTTATTCGCACATCGGTTGTTGCGCCATCGCGGAGCGTTGCAAAGGGAATAGTCCCCTCAAAAGGCTTGCCGATCAGATCCGGGTTGGTGTGGAAGCGGTACAATCCCTTCTCATCAATCAGGGCGAAAAAAGCTATGTCTTGCGTCTGGAACGTACTGAGACTGCGCAGGGTGTGGTCGTGCAGGACGGTATTTGCAATGGCAGCGGAGAGAGACAAGGCAAGACCGCGCAGATTTTCCTCGGCGACCGGGCGGGCGCCGGAGTAATTGCTAACGGCAAACCAAATAACTGCGGCGGATAAAAGAACTCCGCCTAGGAGTAATATTTTTCTCATTCAGTAGAGGCTGAACTATGCCTATTTAACATTCTTAACAAAAACGTCTTTGCAGTGTTCGGAGCAGAAGTAGAAGGTTTTGCCATGCCGCTCCACAATGCTGGCTGAGGAGACTGATGAAATCTGCATTCCACAGACTATATCAATGACGGTGTTGTCTTTCTGGTAGAGGGGATGGGTTTCCAAACGGAAGTAATCATCTATAAAATCGAGAATCCTGTCCTCAACCCATCCGGAGAGAGAGTCCTCACTATCCAGTGAAAAGACCTCCTCAGTGTTTCGCCTAAATTCCATCAACACCGGGAGTATGCTCAAGTCATATCGTGCGGTGAGGTGCTCGGTGTCACCTGGCAACAACCCGATGCCCAGTCTGACGGTGGCAGGGAATCGAGGGGTATGGGCTAACTTGCAGACGCAAGTATATCCCGAATCTGTATGCAGAATCTCTATCTCGGCATTGTTGAAATGACCTGCAAGTTCCTCTATACGGGGAAGGATAACCTTGTCCATCATGCCCTTGGAGACAGCATCCAGCCGGTCCCTCTGCTCCAGCAGCTCTTTCATCCTGCTGTCAAGCTGCTGCTGTTTCCCGGCAAGATCTGTTTTATGCTGTTCGAATCGCTTGAGAATTCTATCAGCTAATGTGGATGGCCTGTCCATACATCACCTTTCACTCAGTTGATGGCGTCTCAGTCCCGAAACTTGCTATGACATTCAGCACATATCTGCTCAACTTTTTCATAAGCTGCTCTTGCCCCGGTGAAATCCCCCCTTTTTGCCAGATCGACCGTTACAATGACCGCTTGCTCCTGTTTCTTTGTGAGTTCCACGAACTTACTGCGCTGTTTGACGTTTTTGTGCGGCCTCGACTTTTTCAGATCGGGAAGAGCCGAAAGAATTTTACCAGCCTCAGCCTCAACGGCAACGGCATCGCCTTTCTCAATAGCAGCTTCCAGTTTTGCTGATGCCAGTGAAAACATCGGCATCATGTCATGCAGCTTCTTCATCTGAGCGTCAGCCGGCTTTGATTTGCCGTGCTTTTCGGTACCGTGAGCGAACGCTTGTCCGTATATCGTCAACAATCCGAGCACCAATAAAATCGTCGGAATAGCGCATTTAGTTCTCATTTTTCCCCCGCTGTTGATGTCGTCAATGTTCCTTAATCTCCAAAAGCCAGACATTGTCACCCTCTGCCTGCCTGCCCAGTTTATCCACCACCTTCCAGCGCACCTTGATCGGCAATCGTTCCCTAAACTGCGACGGGTCCTTGGGTTTGAGCACGGCAGCCATGTCAAAGACAGAATGATAGAGTTCGCCGGCCAACTGTTGCCCATCCTTGGAGAACATCTTCAATTCTTTGACTTCTACCGGACGATCGAAAAAGGCATTCAACTCTTCGATCTCCTTAGCCCCTTTATCCCTCATGGCGCTAACGCTCAGAAGGCGTGGCGGTGACAGTTGCTGGACCGCAGTGTCATCGGCTTTTTTGGCAATAACGCTTAACGGACTTTCTTTACCTTCTACCCGGAGCCGGATATCCTTGACTCCCTTGAACTGGCGTAAGGTCAAGGCAATGGCGCGTGCGGTCCCCACCTCAGCCGACTTTTCAAGTTCCTGGCTGAAGTTGACCGTTACCGTCCCTTGATCATCGTTGATTGCTAACAGCCGAATCCCAGTTGGCAAACTGATGAAATCTCCCGAGTAACTACCAGTATCCATACCACCCAGCAAGCGTTCGATGGCCACCTTTTTGATAGTTCCTTCGTCAAAGGTAAAAAACGGGAACGGAACGACTTTGCCTGGTTCTTTACTCGAAGGGAAATATATCACAAAAGCGTACGCCGTCCCCTTGTCAACCGTCGGCGCGGGCCCGAAATACTTTTCATAGGCGCCGGTTGCGGAGACTTTCCCAGGTTCCTCAACCGGAATCACCTTTTTGTGATAGGTGATGGTGTAGATCAGGAATACAACTAAAGCGATCGCTACAAGAATGGGTATAATTTTTTTCATGTTATAGTTGACTCGAAAAGCAGAGGCGGATCCAAGGGTCCGCCTCTGCTGGCGGCGGTTATTGTCTGTTGAGGAGATCCAGCGTGTCGTTTGCTTCCTTGAGTTTTTTATTCAAGGTCGCCAGCTCTTCTGCACTGTACTTCGTTGAGCCTTTTTTCACCTCATTCTGAATCCGTTTGATTTTCTTCTGGATCGACTCGGCCTGGAGCGCACATTCCCTCACGCCCTCTTTGGTGTCCATCTTCATGCCTTCATGCTCGGCAGCAAATGCCGGCATTGCTCCAAACAACCCCATTACCATCAATACTACGGCCAGCCTTTTCATATGCGTCCTCCTCTTTGCTGAGATCGGAAAGATGACTCTCTCCGTTTGTGCAACCAACCATTTACAGATATTTGAGTTAGAGTCAGGTAACATGTTGAGCACACATACTCTTTATCTGCCGGGTTTCTCAAGAATGCGAAGAGTGTCATTTGCCTCTTTCAATCTCTTGTTGAGGATCTTAAGCTCCTCAAGTGTGTAGGTGTTAGACCCCTTCTCGTTAATTTCGACCTGCAGCTTTCTGATTCTGTCCTGGATGCTGTCGACCTCCTGAGCGCAGTTTTTCAGAAGCATCGCGCACTCCTTGGCACATTGGTCATCCATGGCTTGGTGTGAAGCACCATGCTGGGCCATCTCATCAGCTAAAACCGGGGCAGCTACTGCGAAGAGAGATATTGCCATAAGGATTACCAGTTTCTTTTTCATTATTCGCTTCCTCCCTTGGAATAGCGTGTACTACTTGACGGTGTACCAGAATTTGGCGCTACGAGTCTTCCCGTCTTTCAGTTGGAACTTGCACATCACGCCATATTTCCCCTTCTCAGACATATCGAAGTCGGCGCCGAAGTGCCCCTCCATACCCATCAGATCTTTGGTCTGGTCGCTTTTGTCGGGATTCTGTACTTTAACCTTAACATCGCCCTCGGTCAGCGCCTTGCCAGTTTTGGTGTCTTTGAATTCAACTGCGATGTGATGCGTTTCCTTCATTTCCTTCGGCATCTCCATCTTCATCGCCTTCATGTGCTCCTTCATGCTCATGACCTTAAAAGTTGCTTTCACGCCTTCTACCACTTCTTCATGGGCCACGTTGCCCTGATGGCCGCCGTGCTCCATCTTCATGGAACCGTGATCCATGGCGGCGAAAGAGGCTACAGGGGCTGCGAGAGCGAAGAGTGCTGCGATCAGAACGGTCATTTTTTTCATTTAGCGAATTCTCCTTTGATTTGATTTGGTTTATAGCGAGACGTCTTACTAGAAGCATCCGCCGTGCCAATTGATAACTCACTGACATCCGATGATTTTCTACTTATCCCGACATAAAGGCGTAGAGAATATTCAACAAGCCGCGTAGCATATTCCTCTACGTCCTTCTTCCCGCAATTAATCTAATGGTGCGAATGCCCACCACCGTAATTGCCGCCGCCAGATCCATAGCCGTTAGAGCGATAGTTGGAATTATCAAACCCCGCGCAGGCGGATAACAGTGACAAGCCTAGCAACAACCATACGAGTAACAATGTCGTCTTCATGCAAATACTCCTTTCGGTTTAGGCTTAATGTTTCATTCCAGAATAGTGCAGTTTCCCCTTTTTCAAGTCCCGCTTCTTCATCAATACGAAGATAACTGGCGTCATGATGAGTACGTGGACCGCCGATGAGATCATTCCGCCAATCATTGGGGCTGCGATCGGCTTCATCACGTCGGCACCGGTGCCGGTAGACCACATGATCGGGATCAGGCCGATCAGGGCCACCGCCACGGTCATCAGCTTGGGCCGCAAACGGAGCACCGCCCCCTCGAAGGTCGCATCGTAGATATCCTGTTCGGAACATGGTCCGTTGATGAGCTTTTTGTCCAGCGCCTCGTGCAAGTAGATGACCATAACGACCCCGGTCTCCACGGCTATGCCGTACAGCGCGATGAAGCCGACCCAGACAGCCACCGACATGTTATAACCTAAGAGCTTCACCAGGTAGACCCCGCCCACCAAGGCAAACGGGACCGAGAGCATGACCATGCTCGCCTCCAGCGCCGAGTGGAAGGTGAAATAGAGGAGGATGAAGATGATCAGTATCCCCGCCGGCACCAGGACCTGAAGTCGGGCCTTGGCGCGCACCTGATTCTCCCACTGCCCCGACCACGCCACGTAGTAGCCCGGCGGCAGTTTCAGCTGTTTCTCAAGCACGGTCTTTGCTTCGCCAACAAAGCCCCCCATATCCCGGCCGCGGACGTTCAAAAAGACGATGGAGCGCAAGAGCCCCCCTTCGCTGTTGATCTCCGGTGCGCCGGTGGAAACCTTGAGCTTGGTCACCAGCGACAGCGGCACCTGCACCGGTGTCTCGCCGCTCATGCCCGAGATAAGCATGCGCTGCACGGCCGGAACGCTGTCCCGGTAGTCGCGCAGGTAGCGCAGACGGATCGGGAAGCGGTTTCTGCCGTCCACGGAGGTGGAAAGCACCTCTCCCCCCAAAGCGGTGCTGATCACGTCCTGGATGTCCCCCACCTTGACGCCGTAGCGGGCCGCAGCCTCCCGGTCGATGTCTATGTCCAGGTAGTTGCCGCCGGTGACCCTCTCGGCCACCACGTCGGCCGCCCCGGGAACGCTCTTCAGGATACCCTCGGCCTGCACCGCGAGATCCTTCAGGACGCTCAGATCGTTGCCGAAGATTTTGACCCCCAGATCGGTACGGACCCCGGTGGAGAGCATGTTGATGCGGTTGATGATCGGCTGGGTCCAGCCGTTGCGCACACCGATCTGCTGGAGCTTCGCGTCCAGTTCGGAGACGATGTCGGCCTTGGTGATCCCCGGGCGCCACTTCTCCTTTTCCTTCAGGATGATGATGCTCTCGAACATGGAGACCGGCGCGGGGTCGGTGGAGGTCTCGGCGCGACCGACCTTGCCCAGCACATGCTCGACCTCAGGGAGGCTCTTGATGATCTTGTCCTGGACCTGGATCAGCCTTTTCGCCTCGTTGATCGAGACGTTGGGGAGCGTTACCGGCATGTAGAGCAGCGACCCTTCGTCCAAGGGCGGCATGAACTCGCTCCCTATGCTCATGAACATCGGAATGGCAACCAAGAGCGCGATGACGTTCAAGAAGATTGTGGTCTTCTTCCATTTCAGTACCCAGCGGATCACCGGCGAGTAGAGCCTGATGAAGAAGGTGGAAACCGGGTTGGCGCTCTCCGGCGGCATCTTGCCCCGCATAAAGAAGTACATAAGTACAGGCACCAACGTGATGGCGATGAAGGCGGAGCCCATCATGGAGAAGGTCTTGGTGAAGGCCAGCGGATGGAAGAGTTTCCCTTCCTGCCCTTCCAGGAGGAAGACCGGCACGAATGAGAGGATGATGATGGCCAGCGAGAAGAAGATGGCGCGCCCCACCTGCTTCGCGCTGGTGATGATTACCTCCAGGCGCTTTTCGGCCCGTTCTTCCGGGGGCATCTCGGAAAGGTGACGATAGCAGTTCTCCACCATGATGACCCCGGCATCCACCAGGACGCCGATGGCGATGGCGATCCCCCCTAGCGACATGATGTTCGAGCTGACCCCCATCAGTTTCATCGTTATGAACGAGATGAGCACGGCGATGGGTAGCGTGAGCACGATGACCAGGGCGCTCTGGAAATGGAGCAGGAAGACCAGGATCACCAGGGAAACGACTATGGACTCCTCGACCAGGGCATGTTTCAGCGTTGTAATGGCACGTTCGATCAGGTCGGAGCGGTCATAGGAGACCATGATCTTCACGCCGGGCGGCAGACCTTTCTCCAGAGATACGATCTTTTCCTTGACCCGGTCGATCACGTCCTTGGCGTTCTCGCCGTAGCGCATGACCACGATACCGCCGACCGCCTCCCCCTCGCCGTTCATGTCCAGCATGCCGCGGCGGATGGCGCCGCCAAGCTGGACGGTACCTATTGTCTTGACGTAGATCGGGGTGCCGCGCATGTCGGCACCGACTACGATGTCCTCCAGGTCTTTGGGACCCTTGATGTATCCCTTGCCACGGATCAGGAATTCGGCGTCCGCCTGCTCCAGTAGTCTGCCGCCGACGTCGTTGTTGGAGCGCTTGACGGCGTCCATGACCTGGCCGACCGTGACGTTGTAGGCGAAGAGGCGGTTGGGGTCGAGATCGATCTGGTACTCCCGGACGAAGCCGCCGATGGAGGCGACCTCAGCCACGCCAGGAACGGTATTAAGCTGGTAGCGGACAAACCAGTCCTGGAGGGTGCGCAGCTGCTCCAAGTCATACCCCTTTCCTTCGATGGTGTACCAAAAGACATGGCCCACCCCGGTGCCGTCCGGGCCCAGCGTCGGAACCACACCCGGAGGGAGCAGCGACGAGGCGTAGTTCAGGCGCTCCAGGACCCGGGTCCTGGCCCAGTAGATGTCAGCATCGTCCTCGAAGATGACATAGATCATCGAGAAGCCGAAGGCAGAGGAGGCACGTACGGCGCGGACCTTGGGTAGGCCCTGCAGGTTCACCGCCAAGGGGTAGGTCACCTGATCCTCGACCACCTGGGGTGAGCGCCCCATGTAGTCGGTGAAGACAATCACCTGGTTGTCGGAGAGGTCAGGGATCGCGTCCACCGGCGTCTTGTAGACCGACCAGACCCCCCAGGCAATGATGAGGGCGAAGATCATCATGATGATGATGCGATTCCTGGCAGAATATTCTATGATTTTCTCGATCATGGATAGTTATCCTTCATAGCAATAAAGAATTGATGTGTTTCGGGAACTACATCTTCATGTCGTCCATATCAATGCCGCCACCCTTTTTCGGAGCAGGTGCAGCAGGCGTTTTGGCATCTTTATCATCCATCTTCATGCCGGGCATAGACTCATGTCCGCCACCGGTTCCTTTCAGTTGCGCCTCGGAATCAATCAGATAGCCGCCGCTTGATGCGACCTTCTCACCTGCGCTGACACCGGATATAATCTGGATACGGTCCCCATCCCTGGCTCCGACCTTGACATCACGCGGCTCGAACATCCCCGGCTTTGACTCCACCCATACCACCTGGCGCTTTCCTGTATCCATCACGGCCGCGACCGGCACCACTATGGCGCTACCCAAGGGGACCTTGATCATGGCATTGACGAACATGTCCGGCTTCAACTTGAGGCCCGGATTTGAGAGTTCCACCCTAACCTTCACCGTTCTCGTCTTGGGGTCCAGGAACGGGTAGATAAACGCCACCTTGCCCCGGAACGTCTTGTCAGGATACGACTGGGACAGGATATTCACTGTCTGGCCCAATTTTATGTTGGGGAACTCGTTTTCGTAAACCTCCACCTCGACCCAGACAGTGGAGAGGTCGGCGATACTGAAGAGGGGCATCCCGGCTTCTACGTACTGCCCCTCCTGGGCCATCTTTTCGATCACCACGCCGGAGAGCGGGGTGTAGATGGGGAGCCTGATATTGGGCTGCCCCGCCTTTTCGAGGCCGACGATCTGCTCGTCCCTGACCCCCATGAGCTTCAGCCTTTGCCGGGCGGAACCGACGAGGCCGTCACCCCCGAGTGAGATGGATGAGACTGGGGAATTCTTTAACTGTTCACGGCTCTTGAGGGCCAAAAGGTATTCCTGCTGGGCTGAAACAAGGTCGGGAGAGTAAATTTCAGCCACAGGCCTTCCCTTGGACACGTAAGCACCGACGGTATTGACGTTCAGGCGATCGATACGGCCCGCCACCCAGGCAGTGACCTTCGCCTGCCGCGCCTGGTCGTACTGGACCATGCCGACCGCGTTGATCTCCTTGTCGAGCGGCATCAACTTGGCTTCGGTGGTGGCGACATTGGCCATCACCGTCTGGGTCGGCGAGAGGGAGACATGCCCCAGCATGGCCAGTTCTTCCGCGCTCGCCTGGGCCCCTGCTACCTTCTTGATCAGGGTCATGCCGCAGATCGGGCAGCTGCCAGGGGTATCCTTGATGATAAAGGGGTGCATGGCACAGGTGTACTGCACCTTGGCCTCCTCACCCTTTTTTGCCTGCTGTTCGCCCTGGCCTGATTGCTTGTGCCGCCACAGGTAATAGCCGCCCCCGCCTGCCGCAACAAGGAGAATCACCACCAGCGGAATTACCACTCTTTTGCTCAGCTTCATTGTCGTCCCTCGTTCTATGGAAGTAAGTAATGCATCAAGTTGTCAGTCCAAAAAGGAAACAGTGCTTCATCCTATTGCAGGCTCTTTCCCACCAGCGCCTCAAGCTGCGCCAGCTTCATCTGGTAGTCGGCCATTGAATCGTAAAGCTCGCGCTCATAGTTAAAGAGGGTAATGCGGTTATCCTGGAGGGTCAAAAAGTCTACCTTGTTGACACGATAGCCGATACTTGCCGACTCCAGCGACTGCTCGGCCTGGGGGATGATGCCTGTCCTGTAAAGCTCGACCAGCTTTTTTCTTCGCTCCATCTGGGCCAGGAGGTCCGAAATGCCGGAGTCGATGCTGTTTTTGGCACTATTCAACTCCTCGGTCGCCATGGTGATCTCGGAGGACGATTCGGCTACCATTGCATGCCTGCGCTCCCTTTGCACCGGCAGGTTGAAGGTGACGCCAAGTGAATACATGTCATCGCCGGTACTCATCTCGAATCGATCCCTCTGCATGTACTCAAACGAGACGTTGAAGTCTGGGTAGAACTCCTTCTGTGCCAGTTTCTGCCCCGCATTTCCCTTTTCGATCTGGGCATTCAGGCTCTTCAGCAAGGGACGGCTCTCCAGTGCCATTGCTCTCAGTTCGTCAGCGGAAAGGATCATCGGTTTGATTTCAAAGTCGGGGACGCGGCCGACGGGAGTATCGGCAGGACGATACAACAGGGCGTTCAGGCTGGCCCGAAGGCTCTTCCGTTGCTGCTCCAGGGTGATACCCATATCAAGCATCCTGGAGCGTTCGACTTGGGCCTTGAAGATATCCTGCTGCGCTCCCTGCCCCACGGCATATTTGGTTTCGGCGAGGGAAATGAAGACGTCGAGAATGGCGATGTTCTTGTCCAGGATGTCCCTGGACCGGTCGGTGAAGTAGAGCTGGTAATAGGTTTCGGCAACCATTCTGCGCAACTCCAACTTGCGCTCCTCCACCTGCCATTTGTACGACTCGGCCTCCTTGGATGCCACCTCCGCCTTGAGGTCCCGCTTCCCCCAGAAGGGAAGCTGCTGCGAGATCCCAATCACTTTCTGGGTCATCGTGTCCATTTTGAAGTTTAACGGGTCTTTTACCATGCCGTTCTGGATTTTCAGCATCAGCATCGGATCTTCAAGCGCCTTGGCTTGGACAATTCGGTTTCTGAACATCTGCCAGCGGGCGTCGGATGCCTTCAGCTCGGGATTGTCGGCGATGGCTTTATCGATGAACCGGGCGAGGTTTTCGGCCGATTTGGCCTCTTCGGCCATGACCGGCTTGAGCAGAAAAACGAAAAAGAGCAGGAAGAGCGATAGAGCAAACCGCGAATTCATGGTGACTCCTGAGGGGGTTAAAGTTGAGCGAGTTATTACACAAGCCATGCCACACTCATAACATGTTGATTAACTGCCACTTTGGTTTCACTGCAGCGAATTCAGTGAAGAATATTTTACAACCGTGACAGAATATTCAACAATTTCAAGATAGTCAGATAATGTTATCGGCAACATAGTCGACAGCTGAAGCAAAATTTCATGCGTCATCCCTTTAATTTCATCGCTTGCCGGGTGACTTGATGCCGTATTTCTCAATCCGGTAGACCAGCGTATGGCGGGGAATCCTCAGAAAGCGGGCGGCAGCGGTCTGATTCCAGGAGTTTCGCTCCAAGGCCTCGACCACCACCTCTCGCTCCAGTTGCTCAAGTGGGTACCCCTCGTCAGGCAGTTTAACGACAGTACCCGCTTGAGTGCTGTTCGCCCGGAATTTGTCCGGGAGTGCCTCTACAGTTATGACGCTGCTGTCTCGCATTATGAGCAGTCGTTCGACAGTGTTTTCCAGCTCACGCACGTTGCCTGGCCAAGGGTACCTAACCAATGTTTCCAGAGCATTTTGTTCAAAGGTTATTTTTTCTCCGCCATGTTTGTTGCAAAAATATCGGATCAGTACAGGAATATCCTTGCGCCGTTCACGAAGTGGCGGCAAGTGGATCGGAATGACAGACAAGCGGTAGTAGAGATCCTCGCGGAAGGTGCCGTCAGCAGTCGCCTTGTCGATGTCCAGATTGGTGGCGGACAGTACTCTAACGTCCAGCTTCTCCGTTTTTGTGCCGCCAACCGGCTCCACCTCTCTTTCCTGCAGCGCTCTGAGCAGTTTCGGCTGCAACTCGAGGGGAAGGTCTCCTACCTCGTCAAGAAACAGAGTCCCCCCCTCAGCCAGTTGAAATTTCCCGACCTTATCCCTAATCGCCCCTGTGAAGGCTCCCTTGACATGGCCAAAGAGTTCGCTTTCCAACAAATCACGGGGGATGGCGGAGCAGTTTATGGCAACAAACGGGGCATCCCGGCGCGAGCTGTTGGCATGAATGGAGCGGGCGACAAGCTCTTTACCAGTGCCTGACTCACCGGTGATAAGAACCGAAGCTTCGGTATCCGACACTTTGCGTATGACATCAAATACCTTCTCCATCTCTTTTGATGTGCCGATCATGGTGCGGAAATCCGACTTGTCGGAGAGTTCACTCTTCAGCCGCTTGTTCTCCTGTGCCAAGCCGCTGAACTGAAGCGCCTTTCTTACCGTTAGTTTTAGTTCGTCCCTGTTAAAAGGCTTGGTGATATAGTCGTGTGCTCCCGCCTTCATGGCCTCCACGGCGACATCAACTGTCCCGAAGGCGGTTATGATGATCACCAGCATTTCAGGAGAACGCTCCTTGATCGATTTGAGGACCATCAGACCGTCCATGCCGGGCATTTTCATGTCGGTTATGACAAGGGCGGGTTGAGATTGTCCAAACCAGTACAACCCTTCCTCACCTGATGAAGCTGGCTGAACTTCATACCCCTCCTCCTGGAGGTTGTACTCGAGCACCCGCCGCAAAGAGGTGTCATCGTCAATGACAAGGATTTTGGGTTTCAAGGCATTCCTCCGTTAGCCGCTGTTTGCATTGGCAATCTGACCGTAACGGTCGTCCCGCTCCCGACCTCGCTTTCCACCATCAGAGTCCCGCCATGGCTTTCGATGATCTTTTTGGTGATTGCCAGTCCCAGACCGGTACCATCCGGTTTAGTGGTAAAGAATGGTTCAAAAACCCTCTCAAGGGTGGTCGAGTCAATACCCCGTCCGGTATCGCGGAAGCTGACTTCACATTGCTCCCATGGATTAAGAACCGTGGTGATCACCACGGCGCCGTCGGGGGGTGTTGCTTGCAAGGCGTTGATGATTATGTTCAGAAAGGCTTGGCGGAGCTTCTCCCCATCGGCCTGGATTATTACTGGAATAGCTGGAGGGTGCACAATGAGCTTGATCTGCCGTTTCCGGGCATCGTTCGCTACCAGGGACGCGATTGTTTCCAACTCTTCCTGAACCGGGCACGGCCGCATATCAGCCGGCTGAGGACGCGCCATGTGAAGAAAATCCTCCACGACCCGGTTCAGTCGCTCGGTCTCCTTGATCTGGATCTCGATGAACTCGTGCTTGGGATCACCGGGCAGGTAGTCATCTTTCAATATCTCGGCAGTCCCCCGGATCGAGCCTAGGGGATTGCGGATTTCATGGGCCAGTACCGCTGCCATTTCTCCCAAAGTGGAGAGCTTCTCAGCCCGTCTCAACTGCTCCTCAATGACGATGATACGCTCCGATTGATGCTGCAGCTTCTGGTATGAATGTTCCAGGCCACTGGCCGTTCTTTGAAGTTCTACCGTGCGCTCCCGCTCCCGCTGCGACAGCAGACCAGTAACCCCGCCAACGATATTGTAAAGCAGCATCTCAAGGTACTTTTCCATCTCCATCGTCATCTCGCCGCCCCACTGGAAAAGGATATGAGGAGCGTAGGCTATGCTGACAACTATGGAGCAAACCAATCCGCCTCTCAGACCGAACCATAGTGCGCCTAGGATAATTGGCAGATAGTAGAGACGTTGGAAAATGTCGTGTAAGTAGGGAAGGTGAAGGGGTGTCAAATAGTGCAGCAAGCTGATGCCGATGATGAACAATATCAGTACAACTGGCCGGACTATGGTCGATTTCATCATGATAAACTAGCTCCACCCTTGCTACCCTTGTGGGAAAAAAAGCGGTACACCCCGGAGGAGGACACAGGGTGTACCCATAACAAACGTTCAGACGGCAAAGCTTCTACCCTCATCTGCTGGCGGCATCACAACAGGATCATTATCGGCATCATGATCAGCATGAGGCCGGCTCCCCACCAACCCCAGTGGCCTCCGCCAAAATGGTGCGCGAAAAAGCCGTGATCTCCATGCTCGGCACCTGCATCCACGACACTTGCATTAACCTCGTATTTAATAATCTCATCCGGCTTCTGGTGATCCGCAATTTCTATAACGACCTTGTAATCTCCTTTTTTGTCGAATTTCCAAGAATCCACATAGTCACCATCGAGGACATCGACAGGATGCGTAATGATCGGCTTATCAGTATTTCGCTCATATACTTCCAACGTCACGCTTCTGTCAGTAATGGATGTCCCGTCTTTACTCAAACTGAGCGAAAGTTGAACCTCGGATTGTGTTTCGAGCTTCTCGGGTGACAGCTTTATGGTAGCCTTGAGTCCTTGCTGGGTAAAGCTCTGCTCAAGGGCAAAGGCAGTGCCGGGAAGGGCGATAAGCAAAAGAAGCACAAGAAATTGTTTCATAGGGAGTCTCCTTGCAGCTGCAGTTATTGGAGCACCGGCCAGACGGAGGTCATCCGCCTTGTCCGGTCGCCCCGGATGGTTTGATCATCTTCAGAATGGAATTGATCGACTCTTCCATTTTTTGCTCAAGCAGGTGTCGCTGATCACCGGTGTCGACGCGGCGAGGTATTGAGGCTTCTTCCGTTGCCGCTTCTTCCCTAATTGGGCGGCCGCTGGGTATCTGTTCGTAATGCACATGAGGGCCGGTCGATCTGCCGGTATTGCCTGAAAAAGCCACCACTGTGCCGGAGTCCACCAATTCGCCTGACTGGACCCTGACCATCGAGTTGTGCCCATACAGAGTGCGATCTCCATTGGCATGTTCGACAATGACCGTTGAGCCGTAGCCGCGGCGAGCGCCTGCGAAAACGACTCGCCCTTTTCGGGTAGCCCGTACCGCAGTACCGACAGGGACGGCAATATCGATGCCGCGGTGGAAGGCAAGCTTGCCGCTTCCGAAAGGGTCGACCCGCCACCCTACTCCGGAAGTCACAACGCCGTTCTCTACCGGCAGATCGATATCCGCCAGAGCTGCCACCGGCAAAATCAGGAGGGCCATTATCGCGAGGATGGTGAACTTCATATTTCCTTTGCACAGCGATGGGGTCATAAGATTAGGCGCCTGCCTGCAGGTTACAAACATTCATAGCCTGGCGCTCATCGCACACCCCGGTGATGGTCGGAGCGGAGCCGCACACGGAGCAATCAGGATTTCTTGCCACATCTACCTTGGTGAAGTCGTTGTCCAGGGCATCGAAAATGAGCATCTCGTTGTTTAGGAGTGTGCCTATTCCCAGCAGATGCTTGATGGCCTCATTGGCCTGCAGCGTGCCAATGATGCCAGGCAAAACTCCAATGACGCCAGCCTCGGCGCAGGTGGGGATGAGTCCCGGAGGAGGAGGCTTGGAGAAGAGGCAACGATAACACGCAGATCGGCCGGGGTTTACGGTCATTGTCTGGCCGAGGAACTGCAGAATGCCACCGTGGGAAAAGGGCTTTCCCGCAAGCACACAGGCGTCGTTGATCAGGAATTTGGCGGCGAAGTTGTCGGTGCCGTCTATGACGAAGTCGTAGGAGCTGACAATTTCGGTGATATTCTCAGCGCAGATCCAAGCTTGGTGGGTGATCACCTCGACGTCGGGGTTTAGCGCGGTCATCTTCTCACCGGCAGAGAGTACCTTTGCCTTACCGACATCGCCGGTGTGATGGATAATCTGGCGCTGCAAGTTGGACATGTCCACCACATCGGCATCGGCAATGCCTATGGTGCAGACTCCTGCCGCCGCCAGATACAGCGCTGCCGGAGAGCCGAGAGCGCCGGCGCCGATGATGAGGACCCGACCGTTAAGAAGCTTTTGCTGCCCCTTTCCCCCCACCTCCTTGAGAATGATTTGGCGGGAGTAACGTTCGATCTGGGCATCAGTTAGCATAAGCACCTTTGTGATGGTTAGCGGCGCTGCCGGCCGTCATTGACCATACCGACTTGCGTCAATCTTCGGCGGATTGCCCGGCCACGACCCCTTTTGGAGGGCTCCGTCTACAAGATTTGCAGCGACCTGGTGATATCGTTTGCTTCCTTCAAGATTTGTTCGAGTTCCTTGAGCTCATCACGGACGGTGGCTCCCACCTTTACTCCCTCTATCTCCATTTGCAGTTTCTGAATACGCTGTTGAATGCGGCCAACGTATTGGGCGCACTTACTGATGAGTATTTTGGTTTCCTCTGCGTTCTGATCATCCTTGGGGGCCTGGGGAGTGCCATGCTCCATCGATCCATGCGAACCGTGCCCTCCTTGCGCAAAAACCGGAGATGCCGCAACAGACATAGAGAGGATCATGAAAAGTGCCAACATTTTGTTCATCTAAATCGCTCCTTCGTTATCTGAGGGATGGATTCACTCACGTACAGTGCCCAATCGAGTATCGCCTCACTGTTGCCAAACCTAAAATAATCTGTAAATACCGCTACTTATCCTGGAAAAGTGTCGTACTCAGATACCGCTCGCCAGTGTCAGGAAGTACCACAACAATCGTCTTCCCCTTGTTCTCCGGTCGTCCGGCAATCTCGAGGGCGGCAAAGGCTGCAGCGCCAGAAGATATTCCAACCAGCAGGCCCTCTTCTCGTGCGAGGCGCCGGGCGGTTTCGAAGGCCTCCTGGTTTCTGACCTGGAAAATCTCGTCAATCACTTCCCTATTCAGAACCTCGGGAACGAACCCGGCACCGATCCCCTGTATCATGTGGGGGCCGGACTGCCCGCCAGAAAGCACAGGTGATTCAAAAGGTTCTACAGCGATCACCCGAATGTCAGGGTTGCGGTTCTTGAGTACTTCACCAACGCCGGTTACCGTACCGCCCGTGCCGACACCAGCGACAAAGATGTCTATATTCCCTTCCGTATCCGTCCATATCTCTTCGGCGGTGGTGATTCGGTGAATGTGGGGATTTGCCGGATTTTTGAACTGTTGGGGAATGAATGAATCGGGTATCCCTTTAGCCAGTTCTTCTGCCCTTCTAATCGCCCCTTTCATTCCTTCTGCGCCCGGTGTCAATACCAACTCTGCGCCATAGGCCATCAGTAGATTTCTACGCTCGATGCTCATGGTTTCCGGCATCACAAGGATCAGGCGGTACCCCCGGGCGGCGCAGATAAAGGCAAGGGCAACGCCGGTGTTGCCGCTGGTCGGCTCGATAATGACGGTATTTTGGGTAATGAACCCATTGCCTTCTGCATCGAGGATCATCGAAAAGCCTATCCGGTCCTTGACGCTGCCACCAGGGTTGAAAGATTCCAGTTTGGCGATCACGTTTGCACCCAGGCCCATTGTCAGACGGGTGAGTCTCAGTAAGGGAGTCTTACCGATTAGTTCTGTCACATCGCTATAGATTTTGGGCATTTGTCCTCCCGTTTAGTTTATTTCGAGCCGATCTGCAGGGCCTTCATCTGCATATCCATGGATGCCTTCGATGCCGTCAAATTAGCCTCGTACGCTCTAGTTGCTGTGATCATGTCCGCCATTTCCTCGACCACGTTCACATTCGGATAGGCTACATATCCCTTGGTGTCAGCATCGGGATGTGATGGATCGTACTGGAGCCGGGGTGGGGACTGATCTTCGACAATGTCAACGACTTTGACACCTCCGCTCATCTTGGCATTGGCCTCATCCAGAGTAGCGGCAAAGACCGCGTCTTTGCGCCGATATGGTCCACCTTCGGCAGTCCTGGTGGAATTGGCATTGGCAAGGTTCGATGAAATCAGATTCATGCGGGTTCGTTCCGCGGTCAGAGCAGAGGCGCTTATTTCCATTACATCCATCTAATACCTCCTGGTTTACTTATGGAATAGGAACCTATTCCAGTAAAAAAGTCTTACCGGACTCTCGTTTCATGATACCCATCAGCATGTCGCCAAGGCCGCATGGTTTGAGGTGCACTTCAGATATGTCCGACACCTTGGGGTCAAAAGCTAGATTTAAGACATCCTCAGTGGTGTTGCCGGTGAACAGCACGACGTTCAAATCGGGGATCAGCTCTCGCGCCTGGCGGGCGAGCTCAAGTCCATCCATTTCCGGCATATCGAGATCAGTGATCATGGTTGTGTAGTCTTTGGTCTTCAGGCGGTTAAGTGCCTCAATCGCACTGGTGACGCAATCGACTTTGACCTTGAAGTGGCCAAACATCCGTTCAATGACAAAGAGAATTTCGCTGTCGTCATCGACCACCAGCACACCAAGGTCTTTCATATCCCCCCCGAGACATGTCAAGCGTGAGCCATCACCACCATACCGTCCTTCAGGTTGATTGTTCGGTCCGAGTAGGCCCCGTTCCCCGGGTTGTGCGTCACCATCACTACGGTTTGGCCGGCGTCGTTCAGTTCACGGAAGAGCGCCATGACCTCCTCGCTGGTCTTGGAATCCAGGTTGCCGGTCGGTTCGTCCGCCAGCAGGATATGCGGATTGTTGACGATGGCCCGTGCGATGGCCACTCGCTCCTGCTCTCCTCCCGAGAGCTGATTGGGCAACCGGTCCAGCTTTGCACCAAGACCTACCCTTTCAAGAGCCCTTCGTGCAGCGCTCTTTTTTGCCGGCGTGCTCATTTTGACGATGGCCAGCGGCAACATGACATTCTCGACGGCAGTCAGATACGGGATCAGGTGGAATGACTGAAAGACAAACCCCAGATTCTGCGCCCGGAAGTCGGCCAGTTTTTCGCCAGGAAGCCCATACAGTTTGACCCCGGCCATTTCGACCTCCCCGGTGGTGGGATGGTTCATCCCCCCGAGCACGGACAGCAGCGTACTCTTGCCGGAACCGGACTGTCCCATGATGGTGATGAATTCACCGGCTTCGATGGTTATGTCTACACCGCGTAATGCCTCTACAACGTCATCGCCGCTGGTATAGCTCTTTTTCACATTATTGATTTGGATGAGTGCCATAATTTCCTCGTCTTAAAGTGCCCGCAGGGCTTCAGTCGGATCCATCTTGCTGGCATGAAGCGCCGGGTAGAGACTCGCCAGAAGACCCAGTGTCACCGAAAGTCCGATTGAACCAAAGGCCACAGCCGAATCCCAGACCAGGTGTGCATTCTTGCTCTCCGCCATGAACGGCAGGGCCAGCTTGGCGCCCCCCATTCCGGCGGCATAACCCAGGAATCCGGCCAGCAGACTGACCAGGGCGGCTTCCAGCAGGATGATCCGCATGATATGACTCTTCCTGAAACCGATGGCCCGGAAGACCCCGATTTCGGTAGTCCGCTCGTTGACGCTTCCCATCATGGTAACAAAGACGATCAGGGAGCCGATGAAGACGACCACGCCGGACATGGCATAGGAGAAGCGCTTGAACTGATCAAGGGCCTTGAGACGTCCCTCCACCACCTGCTGGATGGCCGACACCTTGGCGTCCGGGATCTTCTCGGCGATCTGGGTCACCATGTCGCCTATGGGACAGCCGGAGCAGAGCGCCGCCACCTCCGCCAGGGTTATCTTGCCTTCCTTCCCAAGCAGTTTCTGGGCCTTTGGTAAGCTTGCGAAGACAAGTGCGTCATCCTGTGAGCCGGTCTGGTCGAGCACTCCGGCCACCTTGAACGATTCCTCCTTTATCTTGATGCTGTCTCCAGGTCCGGCATTGAGCACCTTCGACGCATCGCTGCCCAGCAATACCTCGTTGTCACCCTTGGGTGCGTCGCCGAAGATCTGCCACCACTGCTTCATCTTCAGCTCGCTGTCGAAGTTTACGCCGACCAGCAGCACATCGTGAGAGCCAACCTTGATTCCCCCCAGCACCTTCGGAGCTATGGCCGAAATGTTCTTGCTGTTCTTGATGGTCTTGATCTGAGCGAGATCCTCTTCGCGGATCTCGCGCTGGTCGAAGGTCACGCCGCCCAGGCTGATTCCGCCATAGTTCATGGACAGGCCATTACTCTGTGGGGTGATAAGTATGTTTGCTCCGAACTCGTCCATCTTGCGCTCGATGTCGCTCGACATGGAGCCGGTCAGGGTCACCAGGGTAACGATGGTGGCGATTCCTACCATAAGGCCGATGGTCAGGAAGGCCATCTTGGCCTTGCGGCGTTTCAGGTTATTAATCGATATCGTGTGCAGTTTCATAGAGTCTCCGCCGTTGTCCAAGCGTTTAGAAGTAACGTGCTCCGGCTTTCAGGTCGGCCGTGGTGAAGGTTATGCCGTTTCCGCTTGCCTTGCTGGGAAGGTAGGAGGGATTGCAACCTCCGACTTCGTGCGGACCGATACGGTCGATGGCGAACTGCCTGTTGCAGTTTTTGCAGACCAGCACGCTACCCTTCTGCTCATACCCCTTCTTTTCTCTAAAGCAGGAGTCGCAAGCGTCAAAGGCTGTCCGGTAGTTGCCATCCGAGGCCTTGACAACAACAAACGCGATATCCTTGCCGCCGTCCTCAAAACGGTAGTAGTGCGCCTTACCGTCAGATATTTTGGCCAGCGGAATGGTCACCGAGCCGTTAACAGCCTTGACCGTCTGATTCTTGCCCAAGCCGGGGATATTGAGGGCATACGCACTCACTACCGCCACCAACAATGCGCCAACAATTGCCGCTACCCCTACGATACGCTTCGAGTTGCTCGATACCATTTTCTGCTCCTTTTCTTAACTTGGTTTATTTGTGCCGCAACCACCGCCGCAGCCTCCCGACGACGGTGCGGCATTCTGCCCGACATTCCTGCCGGTGATCTGTCTGAACTGTTCCGTGCTAAGCACCTCGGATACTAAACTGTTGAACCCCGTACCGGTGACCTTTTCAGCTAGGCTTTCCGGTTTGACAGCCTTCGTGTCATAGCCGACGATTACCCAGCCACCATTCACATCCACCTCGGTAACCGCGACGCCTTTCACTGTTTCAAGCGCGTTGGTGATCCTGCTTGAGCAGCTGCCACAGGTCATTCCGGTCGTTTTCAGAACGGCAACCGAATCAGCTGTCGCGCCGATCCTGACGCGAAACGCGAAAACCACCAAAACAGTAACGGCCGCGATGACGAGAAAAGAGGTAGATAACCTTTTTACGCTCATGACAAACCTCCTCCTATTCCTTGAGCAAGGGCCCGCGTTGGCGCATTCCCCTGCCAATTCCGCATTCCGTACAGATTGATGGCGACACCGGCACCTTGCAGAGCCAGCCATCCGGACCGGCCAAGGTAAAACGCGACTATCCCCAGAAGTAGCGCCGACAGAGTCCAGAAAATAAACGAACTGCGCCGACCGTGAGCGTTGAGAACCGATCCAGCCAGGGAAGCAGCCACTCCCGTCCATTCGATGATGCTTATGGCACTACTGCTGTTAATCAAGGACATGTGTGCTCCTGAAGTTGACTTCTCAGGTCTCTACAAATACCGAGCCAACCGCATCAAAGGTCATATAACATACTGATATTGCAAAATATTGCAAGACGAGCCTGCGAATGTCACCTTCGATTCAATCAAAATACTGGAGAATATTCAAAGTGGATGGAGGAATATTCGACTACGAAGAGGGCCGGATCATTCCGGCCCTCTTTTGGTGTTTGCCCAGCGTGGCGGGCAAACACGGCCTGCTGAAAGAAACAGGCGTCGCCTCGACTAGGGCAAGGCAATCCGAGTCGCAAGGGCGCTGTTGGCAGCGCCAGGGCCTGAAGGATTGATAGGAGCTGCTTCCTTGAAAGTTGATAAGTTGATGAAGAAGGGGCGGAACATCGTTCCCGGTCCCACCTCGTGAAACTACATGGCGGGTTGCACCAATAAGCCCGCCTTTTCTTTTTTGGCGATGTCGCCCACCTTGACTTCGCCCTTAGTGATCTCGGCTTCGAAGTGGTGCTCATCGATAAAGGAAGTTACCCTGACCTGCCCGACCTCCTTCAACTGCGGGTGTTTTCCGGCCTGGCGATATACAGGGATAACATCGTTCACGTCGACTTCCTTTTTGACATCGGTCGTTGCGCTGTGGAAGAGATGCACCTTGTTGCCGGCTTTCATCACGACTTCGCTTTTGACCTTCTTTTCAGCAGCTTGAGCGAAGATTGGAACAGCGATAATTGCCGACAGGGTGAGCAGCGTTAAAGCTCTGATAAATCGTTTCATTTTTTACCTCCTTGTCATTGATAGAAAGTTTGCTGCACTATTCAAATAATCGACCCATTCACTCCGTCACCTCCTATCCGGGTCCCATGGTAGCAACACCTGTTCAATCGCGATCGGAACACTAAAGCGTACGGCCGTTCAGGAAAGCCTTGAACCCATCTATTCCTTGGGTGAAGCTCGTCCGCCCGTAAAAACCAGGCCTCTGTTTTCCTTGCATTCTCCCGTAGACAGGCTCGAGCATAAGAATGTTCGTGCTGCCCTCCGATAAAGTAATGTCGCTCACAAAAACGACGGCGTCGTCGGGTATTGCAACGGCAATTCTGTGGCGCCCTGCCTTGAGACGCACACCCTTGCTGAAGTTGTACCGTATCCCTTCGCCGGCTTCCGGGTCTCGGGAAAACCCGGCGCTGTCTTCTACCTTTAGTTCCCCCCTGATATGCATCGCCTGACCGTCGATATTGAGAAGCAACATGTAATCAGCAGTCCCGTGAGCCTTCTTTTCAAACGGATATAGGCCGGGCTTGTGGGTTTTGAGCGACGCCAAGACATTCAGGTGCGCATACCCTGAAGGTATGGCGGCTTCGCCCACCGATTCTTGAAACACGTCGTCGTGTGTCGTTGTACTCATGGACTTGATGAGTTCTACGTTTTTTGCGCAGGCGCTTAGCATACTCAGAGTCAAAAGCAGTAACAAGAATCTAACTTCTCTCATAGCATGCCACCTCAGTTTGTGTGCTGAACGAATGACGACCGTTTCAGTTGCACCACTTGCCTGCATCGGAAGTCAGCAATGTTTACTGCACTCCGCTTTGAGCATCATAAAGGAACAGATCTTCTGCGTTCCCTGATGGGCAGCCATTGCCGCAGGTTTTGCGAGCGTCAGGGAAAGCACGACAGCCGACAACACAAGCAACTTGAGGCCAAGCATTTTTTCCATTGTGTGAACAGGGAACTCTTTCATCTACCATCTCCTTTAATTTTCCTTTTGTTAATGGGAATGGCCGCCGCCATTGCCGCCGCCGTAACCACCCACATGACTACCCCCATACTGTGGAGGGTAATAGTCTCGCAGGCGATCCAGATGCTTCCCGTCGAGGAAATCTATGACGGCGCATCCGGAGAGGAGCGAGAGGTTGCCCAAGAGAAGAAATGCCAAGAATAGCGTTTTTCATGCTGGCTCCTTTTAGGTCATGATGCTGCTGTTTATGTGTTCAAGCAATGGACGTGCCGATTCGCAACATGCTGTAATTGTGAGGAAATGCACTTTTGTCGTATCAAGTCAAAAGCCAGGAAGCGAGAAAAAACTACAAAGGCTAAAGAATATTCTTCGACCTGCTTGCATTGTAAATACATATTGGATACTGAATATCGTAGGTGCTTCGGGGCTGGTACTTAACGTGGGTGTATGTGGAAAATAGCGTGGTAGAGAGGACTTTGGAACGGCTGTGTAGCGTGTTCGAAACGCCTGTAGAGGGGGGATCGCGCCAAACTGGAAAGGCACGACGAAGTGTGCGGGCATCAGAAGGGCAACTGCGACGCGATTTTTTTTGGGATGATATCACATCCCGAAGGCCGAAGGTGGCATGAGGGAAGCGGCATCTGTCCTATTTGACCCGCCACGCCACCGTCCCCTCGGGATGCCGGTACCATCCCGGGTCCTCATCGTAACTCTTCAGGTCGTCCCTCACCTTGACGACCGTGAACATCCCCCCCATCTCAATATTGCCGTACGGCCCCTTCCCGGTCATCATCGGCAGGGTGTTGGCTGGCCCCTTCATGTGGGGAATGTGCTCCGCATGCTCCGCCATGCCGGTCTCCCCCATGGCCATATAGCCGGGGAGAAACGCCTTGATCCGTCCTTCCAGCCCTTTCTGATTCACATTGAGGAGGTTCGGGACGTTATGCCCCATGGCGTTCATGGTGTGATGCGACTTGTGGCAGTGGAAGGCCCAGTCGCCGGGGTTGTCGGCAACGAACTCGATGTCACGCGTGGCCCCCACCTGAACGAGCACGGTGGTTTCGGGCCAACGGGCCGACTCGGGTATCTTGCCGCCATCGGTGGCGGCGATCCAGAACCGGTGGCCGTGGATATGGATCGGGTGCTCGTCCATGCTCAGGTTGCCGAGCCTGATGCGGACTCGGTCGCCGGTTTTCACGACCAGGGGGGCGGTGCCGGGAAACACCCTGCTGTTGAAGGTAAAGAGGTTGAAGTCGAGCTTTACCGCCGGATCGGGGCGGTAGGTGCCGGGATGCACCGCCCACTCGTGCAGCATGATGGCGAAGTCGCGGTCGACCGGGGCCTCTTCGGGCTTCCGGGGATGGACGACGAACATCCCCATCATGCCGACCGCCATCTGGAGCATCTCGTCGGCGTGGGGGTGGTACATGAATGTGCCGTGCTGGCGGAGCGTGTACTCGTAGGCGTAGGTCTCCCCCGGCTTGATATGCGGCTGGACGAGCCCGCCGACGCCGTCCATGCCGTTGGGGACGAAGATCCCGTGCCAGTGGATGGTGGTATGCTCAGGGAGCCGGTTGGTGACAAGGATCCTGACTCGATCCCCCTCCACCGCCTCGATGGTGGGGCCCGGGGTAAGGCCGTTGTACCCCCAGCATTTCACCGTCATGCCCGGAGCGAACTCCCGCTCCACCGGCTCGGCTATCAGGTGGAACTCCTTGACGCCGTTCTTCATGGCCCACGGCAGGGTGCTCCCGTTGGGGGTGATCACCGGAAGGTATGACTTGGCGCGGTTCCCGTCTTTACCCGGTTTCGATTCGCCGTAGCGCGAGTGACGCTCGGCGGCTTCGCTTCGATCTTCTCCCAGGAAGGCAGCGCCGCCGGCCAGGGCTGCGACCGTGGAAATGAGCATGTCCCGGCGTGAAATCATGGCAATGTTCCTCTTTCGTCAGTGATGGATGTGCTCTTCATGCGGCGGTCGGGCTTCTTTCCCGCCGTCAGCCGGAGTCCCGGGCGGCTTCTTCTCCGCCAAATCGGGAAGCCTGCCGCCGACTGCCCGCTGAAGATCGGCGCGTGCCGTCCAGTAGCCGGTCACTGCGGCGGTATACTCCTCGTAGCCGTCGAACTCCTGCTGTTTCGCAGCCAGCAGGTCGAAGGCACCGACGAGCATGTAGTTGTACTCCCGTTCGATGAGTTCGACGATCCGCTCCCGAAGGGGGATCACGGTCGTCCGGTAGTGCTCGGCGAGCTGGCGGTAGTGGATAAGCCGGTCACGCAGTTCCCGTACCTCGGAACGGATATCGATAGCCAGTGCATTGATTTTGGAGATCTCCTTCCGCAGCAGGGCTTCCTCGCGGGCGATCCTTGCCTGGCGCTGATCGAAGATGGGAAGCTCCAGCGCGAGAGACGGACCGGCCACCCACTGTCCATCGGTGTCCCGCTCGGCGGTGGCGCCGATCTCTCCCTCCATGAAAAAGCGCCATTCGCGGGTGATGCCGAGGGTGCGCGCCGCGAGCTCGAGTTCCTTGCGGGCGGCGGCCAAGTCGTAACGGTTGCCCACGGCAAGCGATTCGAGTCGCTCCAGGGATATCTCCGTCTCAGGAAGGTCGGGCAGCTTCTCCGGCAGCAGCCATCCGGTCCGCTCCCCCCAGACGCCGAGGATGCGGTTAAGTCGCTCCCGTTTTTCCCTGAGCGCGGCATCGCTCCGGGCGGAGGCGATCTTTGCCTGATCCAGCAGGTTGTGCTCACGCGAGAGTCCGAGGTCGCTCAGGTTCCCCGCGGCATGGATGCGGCGGGCAAGCTCGAACGAAGCCTCGGCCGCCTCGGCGATCAGTCGGCGGACCGCCGCCGCCTGGCTGGCGCCAAGCGCCTGGTAGTAGGCCCGACGGGTCTCGGCCGCTGTTTTCAGCACCACCCCCGCAACGCGCAGTTTTGCCCGCTCGAACTCGTCCTCCGCAAGCCGTTTCCGGGCAGGGAGCAGGAGGATGTCGAGGAAGTCCTGAGCCGCCTCGAACTTGAGACTGAGCCCCGATGGGGGACGGTCCGGGAAGCGCACGGTGGAGAAGAGAACCGGGTTGTGCAAAAGCCCCGCCTGGACGAGGTCGGCTTGGGAAACGCCAAGCTCCTCGTACTCCGCCTGGAGGATCGGATTGGCGAGGAGCGCGACCTGCACCGCGGTTTCGGCGGAAAGTTCTTCACGGAGAAGCCTGTCGATCTCCCTGGAAACATTCTCATCTTCAGGGGTCCCCTGATTCCAGTGGATACGCTGCTCTTCCCGTGCGGACACCAGCGCCCGCACCTCGCCGAACCCCGCCTCGCGAGGCACCGACGCGCAGCCGAACGACACGAGCGGCAGCGCAAGGAGAAGGAGCGTACCGAGCCGGCCTTTCATCGCCGTTTCTCCTCCCCCCCGGCTCCGAGCCCGTCGTGGCCGCCGTGTTTCATCTCGCTGCCCCTATCGTCTTCCATCTGCATGTCTTCCATCTGCATCTCCTCGTTGGTTTGGCCGGGGTGATGTCCATGACGCTGCCCGGGGGGCTTAGCCGGGCTGGAAGGCGCTGCGGGGAGAGTGACGCCCGCGAACGGGTCGGGGATCGGTACGAGGGGGGCCTCTGCGGCAGAGGGATTGGCAGGATGGCGATCGGGCAGGACCACTCGCGCGCTTTCACCGGTACAGCCGGCAAGGAGGACGAAAAATACGGTCAAGGCATACGAGCAACAAAGTCGTATCATGGTCACCTCTTACGAGAGACTTTCGATCAAGCCGGTCAGCTCCGCGAACGCCCGAAGATCATAGGGTACTGGCGCAGCTATTTTTTCAATAATTTCACTATAACCACCACCAGCAAGACTATCAGGAGAATACCAGCAAACCACCAGATGACCATACCGCCCATCATCCAGTTCATCATTCCTTCATGGTTCATCATCTTCGACTCCCTTCAAAATACCCTCAGCCTGCGCAGTCGCGAAGCGTTGCCGATAACTGCGAACGAACCGAAAATCATGGCTGCCGGGTTGCCCTTTTGTCGATTTCACTGTTTTTGCTTACGCGTCCCCTGCCGGTATTGCTCCGGCGTCATCCCCGGAAAGGTCTTTACCAATGCCACCATCTTCCACAGCTCTATGTCCTTGTGGGTCACGCCGAATGCCGGCATCCCGGTCATTCTGATGCCGTTCTTGACGATCCAGAAGATCTCCTCATCACGCAACTCGTTTACGACCTTCGCCAGATCTGGTGGTTTCGGCCTCAATCCCTTCCCAATCTCCGATGGTTGTTTCCCCGGTCCGCCGTGACAGATTGCGCACATCTCAGCGTAATGGGGAAATGCATCGCCAATTGCAGACGACGGATACGTCGCAGGAATGTTTACCTTACGCGCATGCCGCACCACTGAATGCTTCATCGCCGTCTCCAGCACCCATTTGGTGACTGCGTAGTGGGGCTTGACAGCGGAGATGTCGACCGCGCCGGAGTAGACGACAACAAGACCGGCGGCCAGGCCTGCAAGGCACAAGATCGCCGTTATGACGAGTGCGGTAAGTAAGCTGTTGCCGGTCTTCATTGTCAATTGTTCCGTCTCCTTTGAGTAATCGCCACAGGCACGGTCCATTCCGTCTCTCTGCACTCGCTGCCATTCAAGGAGCGGCATTCCTGCCGTGATAACCGCCGCGGGTCTTCGCAGCGGGGATGGTTTAGGCGCTCTAAGGCAATCGCCGCGAGCACTAGTGATTCTAATATGCATCTCGACAGTTGCAAGCATAGCCGGAGGAGCTGATCCCCTGAATCCGAACCAGGCAGCCGCCATCACTGGAGGAAGGAAGTAGAGCTTGCACAGTATGATGTGAATCTCGTGGTATTGCACAACTAAGCTTAAGTTGATCCTATCGGGTCATGTTGCATATAGTTGAAAGCAAGCGTTGCAGAATACTCTCCAATTTTCGAATTTCAATGCAGCATTTTCTTTAGCAAATGTCACAGCGTATGACATTTTAGAAACGGTGATGTCGAGCGATGTCAGCAAACAGGGGGATCTCAGTTCCATGGCACGTTTGTTGATTCAGACTCATGCAAGGCAAAGACAAACACCTGTGACCCGATCGGCAAAACCCGTTTGAGGTTCGGGCGAATTTGCGCGGGGATGGGAAACTAACATAGTCCGCTCGCCAAGCCGGACATCCATCATCCAGGCATTCATCGTATTGAAGGAGCATCGGTCTATGAGTAAAATTATCCTCTGCGTACCAGACGGGAACCTTCTAAGGAGCCTCAAAACTTGGCTGGGAGAATCCGGTTATGAAACGACAGGATTTGGCAGCGCCGTGGAGGCCGTCACCGAAACCTTTGCACGGATGCCGAGACTGGCGGTCGTGGAACTCCGGCAACTGGATGTCGAAGGACTTGCTGCAGCTCGAAGAATTCACGAGCGGTTCGCCATCCCGATAATCGTGATCGCCGACACCTGTTCCCAAGAGAACCTGAGGCGTGCCGCCGAGGTCGGAGTCCGCGCACTGTTGACAAAGCCGCTTCGGGAACAGGAAATACTCGCGGCGCTGGGTCTCTCGCTTGACGAAGCTCGCCGGGTCCAGGCACTCAAAGACGAGGTGAGAGCGCTGAAGGAGAGCATCGAGAGGAGAAAGTTAGTGGAGCAGGCAAAGGGAATGCTCATGGAGCGCGACGGGTTGACCGAGGCTGAAGCATTCCGGAAAATACAAAAGCTCGCGATGGACAGAAGGATACCGATGCGACGTATGGCTGAGACATTGCTCTTAGCGGACCGATCGGGCTCAACAAATCGCATCAATACCGGCAGATGGAACTCGCCACCCGAAGCAGCTAACTTTGACCGTTCCAGCTAATTTGCAGCACCCCTTCCGCCCTTCACTTTGATCACCCGCGGGGCATACCATCGGCGAAAACCGGTTGATTGCAGGTGTTACCGGTAGCGGTCGGCAATCTGCCGCAGTTCCTCAGGCGCTATTGCCATAAACGCTGCAAGCACCGATGGATCGAAGTGGCCGCCGTCTTCGCCAACAATCTCGGCAGTCGCCTCCTCGCATGTCATAGGAGACCGGTAGGGACGCTGTGAGGTGAGCGCGTCATAGACGTCAGCCACCATGAACAGCCGTGCTCCCAGCGGGATTTCATCTCCCTTCAATCCGCGGGGGTACCCCTTGCCGTCGTAACGTTCGTGGTGGGCATGGACAATTTCCGCCGCGTCCTTGAGAAACCCGATCTGTTTCACTATCTGGTATCCCGCCTCCGGATGTTTGCGCATCTCCTGCCATTCCGCATCTGTCAGGTTGTCGGGTTTCAAGAGAATTCCGTCTGGCACGGCTATCTTCCCGACATCGTGGAGCAAAGCCCCCATACCTATCACTCGCCGCGTCTTCTCATCGACGCCAAACCTGCCGGCAATCAGCTCGGTATACTCGCGCACCCGTTGAGAATGCAGGCTGGTGTTGTGCTCGCGAAGGTCCAGCGCCGAGACCAGGCCAAGAAGGGTCTCCTCGTTGGCATTGGCAAGTTCCTTTAGAAGCGACCGCTGCCGGTCGAACAACCAGCCGGGAAGTGCCCCGGCCACCCAGAACCCCGCCAACTCTCCGACCTGGTTTGCCTGTTCCATGTAGTTTGCGGGCCAGTCTAAAATAGCATGCAGGATGAAGAGTACGCTGACCACCAGGGTCGTTACACACGCCCCCCTGAACCCGAACCAGGCCGCCGCAATGACGGGAGGAAGGAAGTAGAGCTTGCGTAGTACGATGTGGATTTCGTGGGAAAAGTGCGGTTCGGTGGGCGTAGCGTAGTGAAGCAGGGCAATGCTCCCTGTCAATAATGCCAGGACGACGACCTTTTTGCGTGCATCATTGGGATTACTCATCACAGCCCCCCGCATACTGCTCTGATTGGCTACTTCTGGTCGCAGGATATCCTACGATCACGGAAGTGATTTGTAGCATATTCGGTATGTATCCGGCCACGCCACGAGCCACATGCACACAACAAGTCTACAATATCATATCATTATGTCATAGCCGGTGAACTGGCACGCAACTTGATATATCCAGGACATTACAAGGCAAACCTGCCACGTGAAAACGAACTTCAAAGGAGAAGAACATGCAAAAGAAGATCATCGTTGGGATCGCTTTGGCCATGGGGATGCTTTCTGCCGGCGCTATATCGGCTTCGGCTGCAAGCTCGTGCTGCGACGGCAGCAAATGTTCGGACAAGCAGGCTGTTCAGCTGTTTTCCCATGAGACGGCAGGAGCAGCTGACGTATTGAAGGCAAAGAGGCTCGAACTGCGCGGGCTGTACGGATATGATGGCGTTGACAACAACAAGGTAGCTGAGCTTGAAGCGGAGATCAAAGAACTGGAAGGCAGGATCAGAGTCGTCGCCGAGAAATACGGCATTCGGTCCTGCTGCCTCAGTTAGTTTAGTGATGCCGTCCGCATGTGAGCCGGGAGCAAGCCACTCCCGGCCCTCACTATTCATGGTCCTCGGTTCTCCACCCCGCACCGCCATGGTCCCCTTGGATGCCGGTACAAGATCCCGCTCAAACCAACTTTTAGCTATGCCCCCCGACACTCCACCCGATGTCCCTACCATGCCATTAACTATTCCTTTGACTTGGCCTTAACAAAGGAGTAGTTAGGGCTATTTCTGTCTTCACCGGAGGAGTTCATGGCAGCAAACCTGAAGGAGCTAGTGGCACGCTACAAGACGGACCCCGAATCAGTTTACAATACATGGTTCATAGAGGGCGAGGCGCGGATGAAGGCATTTCGCTCGATTCGACGCGGGGTCATGGAAATCATCGACGCAATCAAGTCGGAAAAATTCGGCAACGACTTCAAGGGCTCTCCACTTGAGTTCGTCCTTTCCTGCATCACCGAACAAAAACAGGTATTTCAGGGAGCTGCTCATCCCTTCTACTGGAAACCCAAACTCAGAATCCCAGACATATACGAGAACGAAGAGAACAAAGCCGCCTTTGGCCGCTTCCTTGAAAGCTGCCATGCCACCTCAAGCGGTGACCGCCTGATCCGCGAGATCCTTACTCTCGATGACCGCCGTATCAAAGGATTGGGACCAGCCGTTGCCAATATCCTCTATTTTCTTCACCCCACCCACATGCCCCCTTTCAACACCGCCATGCTGAACGGCTTCAATGCCGTCTTCGAAGACAACAAGAAGCTCGGCTCCTGGACGGCTTACCTGGAAATGCGCGAGATTCTGCTGCGGGCGAATGAGGATATGCAGCCTGCCCTTTCAAAAGACCTGGGCGCTATTTCCGGACTGCTGTTTGACGTGGGAGTGGGGAAAATCGCACTGCAGGGAGATTTCAAAACGGCCCTGGAATGGGACCGTGCCAAGATGGAAAAAGCGTTGAAAAAGCGACACGATGAGGTACGCAAAGAGCAGGAAGAGGAGAATTCGCATCTTGAAATGCAGCTCAAATTGACGGTGATGGGGCAAGATCTCGGCTACCATGTCTGGGTAGCCGCCAATGACCGCGGCCGTTCTTGCAACGGAGTAAGCCTGCGGTCGCTTACGGTAGCAGAGCTGCCCTCGCTCGATTTGCCGCCAGAGGTGAAGCGGACCATTTCACTCATAGACGTGATCTGGATCGACAAGGAAAGTTGCCAAATTGCCTGCGCTTTCGAGATCGAGAAGAGCACCTCAATCTATTCCGGAATGCTGCGACTCCAAGATCTCGCCTCGTCGCTGGGGGACCGGAAGTACGACTTCTTCCTTGTCGCACCGGACAACCGCGAGAAGGAGATCGTCGCCCAACTCCAGCGTCCTTCGTTCCGGAACCTGGGGAGCGTGGACTTCAGGTACCTGCTATTTTCGGACATTACCTGCAACTGCCAAGCGATGGCGCGCTTAGGAGATGATTATCGGATACTGTTAAAGGTTGCGCGGGGGAAGTGTTAGGTGGGCTTGTCGCTTTTGAAACTCTCCATGGACTTGTTGTCTTTGTCTGATTATCGAGGCTTCCGGCTGTGAGTTCAGGTCCCCGTTGATCTATCATGCCAACAATAAACCCGCACATCCTTCGTGGTTGAGATTTCGCTTTTCATTCTGTCTTACCACGATACCATTGCAGCGCCTCATCGAGAGTCAGGGGCAATCGCTCTGGCTTGCGGTTTTCCAGCAGAGCTTTTTTGTAGAAAAACCTGGTTATGCTCGGAGGCTCCAAGCGGGCCTGTTCAAGCAGAGGAATATTGGTGAGCAGTTCACGCACCGGACCATCCGCAATAAGGAGTCCCCCCTGCATGACCAGCATGCGGTCCGCCACCTCCGGAACCAGGCTCATCTGATGGGTGGCCATAACCACAGTGTAGCCGTGATCGTTGGCAAGGTGCCGAATAAGGGTGACAAGCCTGGCGGTGGCAGCCGGATCCAGTCCATCGAAGGGTTCATCCAGGATCAGTACCGAGGTTTGCATGGCCACGATCCCTGCCAAAGCCACCCGCTTCATCTCGCCCCCTGAAAGATGGTGGATCGGCCGCTTTTCAAGGTGCCGCACCTCGGTGATATCCAGAGCCAGAGCCACCCGTTCATTTACTTCGGCCTCGGAAAGCACAAGATTGCGGGGGCCATATGCCACATCCTCCCCGACCGAATTGCAAAATAGCTGGTCTTGCGGGTCTTGGAAAAGCAGGCCGACCGTCCTGAAAACCTCGCGTGCGGATCTGGTATCCAACTCGGTCCCGGCCACCCGTACCCGCCCTTTTACGGGCTTCAGCAAACCAGCCAACAGTTTCATCAGGGTGGTCTTGCCACTGCCATTGTGGCCACAAAGTGCCACAGCTTCTCCGGGCATGATCTTAAAGCTGACCCCGGCAACGGCATCGCTCTCCTCGGCGTAGCGAAAGTGCAACTTTTCGGCCTCTAACACGGCTTGGCCTGCCGGCACGGAAACGGGCGCAGGTTTGCAGGCCGCAATACCCGGCAAGGGGGAGCAAGCCGGAAGTGAAGAAGTTTGCAAACGGGATGACATGGTTCCTCCTGAAGTTTTCAAACACCACCGCGGGCCTGCACGGCCTGCTGTATGCGCTGGGCACGGTCATAGGCGCGCAGGAAGACTTGGGCCGTTATCACCCCGGTCGTGTGCCATTGCCTGCGCCACCCAAGCAGACCGCCGCGGGCGCGTGCCGAGATCCGCATGGCACTGAATTCCTCCCATAACAGGAAGACGTAACGGTACATGAAGCCTAGAGTGTCGACCACCACAACGGGTAAGTGAAACCAGCGCAGTGCCGCCAGAATTTCGGTGAAAGGTGTGGTCAGGAAGAGCAGGCCGGTCCAAGAAGTATCGGCCAGGACCCGTAATGCTGCCTGGCCGCCCTGTGCCAACCCTTCATGGTACACGGTCAGGTGCCCGATTTTTATCAACGGGGTCTGACCAAGCCCTACCGCAAGCCCGAGCACCACCGGCAGGGTAGCCCACACAGGCGCCACCACGAACCAGGCCATCTGACGAAAAGGCGCCCTTGAAGCGGCCATGCCGATCCAAGCCGTCAGCAGCAACCCCAGGCTCAGCCGGTAGTCGAGCAGCACCACATTGAATAACACGGCGACGACGACCAAGGCGAGTTTCAAGCGGGCGTCCATACAGCGCAAACCGCTGCGCAGATGCCCTGCCATGGCCTTCTCCGCCTTGAGCAGATCAGATATGGAAAGGTATCCGCTCATGGTTTCATGGTAGGCGGCGTCGGGCCGCTCGGCGCTTCGTTAGCTCGGCCGAAGAGCAGGTGCCAGCGGCGGCCGATGATGAACCCGGCCAGCCCACCTCCTGCCAGAAGGATGGCATTCCAGACATCGCCTTTTGCTTCCAAATTGATATACGGGTCGTGAGGTTTGGCCCCAGCGGCCTCAGCCATGGCTTCGTTCACCTTTTCGTCCATCCCGGTATAAGCTGCAGGCTCGCCGGCCTTGGAATTACCTCGCTCGGTCACCGGGACAGTGCTCGATGCCTGGGTTTCGGACGGAAGGCTCAATAGGCTGACAACCATACCCAACCCCAGCACCATTGCTAGCGTCGCCTTGGATACGACCCGCAACCCTTCCAGCACCTCAGGCCGCTGACGGCCAATGGAGCGCACGGCGATGCCCGTAACCGCCATCTCACCCAGGGCAATTGGCAACTGTACCGGAACATAGGCCGCCATGATGACGGCCAGGTATCTGCCAAAGCCGTATTGAGGCTGGGGGGCGAAGAAGGCCAGATGTCCCCCCAGAATACTCCCTGATATCAAATAGGTCAGGATATCGCCCAGCAGTCCGCTCAGGCCGGCAGCCGCCAACAGCGGCAGGCCCAGTTTACGGCCAAGCTTGAAAAAGAGCCAACCGCCGGCAGCCCCGCCGAGGCCCAAGGAGAGGATATTGGCCCCCAGGGTGGCGAAACCTCCGTGGGCAAAGAGTAGCGCCTGCAGAACCAGGGAAAGTCCTGCCAGGGCTGCGCCGATGCCGGGACCTAGCAGGATGCCGGCCAGTGGTGTGCCGCAGGGATGCGAGCATGTGCCCATGTAGGCCGGTATGGGAATCAGCGAGACGAGGAAGATGAAGGCCCCGGCCATACCCAGAAGCGGTTTGCGCTCGGGCTGTTCCTTTATGAAGCGCTTCATGTCGGAGACCCCCCAGATCATGACCGCCACACCCGCAACCGTAGTGGCCCAGAAAGAGGGACCGGTGAGAATACCTTCCGAGATGTGCATGAGTGTTGCCTCCTTTCATTGTTACAACGCATCCGGGGAGAAAGGAGGAGGGATCGTCAACGGCGGGAAAAAGACATAAAAAAAGTCCGCATCTGCCGAGGCAGCATGCGGACTTTTCGTATTCAAAGCCGGTAACGCGCGTTCCACTCTCCCTTTACCACGGGGAATCATTGAGTGCTAAGATCATGGCAGGTCTTCTGGCTCGCGATTCATCCTCCGGGCGTCTTCCCAGTCTTTCGACCAGTGACATAATGCCCTTTGTCATCGCTTACAGCGGCGGGTCCGCGGGGGATTTACACCCCTCTTCCCTATCAAGCCCTCGCGGGCACCTTGATCCGATATTCAGCTCCGCAGGGTAGTGCGGATATGTGCCAGCATTTCTATCGGAATAAGCCAAATCTGTCAAGGGAATTGAAATGGAATAAAAACGGGAAGCGCTTTGTCGGCAAGGAGAAGAACGCTGAAACCTGGTTGTCGTATTGTTTTGTATATCTAAGTTTGCTGTCAAATACATTTGAAGAATGTGCGAAGGGGGGAATGAGACGCCCAAAAGCCGGCCAAGGACTGATCTTAACCGGCTTTGGCGGTATCAACTCGCGCCTCCAGCTTGGTCTCTAGCTTGGTCTCTGCACCAGGCAGTAAGCCCCTTTCTTCATGGCGACGTCGCCAGGCTTGATTTCGCCTTTGACGATTTCAGCCTCAAAATAGTGTTCACCGGCGTAGCCCGTCACCTTGACCGCACCCACTTCAGTCGATTTGGGGGCCTTCGCCCCACCCGTTTCCCGGTAGACAGTGACCACGTCACCCAGGCAGATCTCTTTCCTTACGTCTGCGGTCCCGCTGTGGAACAGGTTGACCTTGTTCCCGACCTTCATCACGACCTCACCTTTGACCTTGTCGGCAGCCTGAACGGTAAGCGGAAAGCTTACTGCAGCAATAAAGGCCGCCAGGATGGCAAACAATACGATTTTTCTCATGACCGTTCTCCTTTTCTCCTTTCGCGAAAATCACTTCGCCCCCTCCAAAGTTCAAATCATTTCTGCGCAAAACATCGGTATGTCAGATAAATGCCTCCACATGGCCCATCCAGGCCGTTCATTCAATGGAACGAATCCGCCCGCAACCCTTGTCGATAATGACCCGCTCCCGCTTGGCATTACTCTTACGAGAGATCTCCGCCTCAAAGTAGCCGTCACGCTCCTTGATAGTGCCTATCCGTATGAGGCTTGAAGCATAGAACTCCTCCAGATACTCGCGGGCTTCCTTGACGGAAGTAACATTCCGTCGGGCACCGTACCAACCCCACCGGGGAGATGCCCGGTAACCGCCATACGGTTTGTCACAGCAGCAGTCGCACCCCTCCTCGGCCGTGACCACCGGCGAGGCGGACAGCGCCGCAACAACCGTCATTATGAGGATTATTCCGAGCCTTCGCATCATCGTCCCTGCCTCGTCAGCCTGTTGTGCCCTCTTTTGATGATTCAAGCATAGCAAAGGGTTGTGGGGGAATCATGATGAGGTTATGGAGAATTATGGAGATTTTTCCTGTTCGGGCAGCCAGACGGTAAAGGTACTTCCTTCCCCGGGCCGACTCGCGACCTCGATGGTGCCGCCATGGGCGTCCACCAGTTCGCGGACTATCGGCAACCCCAGTCCAAGGCCGTCACTCTCCTTGCGATAGAAGCGCTCGAAGATGAGCGCTAGGTCTGCTTCGGCTATGCCCCGACCCGTATCCGTTACCTCAACGCGGCAGCCATCCCTTTCGGCTGCGCCGCTGAGCCGGATGGTTCCACTGCTGTCGATGGCCTTGACGGCGTTGGTTACCAGGTTGATGAGGATCTGGGTCAGCCGTTCGGGGTCGGCATTGACCCGGACCTCTTCACCGCAGGCAACCAAGAAGGAGATGTTTTTCTTACCGCCCGTCTCGGAAAAGCGCTGGGCGATGCTCTCCAGCAGCGTTTTCAGGGGAAGACGAATACGCTTCAGGGATAAGACGCTGGCCTCGGCCTGGACCAGTTCCTCGACGTTGGCCACGATCCGGGCAAGGCGGAGGTTTTCCTCCAGCAGGGATTCCAGCACGTGCCGCTCCTTCGGGATGAGGCCGTCGAGCATTCCTTCCAGTTGTCCCTGCATGATGGCCAGCGGCGTTCGCATCTCATGGGCGAAATTGGCGTTGATCTTTTTTCTAAGGGCGTTCTGCTTTTCGAGTGTTTGGGCCATCCGGTTGAAAGAGTGGGACAGGGTCGCCAACTCGTCGCTGCCGGTGATTTCAAGCCGCTCGTTCAGGTTTCCCTGGCTGATGCTGTCCGCCGCCCGTGCCAGCCGGCTTATGGGACGGGTAAGTCTGCGTGCGAGGAAAATGCTCAACAGAATCGCAACGCTGCCGAGGAGCAGTGCCGAGACGAGGAGAAGCCGGTTGGTTCGGGAGACGAAGAGAGCATTTTTACCTCGCGGGAAAAAGCGCACCTCCAGGCGGCCGATTTCTTCTCCTTTGAGGAACAGCGGATAGCCGACATACGGGCCGCGGCCGCGATCCGGGTCGAAACCGGCACTTGCCAGAATGCGCTGACGGCTTGACGGTGAGAGTTGCTTGAGAGCCCCGGCAGTCTCCATTACGAGGGAGCCGGTCCGGTCTTTCACCCGCGTCTCGATGCCGAGCAGCAATGCCCAGACCGCATCTCCCGCCACTACCTCCTGATTCCAGCCCCGGCTCTTCTCGAAAGCCGTTTCCAGGGCGGCACTCACCCAGTAGACGCGGTCTTCCATCTCCCCCTCGGTCAACTGGCCGAAATCGCGGACGATCAGAGCCCGAAGAATCAGTGCTGACGACACGCCGAGGGCGGCTACGAAGATGAGCACCAGCATGAATTTCCAGCGGATACTGCTACGCATCTTTTGCCCCGCCGAACCGGTAGCCCAGACCGTAGACGGTCAGCACGAACTCCGGGGAATGGGGATCGTCGCCCAGTTTGTGGCGGATGTTCTTGATGTGGGAGTCGATGTTTCTCTCGTACCCCTCAAACCGGTATCCCATGACCTTGTCGATCAGCTCTTCCCGGGTGAAGGTCTTCTGGGGAGTGGAGGCAAGGGCGAAGAGGAGTTTGAATTCCACCGCGGTCAGCTTGACTGGCCGGCCTTGGCAGATGACGCTGAAGCTGGCGTTGTCGAGGATGAGGGTACCGTTGTTGAAGCTGAGCCGGTCGGCACCGCCGGCCTTCCCGGCCCGTTTGAGGACCGCCTGGATGCGGCAGACCAGCTCGCGCGGGCTGAACGGCTTGACGATGTAATCGTCGGCCCCGAGGGCGAACCCGGTCAGCCGCTCTTCTTCGGAAGACTTGGAGGTCAGTATTATGACTGGGATGTCGGTGGACTCGGTCAACTCCCGGCAGACCGCCTCGCCGCTCAGGTCGGGGAGCATCAGGTCGAGCACCACCAGGACGGGATTTTCCGTCTTGGCCAGGGCCAGGGCTCTGACCCCGCTTTCCGTGTGGATGACCGGGAAACCGGCCTGCTCCAGATAGACGCGGGCGATCTCGGCGAGTTTCAGGTCGTCTTCAACAAGTAGAATGGGACGTGACATCTGCTCTAGGAATCTTCAGGATCTGTGAATTCGGCCCATGTTGCGATGGCGTCATTCATTTTCTGGGTTCGCGCCATCGCCAGAGCCAGCGCCGTCTTGTCTTTATCCGAATTTTCCTGGAGAATCTGGTAATACACTTCGCCGTATGCTCGATAATAACTCTCCATTATCTCCCCTTCACGCTTTTTCAGGAAAGCCTGGAGCTTCCCTTCCGCCTCCAGTTTCAGGTAGGTCTGCGGGGCCTTGTCTTTCAGTGCCTGTTCAAGCATCTGCAATCGTTGCGTTTGATTTAACATCTAGGCTCACCTGAGGTCTTTGACGTCCAACTCCCCCTGTGTGTGAATGCTATCACGTCCATCTGTAAATGGTCGAGATGTTTTAAGCCTTTGTCTCGGCCTGTGCCAGCCTGATCCGTCCCGGATACTATGTAAGCCCCCTTGGGCAGCCTCCGGCAATGCTGGGGATTTAACTTTCTGCGCGCTTTTCCTGACCTATAAATATCCTTTCGCCAGAAGCGCCGGAAGGTCCTCGGCGGGTTTGGGCTGGCTGAAGAGATAGCCCTGTATCTCATCGCATCCATGTTCGCGAAGATAAGAAAACTGCTCTGCGGTCCCAACGCCTTCGGCAAGCCACGCGGGAATCGCACGATGAAGTTCACTCTGCACCGTATCGTATGGGAGGATGAGAGGCCAGGCCGACTCCCCCCCACGGCATCGGCCGACGAGATTGATCAATACTGGACGCAGAATGGCTGAGGCCCCGACAACCCGGTAGGCAAAAAGTGCCGGGGACAGCCGTCACGACAGTATGAGGAAATATCGTCTGGACTATCTATTTACAACTGCCGCCCCTTGCCTTTATCAGGGAAGAATTTTAGGTGCGCCCCTGTTGTCGAACGTAACAGGGGCTGAAGTCCCCTTCGAAAAGTCTGTAAGTTGGAACACACCTGAAGTGCCAACCGGCTAGAATTCTTTCATCCCCTTAAGTACCGCCGCAGCCGTCTCTAGATAAACTTTCCTTTGCCGTTCGTCAAGAGCCCGAATCTGGGAAACGAAATCAATGATGGCGATGTCTTCTTCTCGGCCCTCAACCTCGACAAGCTCCGACAACATCATTCCCAATCCGTCCGACAACCTGGCAAAAATTGAGATGGAAGCATTTGCTTTCCCAAGTTCAATCTCGCTGACGTAGGTTGGATGTAGGCCCGCCTTTTCGGCAAGCTTTTCTTGCGAAAGCCCCTTAGAAACTCGCAATGTGCGTATTCGCTGCCCCAATTTTTTTGAAAATTCCGTAGTTTCCATGGGGCAGAGAATAGGCTAAATCCAAGCCAATATTAACAGTCAATTGTATTTCACAAACATAGAGCTAGACAGCCAATCGCCATAAAAGTTGCTTGTCAATTAGAATCTCATGGTATAAGATGTGGCAACTTCACGATTCCGGTCAGGGAAGCGGTAGGGGGAGGTCAGGAAGCTCTGGGCCACGGAGAAAGATATGGAATACACTCTAGTTGTAGACGATGACCAATATATGCTGTCAATGGTCAAGCAAATTTTAGAGTGCGAGGGGATAAAGGCATACTGCGTAGCAAGCGGAGAAGAAGCACTATGGAAGATTAAGGAAGAGCCCTTTCTCCTTATGATCACCGATCTTAATATGCCGGGAATGAACGGTTTAGAACTGGCTCAAAAAGCCCGGCAAATAGCGCCTCACATGCCCATTATCATGAGTACCGGCGACATATCGCCGGGAATCTCCTGTCTGGCTAAGGAGATCGGAATTATAGAAGTCTTAGCCAAACCTTTCCATCCGGATAAATTTCTGGAGATAGTCAAGGACGTGATGGGAATCGAGCGAAAGAAGAGGCTCTTAGCCCAAGGCACAGCGTAAGGGAAAGGACGAGTGTCTTAGAACCTTTCCGTGTCAATCTGCAGCTGCCGTACACAGGGCGCATCAGCTCTGTTTTATCCGTTTCCTGGCCGAAACCTCCCTCCCTGCAGCCGACTCGGCCAGCGCCTTCACAGTTCAACGTTTACCCTGGCGAGCTCGGCATTCAGATCATCAGCCCGCCTCTCGATTTCTATTGCCCGGACCTCGGCCGTCGCCGCCCGGTAAGCCCTGTAATTGGCGGACGCAGGCTTTCCGCCTCATAGTGGGCCTCCATCTCCGCGGGCCGCCACCCGGCCCTTCATGATTTCCAACTCCGGCAACCTGTTCCGCCAGTTCCACGGCCTCGCCTTTTCTCAGCCTGGTGCTGAATTCGTGCGGTGCCCTGAGCCTCCCCCTGCCGCAAGGCACCCGTTTGTCGCCTAGAGCGCCAGAGCCTCAATCTCTCCTCCGAGCTCTTTGAGCCGGTCGGCGACAACTTGTAGTGAACGTTCACGCAAGGGCTTTTCCTTTGCTGCCTTTTTGGCCTTCCACTCGGCCATGCTCTCCGAGATCGTGGTGAAGCTGCCTCGCCGAGCACCTCGCGCTCACGGCAAGGGTGGGGTCTCCCGGATGCTCAAGTGTTCTTCGCCCGCTGAACCCGAATCAGCACAGGTAGTGCCACACCTCCCGAGCGGAAGATTTTTCGAGAGTTGGAACATGAACACTTCCTCTAAAATGGGGATATAAACATTGAGCTTCCCCCTCTCTCCCCCCATAATAAGCGACATGCGGAGTCTGGAATAATGGCTGCTAGTGTGCTAGTAATAGACGATTCTAAGAGAACACGTACTCAGATAATCTCTGCTCTAAGGGAGGCGTCTCTTTTTGGCGATTACCGTGTCGCTAATGACGGGCTCGATGGCTTTAAGTCCCTTATGGCTACCAAACCGGACCTGATCATCTGTGACTTGGAAATGCCCAATGTAGATGGGTTTAAATTTTTGCAATTGGTAAATGCTCGATCTGAACTGCAGGGCATCCCGATTATACTCTTAACGAGTAATCAAAAACGTGAATCGAAAATCAAGGGTCTCGATCAAGGCGCTTGTGATTATGTAACCAAACCGTTCGATGCAGCCGAACTGGTAGCACGCGTTAAGGTCCAGCTCAAAATAAAGAAGCTTCAGGACGAACTGAAGCGAGCAACCGAGCACTTCAGGGAACTTTCAAACACCGACCCGCTTACCAATCTCTACAACCGACGATTCCTTGCAGAAATCCTCGAAAATGAATTGCAGAGAGCCAGACGGCTTCATTCCATCATTTCTCTCCTGATTGTTGATATTGACCATTTCAAGAAGGTGAATGATATTTACGGGCATCAGATGGGAGACAAGGTTCTTGTGTCGGTTGCTGAAACATTACGCGAAGGGCTTCGTACATATGATATTGCATCCCGATATGGGGGAGAAGAATTCGTCCTTGTTCTTCCTGGGACCCCGCTTACGGGCGGGTTGGAAGTCGCAGAACGCCTACGGAAAGCGGTGCAGTCCCTTAAATTCCCAATTCCGATGGAGAGGGTTGTTATTACGGTCAGTGTGGGGGTTGCCATGTTTCCCGCTGAACAGGTTGATGGGTTCGATTCCCTTTTCAATCGTGCGGATGAAGCCCTTTACCGGGCCAAGCAGAGCGGCCGTAATCGAGTTGAGGGCAGTGACAGGGAACGAACCGTATGACTATGGCTTGCTACCCTCTATGCTGTGCAGCGTAATTGAAGGCATCCACCACAACCGCGCGCAGGTGATCCTCGTTCCACGGCTTGACGAGGTACTTGTAGATGGCGCCACTGTTAACGGCGGTGGTGATGCTGTCCAGGTCGCAGTGCGCCGACAGCACCATGCGTACCGTTTCCGGATAGAGGTCCTTGACCCGCCCTAGAAACTCGCTGCCATTCATGCCGGGCATGCACTGGTCCGAGAGCACCACCGAGACACGGTTACTGGCCAGCAGCTCGAACCCCTCCGCAGCACTGGCGGCAGTGAGGACGCGGTAGCCATCAAGATGCAGCATCCGCTGCAGCGCGGCGACCACATTGGCCTCGTCATCCACCACCAACACAGTCTGCTGCGCCGCTGAGCCGTCGCGCAACGCGGGAAGCTTCAACTGAACCCCTTCGAGAAGGAATGCGGCGAACTGCTCGGCAGGCACTGGCCGGCTGAAGTAAAAACCCTGTATTTCGTCGCACCCATGAGAGCGCAGGTACTCGAGCTGCCCTTGCGTCTCCACCCCTTCGGCTATCACTGTCATGTGGAGGCTGTGTGCCATAGCGATGATCGCCTTGGCGATGGCGGCGTTGTCCGGGTCGCAGGTGATGTCCCGCACGAATGACTGATCGATTTTCAGTTTGTCAAAAGGAAACCGCTTGAGATAGCTCAAGCTGGAATATCCCGTCCCGAAATCATCCATCGTCAGGAAGATGCCCAGGCGTTTTAGATCGCCAAGGACTGCCGTCACCCGGTCCACGTCCCGCATGACCATGCTCTCGGTGATTTCGAGTTCCAGGAAGCAAGGGTCAAGACCGGTCTCGGCAAGCAACTCCTCGATGAGAGATACGATGTCCTGCTGGCGGAACTGGCGGGGCGAGAGATTGACCGCCACCGTGAGTGCGGGGAGTCCGGCATCCTGCCAGGCCTTGCTTTGCGCGCAGGCGCATCTCAAAACCCAGGCACCGAGCGGCACGATCAGGCCCGTTTCCTCCGCAAGGGGGATGAACGTATCGGGGCTGATCATGCCCATCTCAGGGCTTTGCCAGCGTACTAGTGCCTCCATACCGGTTATCCGGCCGGTGCGCAGGTTCACCTTCGGCTGGTAATACACCAGGAATTCGTCACGCTGCAGTGCCCTGCGCAGGTTATGCTCCAGAGACATGCGCGCCAACGACCGGGCATTCATCTCGCCGGTATAAAACTGGCACGTGTTACGACCCTGCTCCTTGGCGCGGTACATGGCGACCTCGGCATTTTTGACTAGCGTCTTAACATCCTCGCCATCCTTCGGGAAGATGCTGATGCCGATGCTGCCGGTGATGACCAACTCGTGCCCGTTGACGCGAAGCGGCCGGGCGATCACTTCCAGGATCTTACCGGCGATGAGGGCGGCTTTATCGGACAGAGATTGGTCGGAGATGACGACGGTGAATTCGTCGCCTCCCTGGTGCGCCACGGTGTCACCAGACCTCACGCAGCCCTTCAGGCGCTCAGCAACCGTCTTCAGGACGGTATCGCCGCCGTCCTGCCCCAAGGTATCGTTTATCAACTTGAAATTGTCCAGATCAAGCACGAATACTGCCGCTTCCTGGTGACTGCGTCGTGAGACGTGCAGCGCCTGGCGGATCCGGTCGTCGAGCAGGTTCCTGTTGGGCAGGTTGGTCAAACCATCATAGTTTGCCTGGTACTCAAGTTGCTCCTGGTAGCGCTTGCGCTCAGTGATATCCTCCAGGGTCTCGATGACGGCAAGCAGCTCTCCCTGACTGTTTCGTATCGGAGCTGCGTTGAAAACGAGGTAGCGGTCGCGGCCGTTTAGATTGCTGTACCATCCTTCGGCCTGAAGCCCTTCCGGTATAAAGCTAGACTTGTTAAAAACCTCCTGGGTCTGCTCCGGGACGCCGGTTATCACGATGTCGGCGAGGACTGGACGCTTCCTGGCGTAAAAAGCCTTCCAAGGTTCGTCCTTGCCGAGCATCTCCTCTGCAGTGAGGCCAGTCATTTCCTCGCAAGCCCTGTTCCAGATAAGTACCTCATGCTTCGGACTGATGACAAATGTGGGTACCGCACTTTGTTGCACGAGGCTCTCAAGGAACTCCTTCTGCTCTCCCACGACGGCTGTCAACTGCCTGCGTCTCGTGATGTCGTGTACAATCGCGATAAAGGTCCGGCGGCCAGCCATTATCAATGGGCTTACCGAACTCTCGACCGGAAAGGAGCTGCCATCCTTACGGCGGCCGGCGGTCCCGGAGCCAAGATTCTCATCACACCGCCCAGCAGAGTCGAAGCCGCCAGGCGCATCGTCGTAGCCGACCACAATCCCGGGAATGATCAGTTCCACGCCCCGCCCAATGATTTCCTGCGGGGCGTATCCGAAGATCTTCTCCGCGGCGGGATTTATCGATTCGATGGTACCATTCCCATCGAAATGGATCACCGCATCCACAACTGAGCCGAGCACCACGTTGGTCCGTGCCAATTCCGTCATGGCCTGGCTGCACAAGGGGCGCACGATCAGCCACCAGATAAACGGCGCGCTGAGAGCCGTCAGCAGCAAGGAATCCGCAAAATTCAGCATGGGCCCTTGGGTGTTGGGAAGCAGAAGCGGCAGGAGGAACATCACCATGGTTTCGGTGACAAAGGTGATCAGCATCAGGGTGCCAAAAAAGGCATAGGGACTGGAAAACAGCTTAGTCGGGCTGGTGAGTTGTTTCATATCGCCTTCTATGTCCAGGCTAGGTTAATTCTGTCTCAGTTTGGATGGATGTGAACCTTTCAATTCCCCTCATCGGCACAAATGCATGTTTATTGAGTTGAAAAGAACCGGCACCCCCAAAGTCTCACTCAAGGCTAACAATTTCTTTTTCGGATTTCCCTGAAAGCAGCATATCCCATAGTTACCACCGCCGAAGTGTGTGTTTTTCTTCCATCATGGAGAGCGTCCCTCGAAGGGAGCCGGATCAAAAACAGGCAGGTCCTCCCGCCAGCGGAGACAGTAGCAAGGATTACTGTCATCCACTCCGAGGACAGACAGCGAGGTCTAGGTCTGGATGCGCGGGTGCAGAATTGCGAACTAGCAGTATTTTAAATCGTCACGATTTCACATCGCTCTGCGATCTTCAAGGTATTGAGGATTGCCTGGGGTGCATCTTCGAAGGCTTGCGCCATCTCGTCCGGCGACTTCACGTAAAATTCGTCAGCCGAGAAGCGCATATGACCAGGGTCCGTGATACTCTTGCCGGTCTGCACACAGAGCATCTTTTCATGCTCAAAAGCATCGTTGCGGTTGAGATAGTGACAATCATTGGTCGCTACCACCGGGAGGTCAAGTTCCTCGGCAATCCGCAAAAGCCCTTGATTAGCCTTTTGCTGGTCAGGCAAACCGTTGCCGTTAAGCTCCAGATAAAACCTGCCGGGAAATATCTCGGTATACCCCCGGGCAACGGCTGATGCTTCGTCATATTTGCCGCTCCAGCAGAGGTACGGAATTTCCCCTTTGATGCACGCCGACAAGGCGATCAGCCCTTCGGCATTCTGCCGCAATACTTTCTTGTCGATACGCGGCATATGATGGAAGCCTTCCCTGTGGGAAAAGTCCACCAACCGGCGCAGATTTGAATAGCCATTGGCATTCTCGCAAAGAAGAAGTAGGTGGAAAGCCCGAGCCATCGGCAATGCTTGTAGCTCCTCCACAATATACATTTCGCAGCCGACGATAGGCTTGATGCCAGCCTCCCTGCAGAGCTCCACAAAAACTTCGATCCCATCGAGATTGCCATAGTCGGTAATCGCCACTGCCGGCATGCCAAATTCTCTGGCCTTGTCTACAAGCCCCCTCACGGTAATGGTGCTGTCCAATCGCGAAAATTCAGTATGGACATGAAGGTGGACAAAATTTGCAGGCTCCATTACACACTCTCCTTTGATCTTGCTATCTCAATAGCCGAACAAATCCGAATAGATTTGTTGACGCAGGGAGTTGGTCTTGTCCGGGAAATTCTCGGCAGCAATCCGCGCCTGCATGAGCCTGTTGACCAGTGGCGCAAGTTCCGCAACGGTAGCATCATCTTCCCACGCGGGCTGTACCTTTTCCTCGCTACAATTGTCCAGAGCCGCGAGGTACTCTTCCGGGTAATGGAACTTCAGATATGCGCTTCGATACGAGATGAAAGCGTGATCCGCAGCCTGCCACTCGTCGCGGAAGTCATAGCGGCTGAAGTAGGCGATCCGTTTGAAGATGCGCTCGGCTGTCTGCTGCTCGATCCAGTTCTTCACTGCACCGGCAACGAACCTGTGCCGGTGGTTGCTTACTCCGCCCGGCTCGCAGCTTTCCAGTGTCATGCGGAGCTCGTTCGCCTCCTCCCCGGTGTAGCCTGCAATTACTTTTGCGATTTCAACCACCTGTTTTCGGTACAGGATCGCTCCATTGCTGTGCAGCAAAATGGGTTTCAACCTGGGATGCATGAAGCTGATGGGGAAATTCTTGCTCTTTCTGTCGATATACTCGGCCAGTGAACCGGAAAGCAGTGGGCCGGGGCAATCAAGGGCAAGGAGATAGCTCAGGTCGCAGATATCCCGTGGATGGAGCATTTGGGTAAAGCATTGCGCACCGTACGATGCGAGAAGATAGAGACCGGTAGCGTCCCCGAGAACCAGTTCGTCGAAGATGTAATCGTCATTCTCCGGGATGCCGTCAAGTTCCAGGCCGGGAGCTTTGTTCTTCTCGACGAGGTAGGCAGCTTCCTGCAGATACGGAGGCGGCTCGGGGTTTTCAGCCGGCGATTCGAATACGTACTCATGGAGGTTATTTTCTCCATACTTGATTTTGAGGGTCATCGAAGGTCCTTTTATTGCAGCGATTCCAGAAAGACGATTTCGCCCTTTTCGTTGTAATCGATTTGGGGCCGTCCATCCTCGCCGCGTTTTTCCAGGTACCTGATTTCTTCAATGGTCCCTTTCCAATCGTTTCTTGGCAGTCTGTTCGCATCCGGCCAGACTACCATCTTGCGCACCTGACCATTCCAAACCCTTCCCGGCGTAAGAAGCGCAATCAGTTTCCTGAAGAAATCCTGTTTATAGTCAATGACCCTGCAAAAAGCCTCAACCTGCCCCTCCAGGGTAGTCTTGTCACGCGAGGATTTTAGCTCGATAACGACGAGGCTCCCTTCCTGGTCAATGGCGAGGACATCATTAACGATCTTTCCCGAATCATTAACTGCCAGCTCTGACGTCAGAAATATCAGCTCATCGGAAAAGGGGAGTCGATATTCGTGGTTGATGGCATAGTCAATGATCCATGCCTGCAACTCCTTTTCCCTGGTCGGCCTTGACTGCTTAGCCGCGATCTTTTCTGTCTTTTTCGCCAAAAGAGAGTCGATTCCTTCATCCAGAAACCGTCTCCCTTGTTCTTTGTCGACAAAACCGCCCTTACCCTGTTCCGGTGTCATGAGGTCAAGGCTGATTAACGAGAATGACCCTCTGCTCCCGCGGAAGTGCAGTTTTTTGGCTTTAAGCATTTCTCCACATTCGCTGTTTAATTCTTTCGCCATTTCAAAATACTTCATTCTGTCCATCCTCCTGTAATTGAGAATTTACTCCAGATATCCCTTGTTACACCCAGCGCATTGATAGTGCATGTCCCTCTCGATTTCGAGTTGAGTTCCGGCAAGGCCGAAAAAATCGACTATCACCTCCCGGTCCCCAGCGCTCAAGCAGCCATCCACGTAGAGCCTGAATGCTCCCGCGCCTGAAAATAGACCACCCGTCCGCGCGGATAGAAGTCGTAGGCGTTGCCCTTGAGCCGGCGCTCCGCCTCTGTTCGCGGTTTCAGGTGAAGCCAGAAATCGTAATGTCCTCCATGTTGCAGTGCATCGCCGTACGGCTCGGCCTCGGAGAGCGGCACCGCCTCGCCGATAACCGTCCCCCCGACGCACCAGAACATCCCGACCTTGGTATCCGGCATCATGTCTTGCCCGCTTTCCATCATATCTCCAACGTCTCCCCATCCTGGAGAACGACCACGCTCTTCCCGAACAAATCCCGGTATACGTCGCCATATTCGGTGTGCACGGGAACGAGTCGCTTTGCCTGCAATGCCTGGGCAAACCGTTTGAGGTCTTCGACTGTAGCATGGCCGCTGGTGTGGGCATAGACGAAATTAACGTGCGGATCATGACGCATTGCCGCCATCTGCTCCGCTCCGAAATAGTCCTTATTCGTACCTTTCAGGTATCCTTCCCATTGGGAATAGATGACGTTTACCGGTTCCTCACCCCTGAACGCCTGGATTTTACGGAATGAAGACATTCTACCGAAGTAAAGATAGTCGGAAGGCGAGGAAATCAGCTCTTTCCACCTGACACGGCGCTTGTAGAGCCGACGGCGAAAGTCCTCAAAATAGTTTGGCTGTTCCTTCAGCCTTTTATTAAAGCCATAATCGGCATAAATCCTGACTTCGTCCCACTCCATTGCCGGGACCTTAATCGAAACCCGGCGTACCTGCTCCAGAATCCAGGCGGTATAGATGTCGATTACAAGGAGTTTGCCTGCTCTCTTGCAGGCTCTATGGGCAGAGACAATACGATCAATGTTCTGCGACGAGGAAATAATAAAGGAGATATTTCTTTGTCGTTGCAATATTTCAGAGATTTTCGCTTCTACGGATTTCTCGGCGGGAAAAGTATCACTATTCCTTTGCAGCATGGTTCCTTCAAGGAAGAGCAAGTCGATATCCTTAGGCGGCATTTTAACCATGTTGTCAAAGAGCTTGTACTTTCTCCCGGTCGCTCGGAAATCCCCGCTGTAGTAAATCTTTTTCCGTTCGGCTTCGATGAGGAAACCGTACGCATCAACGGCCGAATGATCCATAAGGTACGGGGTGATGGTGAAGTCTCCGACGGTAAACGGCTGCCAGCTTTTAAAGTGCCTGAAGGTGTTGGTATGCAGAGCTTTGCCAAGGAACATTCCGGTTGCGTCAATCAGCCCCTTTGCCACTTCGCCGATGTATACCGGGACGTCTGTATGAAGCTGGTCGATTAGTCCGTAATGGTCCTGGTGAGAGTGACTGATAATAACTGCATCAGGCTTGAGCGTTCCGACATCCAGCTCTTTGCTTTGCGAGGAGAGCGGCAGCCCGAGGTCAAGGAGAATCGTTGTCTTGGCAATGGATAACTGAATGCAGGTGCCGCCGATTTCCCGAGTGCCGCGGTGAACAGTAATTTTCATTTGCTTTCCTTCTGATGGTGCAATTCAAACCCGAAGGTGATAACCGCAAAGTTCCGCTCTGGGTCAAACTCAGACGGCTTTTCCAGTAACTCCCGCGCTTCCAGCCGCACCTGCACGGCATATCCCGGCTCCCTGGCAGCGAAACCGGGGAGCGTCATCACACCTTCCAGCAGCTCGGGGATGCCGAATTCGTCCAGGTCGTCGACCAGGCTCAGCCGCCATGGGTGCACAATTTCATCGCCTGGATGAAGCTGGTCACAGAAGAGGCTTAACTCAAAGGACAAGGTGTGTCCAAAGTCGGCGAAAAGGGGATCGGTCGTTCCGCACAGTCGTAGCATGCTGGCGGGGCAATCGGCAGCAACATCCCGACAAGTACAGTCGCAGGCATAGCCCCACTTGATTGACATCGGCATAGAGGTAATGGGTAGTTCCGGACAGTGACATGGGCAACTCATTCATAGGCTGGTTTCATGTTACAGCCAACATGGGACAAAATATGTCGCATGCGTTTCATGCCTTGGACAACTCTTGAAAACGTCGCTTTGCTTTCTCGTAGCTAACGCCCAGCAGAGCAAGCAGCCGCTCGATTGTATCGGCGCAGTTGTATTCGTCGATGGTCGGCTGCCGCTCGAAATCGAAGCCGTTGTTGATTTCGTGCGAGCATCCTAGACAGACACAGGTCTCTGCCAGGTCGTCCCAGACAAAATCATCGTCCACGTGGCTCGGGCACAGTGGACAATGATAGCCCGCTGGGATTTCTGGAGGAGTTATCATCATCGACTCCTTTTTACATGGCTCGCCAATGGAAAAGATTTTCGGCATCCTATATATTCGATTGAGAGGGCAAAAAGTTTCCAGAAAAGAGCTATTTTAATGTTATTTTATTTTAATTAACTAATCGCTTCTGGGTTTGTTGAGGCAGGGGTTGTTATATTTAGGTTCAGTTGATCGGCAAAATCATTTAACAGAATGGCGCAAGGTGGCCCCCCCAACAACAGCGGGCCATTGCTTATTTTACTACTCAGGCTGTCTCACGAACCCCGGCGCCTCAGTCTGGGCGAGGCGGAAGGGAAGGAAAAGCTGAAAAGAGGGACCGCAGCAAAGGCACCTGCGGACAAGTTGCCCGAGGAGGCAATCATGACAGGATGAGGGGAAAAGTCATGTGAAACAGGGGTGGCCGTTTAGTCGGCCACCCCCGCCACCCCTGGGTTATCATCGACACTTGATACATGTAATGCCTTGATGCTGCTATGAGCGGTCGAAGCCGGAGATTATGTCTATTTACCCGACGAAAACCTTCAGGATTCTTGTGATTTTCTTCAGATCTTCATCGCTCATCGCCATCAGCATGCCGTTGATCTGCTCCACATTCACCGGCCGCGCCTCCAAATGGGCGAAGTCGAAGAAATCCCTTAATTCCGCATCCAGCGCCTTGGCTATCCGCTCGAGCCTGTCCAGAGATGGGTAACTTTTCCCCACCTCAATCCTGCT